>CAJIAL010000780.1_pt1 | contig 10029 bp, 10 predicted proteins | sample 9199091 | NCBI WGS metagenome assembly CAJIAL01 (sample SAMEA7708270, study PRJEB35096) | sediment metagenome | biome: marine neritic benthic zone biome [ENVO:01000025]; feature: sediment [ENVO:00002007]; material: shallow marine sediment [ENVO:03000034] sea grass bed [ENVO_01000059] ... | reverse complement strand
GCTGCGAACGCAAACAGCTGCCGGTACGTGGTACGAAGCGGAATTTACCGGGACCGGATTTCCCAAGCATTTCTTCATCAAGTATCATATGTATCAACACTATTTCCCGCTTATGGCGCTCTCGCGCTACCGGAATCTCCTCCTGGAAATCTAAGCACCTACACAGATACTGAGTTACATTACGTGGCAGGCACATGTGCCTGCCACGGCACGAATGCGTTCTGGGCATGTGTAAAACGTGTAGGCGGGAACGGACATCGGGATACGCGACAGTGACACACAGGCTTCAGCCGTGGTTTGTGGTCGTATACCGCAGCGCATGAGCACGTATCTGGGTATTGTTGCCGCATTGGAGCCGGAGGCCGCTGTCGTGCGCCGGAATCTCCGTATGGTGCGGCAAACGGTGCATGAGACCGGTACACTCTGGCAAGGCATATGGGACAACCAGCACGTGGCGCTCGTACGGTGTGGTATGGGCGCACAACGCGCCACGGACGCTGTGACCTGGCTGGTGCAGCACTGTCCCCTGTGGGGCGTGGTCAGCGTTGGTTTTGCCGGCGCATTACACCAGCAGATGGCTACAGGTGACGCAATGCTTGTGTCCCAGATACAACGTCTGCGTTTCGATCGTGCCGGAGCGCCTGTGTGTACCGATGAAGCCATCGCACCAGATAGCGATTTTGCACACACAGCAAGGCTGGCCGTTGCAGCGGCGGCCCTGGTGAGACACGAGGGAGTGCTCCTGAGCGTGCCGGCGGTGATTGCCAGCGCGACGGATAAACAGCAGCTTGCCCAACGGGTCGGGGCGCTGGCAGTCGATATGGAGTCTTATGACCTTGCCTGCGTCGCGAAGGCCCATCACCTGCCTTTTCTTACCTTGCGTACAATTTTCGATACCATCGCGGACGAACTCACTATGCCTGCCGAGACGTTGACAACGGCTGATGGTGTGCTCAAACTCGGCAGCTTTGCGCGATATGTGCTGCGGCACCCGAGTGTGCTCGCGTCTCTACCCCAGCTCTGGTCCAAGGCACGCGTGGCGAGTCACAATCTCGAGCTCTGGTTGCGTCATTTCCTCACGATGCATGCCCAGCAGTCCGAGCCCGGTGCGTCCGAAGGAAAGTGAGGCTATGCCGTCTTTGGTCACAGGGGCAACGGGTTTTATCGGGGCGAATATCGTGCGAGCCCTGCTGGACGAAGGCGAGGCTGTTCGGGTGCTCGTACGGGGCCGGAGCGACACGCGGAATCTCGACGGCTTGCCTGTCGAGATGGTCATCGGGGATGTGCGGGATGTGGCATCACTGCGGGCAGCGATGCGTGGTTGTGACACATTGTACCACGCCGCAGCACATTATAGCCTGTGGACGCCGCAGCGCGACGAGGTGTATGCCATTAACGTAGACGGTACGGTGCATGTGTTGCAAGCTGCGCTCGACCTCGGCGTGCAGAAAGTCGTCTATACCAGTAGTGTCGCGACGATTGCCCTGCCGGCGGATGGTTCACCCGGTGAGGAAACGATGCCGTTGCCGCTGACGCAGGCAGTTGGGCACTATAAGCGCAGCAAGATTCTGGCTGAACAACGAGCCATGGCGTTGTGCGAGCAGGGGTTGCCCCTTGTGGTCGTGCACCCCTCGGCGCCGGTCGGGCCTTGGGATATTAAGCCGACCCCGACAGGGAAGATTTGTGTCGACTTTTTACGGCGTAAGATGCCGGCGTATCTTGATACGGGGCTGAATCTAGTCGATGTGCGCGATGTGGCGCGTGGCCATCTCCTCGCGGCGCAGCGTGGGACGATCGGCGAACGGTATATTCTTGGCCATCGTAATATGTCACTGCGAGAGATTCTAGAGCTTTTGGCCCAAGTGAGCGGGCTGCCAGCACCGCGGTTTCGCATCCCCTATGGTGTCGCGTTGGCGGCGGGCTATGTGAGCGAAGGTATCGCGGCAATCACCAAAAAGCCGCCTGCAGTGCCTGTGGTTGGTGTGCGTTTAGCGCGGTATCCGATGTATTTTACGGCGCAAAAGGCCGTGTGTGAGCTCGGACTGCCGCAATCGCCTATTGAGGACGCATTACGCGACGCGGTGGAATGGTTTCGCGAACGCGGATACGTGTGACGGAGAGACGATGACAGAGGCGGAACCGAGCGTTGTGGCGTTACTCCTGGGTACAGTCATGTTGCGGCCGTATGTGTTCATTTTCCTGGCGGTCTATCTCGTTGCCAACACACTGTATTTCGGATTGAAACAGACGCTCAGCTTTACCGTCGTGGGGTATTTCCTCGTCTTTCTTGCCGAGTATAGCTCCACGCGCATCGGCGTACCGTTTGGTTTCTATTACTACATCGATACGACGCGGCAGCAGGAACTGTGGATCAGTAACGTGCCCTTCATGGATTCGCTGTCTTTCACCTTCCTCGCCTCTGCCAGTTATACCACCGCGCTGTTTCTCTGCGCACCCTTGCAGCGGAGTTGGCGTGATGTCCAGGTGGTTGACACGAAATCGCTACGACGTTCGCCGGCTGTCTTTGCCCTCACGGTTCTGCTGTTTACGCTGATTGATGTGATCATCGATCCGGTAGCGCTGCGCGGCTCGCGGTGGTTTTTGGGCCAAATCTATGGCTACTACGAGGACGGGATTTACTTTGGGGTGCCGCTGGCGAATTTTGTGGGATGGGCGGTCGTTGGAGCGGTGTTAGTCACGGTACACCGTCTGTTCGATGGGGTGTTTGGGAAGTGGCCACAGCCGCGGCGAGCTTGGGGCGTGCGCTGGGTACCCTATCGTGGGTTGTTGGGACCGCTGTTGTATCTTGGTGTCTACGGTTTCAATGTCGCTGTGACGTTTGTGATCGGTGAGTATCTGCTGGGGATTGTGGACCTCTTTTTGATGCTACCGCTCTGTATACTGGCCTGGACCCAGGTGGCTCGCCCCTCCAATCAAGCCACAACCGCCGATATGGCGGCCCACTTTCGTGATTTTCCCCATTCACCGCTGCGCGCACTGCGCTACGTTGGGATGAGCGCGCGAGAGGAAGACGATGTGACCTCTCGCGCGTAAGCGCAACGTTAGGTCAATGTGTACAGTGCGGATTTGATCATATTCGCCGGGTTCCGCATCGCGTCAACCACCGCTGTCGGTTCGTAACCACAATGCACCATACAGTCAGCGCAGCGCGGATCGTTCCCGGTCCCGTACTGCTCCCACTCGGTTTTTTCCATAAGTTCCTGGAACGAGCTGACATAGCCGTCGCCCATCAGATAACACGGCTTTTGCCACCCAAGCACGCTGTAGTTGGGATTGCCCCAGGGCGTGCACTGGTACTCGCGCTTACCTTGCAGGAATTCCAAGAAAAAGGGCGAATGGTTCATATCCCATTTCTTTCCGTCCAGCACTTGGCGAAAGAGTTCGCTGGTGCGCTCCCGGCGGAGGAAATGCTCTTGATCTGGCGCCTTTTCATAGCTATAACCCGGCGACACCATGATCCCGTCGGTGCCGAGCGTCGAGACATAATCAAAAAACTTCCGCAGCTCCTCGGGCTTTTCCCCCTCGAACACCGTGGTGTTGGTGGTGACACGGAAGCCGGCGGCTTTGGCGGCCTGCATGGCGCGCACCGCAATATCGAACGTGCCATCGCGACACACCAGCTCGTCATGGCGTTCTTGGAGTCCGTCAAGGTGGACACTAAACGTAAAGTAGGGCGATGGCGTGAACTTTGGTAAGGCTTGTTCCAAACGCAAGGCGTTGGTACAGAGGTACACAAACTTCTTCCGGGCGACCAAGCCTGCGGCGATCTCATCGATCTGCGGATGCAACAGCGGCTCGCCACCGGCGATGGAGACTACGGGGGCGCCGCATTCTTCGGCGGCCTTGAAACAGTCTTCCGGGGAGAGATTTTGCCGTAGGATATCTGTGGGGTGTTGAATCTTGCCACACCCGGCACAGGCGAGATTACAGCGAAAGAGTGGTTCCAGCATGAGCACCAAAGGGTACTGCGTACGACCTGTCAGGCGCTGTTTGAGGACGTAAGCGCCAACACGCAGAGCTTGGCGTAAGGGGATACTCATTGTCGTCGTTCCTTTTTGTCGCGTAGCGCAGGGGATGGTAATGTAAGGAGAGAGTTTACTCGCGTCCTATGCAATAGTGCGCTTGTTTGATGGAAAGATACTGTAACCGTCGCGGCAATTTCAAGGCATTGTCAACTTTTTTTCTGCTTTTGTAAAGGAAACACCGTCGAGAACGACATTGTTTCACCAGACGGGATTTGCGACAATTATAGCCCAGAATTCTGGAGAGCACGTTACTACACGTTACTATAGGATACAAGGCTCCAAGCGCAGGAGAGACGTGTGAATGCCGACGTCAGGGATGCCTTCGCGTTTTGCCGTGAGGTGACAAAGAAACACGCGAAAAACTTTTATTACGCTTTTCTCTTTCTCCCGAAAGCCAAGCGCGAAGCCATTTATGCCGTCTATGCTTTTTGTCGCTATTGCGATGATATTGCTGACGGTGATTTTGGAGCGGATAATCGCCCCGCCTTGCTGCGGGCCTGGCGCAATGAGTTGGATAACTGCTACGCTGGGCACCCCACCCATCGTATTACCCGCGCCTTGCATCATGTGGTGACCCACTATCACATTCCGAAGCAGTATCTCGAGGAACTCATCCGTGGCGTTGAGATGGATTTTACCATCCAACGCTATGCGACGTTTACGGACCTCGAACACTATTGCTATCGGGTGGCGTCGGTCGTTGGCTTGCTCTGTATCGAGATTTTTGGCTATGCGCATCCTGGCGTGCAGGGCTATGCCCGACATTTAGGGACGGCGCTACAGCTCACTAATATTATGCGCGATGTCAAAGAAGATGCCGAAAATGGTCGCATCTATCTCCCACTCGAAGATTTGCAAGCCTTTCACTATACCGAGGATGATGTGCTCCAGCAGCGCTATACGCCAGCTTTCGTTGCCCTGATGCAATTTCAAGCCCAACGGGTTGCCGAGTACTATCAGAAGGCCGAGGCGTGTCTGTTACCTGGGGATAAAATCCGGTTGATCGCGCCGGAAATCATGGCCGGTATTTATCGAGCCACCCTGCGGAAAATCGCCCGCCGCCAGTACCATATCTTTCGTGGTCGTGTAAGCCTGTCCACCATGCACAAAGTGCTGATCGCCCTCGGTATCTTCGTGAAAATCTGGATCACAAACGCCTTCGTGTCGCGTCGTAAGTCTGCACTCCCCGGCGCATAATCTCTCTCCACTCCAGAAAGGGTATCGCTATGCAAGCCGCCATCTTGCACGGGCCGCAGCACGTCACCATCGACGACCTCCCTGTCCCGACGGTCGGCGAGGCGGACGTGTTGGTGAAAGTCGAGGCCGCCGCCACGTGCGGCACGGACCTCAAAGTCTTCCGGCAGGGCGGCCATGCGCGCATGATTACCCCACCGTCTGTTTTTGGGCACGAATTGAGCGGCACGGTTGCAGCAGTTGGCGCCAAGGTGCAAGGCTTCCGGGAAGGGATGCGGGTGGTGGCCAATAATTCGGCGCCGTGTTATCAGTGTGATTACTGTCGGCGCAATCTCCCGAATCTCTGTGACGATCTGTTGTTTATCAACGGCGCCTATGCCGAGTATATGTTGGTGCCGGAGCGCGTCGTGCGGACCAACCTGCTCGAGATTCCCGATGACATGTCCTGTGCGGTCGCGTGTTTGACGGAACCGTTAGCCTGTGTGCTGCACGGCCTAGACCACGTCACGATTCAGCCTGGAGATACCGTGGTGATCAACGGGGACGGTCCGAGTGGCCTCATGTTGGTCGGGATGGCAAAACACCGTGGTGCGCGGGTCATTCTGTGTGGGAGAGCCCCTCAGCGTCTGGCCTTAGCGCAGCAGTTTGGCGCCGATGTGGTGGTGAATTATGCCGCAGTGCCGAATCAGGTTGAAGCGGTACGGGAGCATACCGATGGCGGACGTGGGGTCGATGTGGCGATCGAGGCTGTGGGACGTCCGGAGGTGTGGGAGGTCACTGCGGCTATGGTGCGCAAAGGAGGACAGGTGTTGTTCTATGGTGGGTGTCCTGGGGAGACCAGCATTTGTTTACCCACCAGGCCTCTGCACTATGATCAGTTGACGCTCAAGGGCGTGTTTCACAACACGCCGTATCATGTCCGACGCGCCTTGACGATGCTTAGCGTGAAAAATTTCCCCTGGAATTCTTTGCTCACGCAGGCGTTGCCCCTACACCAGCTCTGCGAAGCTTTCGATCTCATGGGGCATCGGCAAGCCCTGAAAGTTACGGTGCTTCCACAAGAGACCAGATAATGTTGATTGCTCTTTTTCTTGATGTAAGTACATTTCGAAATGTAAAGAGATAGTATAAGGAAAGTTTGCAAATTTTAATTGTAATTTTATGTATTTATGCAGAGTCATATGGAAATAGAGAAGGTCGGTATATTGTGGAGAGACTTCTGTCATTTTCTACGGCAGGCATGAGCACTGAGAAGGCTGGAAATCCGCGTGGTACAGCGGGTTTCGTGCAATAAAATCCTTGACGTATTGCAGTAAGTATGTAACTGTTTTGAGAAGGATCTTTGCAGTATTGTAAGAGAAGAAGCTAGATTACAGCCCTCACATCCCCCTAAGCAAAGGAGATGGTACCCATGACCAAAACTGATTTTGTGGAAGCCGTGCAGAAAGCTAACAAAGGGTCGGAACTCAGCAAGAAAGCCACAGCAGAGTTGATAGACTGTGTGTTCGATACTATCGCCACAGTGATCAAAAAAGACAAACGTTTTGCTGTTCCCGGTTTTGGGGTGTTTACGGTGAAACAGCGCGCAGCACGGAAGGGACGCAACCCACGGACCGGCGCTGAGATTAAGATTAAAGCCAGCAAGACCGTCGGTTTTAAAGTAGCCCCCAAAGTAAAGAAAATGCTGTAAAGCGACGATACTTGCCGGGAAAATACACGAGTTTTCCCGGCAAGCCTCCCTCTCTTTCCTTGACGTCTTTCCCATTCCTTGAGTGGTTAATATCCGAGAGCGCATCCATCTTTGCGGGAATCGCTGCCGCCATGGAGCACCCCGCGCTCGCGATCAATCCAAATCGCTTGCCCGCCGCCGTATTGGGGGCCGGGCGGTACGTCGGCGGATGGCACGACCTCGTGACCCATAGCAGCAAGCTGCTGCCGTGTAGCCGGCGCAATAGCGCGCTCCAGCATCACCCGCTTCCCGTCGAGAATACGGTAGCGGGGCGCTTCTAGAGCTTCCTGAACGTTCATATCAAAATCAATCATGTTCAATGCGACTTGCACATGGCCTTGCGCTTGCATGTCGCCGCCCATGACGCCGTAGCAGAGCCAGGGTTGGCCGTGGCGCAGAATCATGGCAGGAATTATCGTGTGGAAGGGCCGCTTGCCCGGTGCCAAGGCGTTGGGATGGTCGGGATCGGCCACAAAGCCAGCGCCACGATTTTGCAGGCATATGCCGGTATCTCCCGCGACGACGCCTGAGCCAAACCCCATATACAGACTGTGAATCAGCGAGACGACGTTACGCTCACGATCGACGCAGCTGACATATACGGTGTTGCTAAAATTCGCCGGTTCCCCTGGAGCGAAGGTGCTGGCTCGGTCGAGTGCGATTTCTTGGCGACGCTCCGCCGCGTAGGCTTTGGACAGGAGTCCTTCGATCGGCAGCGTTGCACAGGCTGGATCGGCAATGTAGCGGCTGCGATCGGCAAACGCCTGTTTGGTCGCTTCGATCAGCAGATGATAGTACGCTGCGGAGCCGTAGTCCATAGCTGTGATGTCGAAACCTTCGAGGACGTTCAACGCTAAGAGGGCCGTAATGCCTTGGCCGTTCGGTGGGAGCTCTAGAATCGTGTGTCCGTGGTAGTCGGCGCGAATGGGTTCGACCCATTCCGTCGTGTGGGACGCGAAGTCCTCGAGGCGAAAGAAGCCGCCGTTTTCCTGCGAGAATTCGACGATACGACGAGCGATCTCGCCACGATAAAAGGCGTCGCGTCCTTCGGCTGCCAGGAGCTTGAACGTCTCGGCCAAATTCGGTTGACGGTGCACATCGCCGGCTTGGGGTGCTTTGCCGTCAGGCAGATACGTTGCCGTGCTCGACGGATATTGCGACAACAGCGGGGCGGCAATTTGCCACTGCGTAGCGATGATTTCACTGACAGGAAATCCCTCCGTGGCATAGTGGATAGCCGGCTGCAGCACCTCGGCAAGCGACATCGTGCCATGGCGCTCCAAGACAGTCGTAAAGGCGTCGATAGCCCCCGGAACCGTCGCTGAGGACAGGCCGCGTACAGGGATCCCGTCAATACCGCGCTGCTGCATCGCTGCGAGAGTCTGGCGCTGTGGGCAGCGTCCACTCCCGTTCACTCCGTATATGGTGTTGTCGGCGGCGCTGTGGTAGAGCAGAAACGCATCCCCACCAATGCCTGTGGACATGGGCTCTACCACGCCTAACGTCAAGGCGGTGGCAATGGCGGCGTCGAAGGCGTTGCCGCCTTGTTGTAAAATGCGCACACCGGCTTCCGTGGCCAAGGGTTGGCTAGTGGCCACCATACCCTCACGGGCCATGACGACTGAGCGTTGTGGGGCGAAACCGGGGCGTTCGATACGACTCGTGGCAAACATGCATCGTCTCCTTGTACGTGTACTACTTATTGCGCTTCCTGGGACTTGTCTTGGCGACGCAAACGATTCCACACGGCATCCATATCTTCCAGGCTGACCTCGTTGAGCCGTTGGCCGCGTCGCGCGAATTCCTGTTCGATGCCGTGAAAACGTCGGGTAAATTTCCGAATAGTATTGCGGAGTGCCGCTTCGGGATCAAGCTGCAGGAAGCGGCCGACATTCACCAAGCTGAAAAGAATATCGCCGAACTCTTCTTCGATGCCGTTTGTATCGGCGGCGGTGCATGCCTGTTGGAGCTCTCCTATCTCTTCATGCACTTTGGCCCAGACCGGGGCGATATCTTGCCAGTCAAAACCGACCGACGCCGCTTTTTCCTGCACCCGTCTGGCATGCGTCAAGGCCGGGAGACCGCGTGGGAGGCCATCGAGGAGTGAGGCGCGCCCTTTTTCCTGTTGTTTGGCGGTTTCCCATTTTTGCAACGTTGCAGCGGCGTTGTCGTCGGCGTTGTCGGAGAACACATGCGGATGGCGCCGAATCAATTTGTCCGTGATGCCGCTGAGGCATTCTTCGAGATGAAAGTGCCCCTGTTCTTGGGCTATGAGGCTCTGAAACAGGATATGCAGTAGGACATCGCCGAGTTCTTCTTTCAGCCCTTGGGGATTGTTGTCCTCGATGCTTTCAATCACTTCGTACGTCTCTTCCAGGAGATAGGGCAGAAGACTCTGCGGGGTTTGTTTCTGGTCCCACGGACAGCCTTGCGGGGAGCGCAGATGTGTGACGACATCGAGAAGGCGCAGGAACGCAGTACTCAGCGTTGCCGACGCCTCGTCAGGTGTAGATGTGTTATTGGACGCGCCGGAAGCGTCATGCTCGGTTGGTGCCATCGTCGATCCTCTCGCAAAAGGTGGGTACAGGGGCAGGCGTATCGCCGAGTATAGCACAGCACAGTTACGCGGCGGAGCCCGCCATAGTTTCCAAAGCGGCGAGACGTTGTGTTGTCAGATAGGTGCGTGATGGTACCAGCCGGGCTTGACGTTTACGGCGGGACGTCTCACAAGCGTGTCGCGCGGGCTTCCTTAGTTCCGTGCCTTTCGCTCTGTTCGTAACGCAAGGTCTGAGCACTCGTCATGACGGCAGCGGCGCGCGCCGCTGCCTGATACCGCGGCGATCGATGTGGTCTTACTCGGTTTCACGCTTCACCGGGTTCCGTAGAACGCCGATATTGCTGATTTCCACTTCTACGGTATCGCCGTCATCCATCGGACCGACGCCGTCGCAGGTGCCGGTAAAAATGACGTCGCCGGGATAGAGCGTGACCACCTGACTGATAAAGCTAATCATCGTCGGGACGTCAAAGAGCATTTGATCGGTGCCGGAGTATTGTTTG
>CAJIAL010000186.1_pt1 | contig 10031 bp, 6 predicted proteins | sample 9199091 | NCBI WGS metagenome assembly CAJIAL01 (sample SAMEA7708270, study PRJEB35096) | sediment metagenome | biome: marine neritic benthic zone biome [ENVO:01000025]; feature: sediment [ENVO:00002007]; material: shallow marine sediment [ENVO:03000034] sea grass bed [ENVO_01000059] ... | reverse complement strand
TCCAGCGACGCACGAACCACGTCAGGATGTGCTCCGCGGTATGATCCAGATTGGTCGACAACAAGGCCGGCGGTTTGCCCGCGTGATACCAGCCGGCGGTATCGGTGGCGACTGCTACCTCACGGGGCCCTTCCCCATACCACTGCTCCACCTTCAGCATTGCCCACTCGGCGTCCTCATCAGCCAACACGGCCTCATCTGATTGATGGATAGGACGGAAACTCGCGCGTGCCATTCTGAGGGGGCTTGGCAGGAGCAATCCTGCCCGGCTACCCGGCGGGTGATAGTGATATCATCTCCTTACCCGCCCACCTAGGTCATTGGTGCGGACGTTTTCGTGTAATCCTCATCGCTGACCTTCTCGAACCATTGCGTCCCCTCGCCCTTGTCATTGATCTCCGACATCGCGAGGTGGATGAAAAGGCGGTCCGGCGCCGCACCGTGCCAATGCCGCGTGTTCGGCGGAATGACGGCGGTGTCGCCAGGATGCAGTTCCTGTACCTGCTCGCCTTCGAGCTGCACCCGGCCGATGCCGGTAACGCAATACAAGGTCTGGCCCACTGGATGTGCGTGCCATGCGGTACGTGCACCAGGGGAGAAAGAGACATTGGTCGCCCGCATCCGGGACGGCGCGGTGCCGACGATCACCGGGTCCTGCCAGACCTGACCGGTAAAATTCTCCTCTGGAGCGAGTTTCGTCGGCCGATCTGCAGCTCTCTTGATATCCATAGATTTTCTCCCTTTTGCTAATCGACTGATTTTCACATGGCGTTGGCATACGTACGATGGAACGGGGGGATCGGAAATGCAAGTGGTATTTTAGCACCGGCCTTTCCAGAGCACAACGGCGTTAATGGCCCAGTAACAACATAGCTGTCATAGAGTGCCAAATTGGGGTACACACCAATGAATTGAGCAAAAGCCAGAGTGGCTACTCTGGTCTCTAACGCTCATTGTTGTCCGGGAGCTACCCTGCTGGTCCGTAATGTGGTGGCTGGCTCTGCCGATGTTCCACACCCAGCAGCACCTTTTGCGGACCACAACGGCTCATGCCCTACCTGCTGCCTTGGGTCGTGTAGAGCTATGTAACGGAGAATTCAGGAGTGGACGCATGCGGTAACATTGGCCTCTGTCATCCCCGGGGAAGAGGACCGCATCATGGTGCCGAACCTGTGGTTATACCACCTCCTGCTCGTCGCTCTCGTGTTGACCGGCCTGATGTGTCATGTCTGGGTGCCCGACCGACCCATCCCCAGCGCCCAACACGCCCCTGGCACCCCCTCAGCGCCGCCGCAGACACTCCACAGAACCCCAACCGTTCACCGGGCTGAGCCACACCCCCCGCTGTGCAGCGTGTGAGCAGGCCACCACGGCGTGCCCCAAGGCGCCCGGATCGCCACCGCCCCGGCGCCTCGTTACCCGAGGCCGCCGCCGCACGATCGCCACGCAGCCGCCCTGCTGTCCAGAGCAGGATTGCGCCTATTCCGGGGGCGCGGACGGGGCAATATTCGCGCCAATGGCCATCCGGGAAGCAGGCCTTGGCGACAGGTGCAGTGTGTGTCGTGTCATGGCTCTTTCCATCAGCGCCATGGCTTACGCCCGCTGGAGGGCGTTTGGAGCAGTCCCCTGCGCCTTGGCTCAGCAGCGTCCTGCGGCGGGCGGCGCGCCGCGGTCGCGCCGGTCTAGACATGGCGCAGCTGAGAGGATTTACCCCACCCCTTCCCTCTTTCCACAGGTGAAACACACTAGTACAGCTGGGCAGAAGTCCTTCCACGGTTATCGCACGGAGCATCACCTGTGATAGCAAGGAAAACACCCCCGCCAAACTGGCGGGGCAATTGCGGTGCGCAGCACTAGCCCTTTGGCATCGGTGACCAAGGCGTTCCCGCAGTGATCACACGTTGGGGCGTCCCCCGGCACGCTGCGTGCCTCAGCACATATTAAGCAGTGCCAGACATCAGGCGTGACTCAAGGCCAACGTTCTTACAGAGGAAAACCTGCGGGGACTGGTGAATCTCACCAATGAAGAAATCAGCCAGGCAAAGCAGATTCAGAGGGAGAAACTCGCAGTAATACAGGGGCAACTCGCGGACGTGAAAGGTAGAACCACTCTCGCGAGAAGTTCTACCTTATATGCCATTGATGTGACGTTTCGGCCCGCCCCTCATACTAGATGCCTCCCCGAGCCTACTCCTCCTGACGGAGGATCTCGCGCTGGGTCGTGCCCTTGTATGCGGTACGATAGAGCCCGCGGCGCTGCAGTTCGGGGACGATCTGGTCGACGAATTCCTCGATGGCGCCGGGGCAATAGATCGGTGAGAGCATGAAGCCGTCCCCGCCGACCGTCTCGATGAAGGCCTCCATCTGATCGGTGACGCTTTGCACCGTGCCGACGAACTGCGGGAGGCCGACGCTCTCGCCGTGCCGGTGCGCCACCTCGCGTAAGGTCATCGATTCCCCGGATGGCTTTACAAAGCGCGTTTGCATACGCTGCAGCTCGGGCTCGGTCTGCTCCGCCATCTTGGCATCGAGTGGGAGCTGAGAGAGATCATAATCCAGATGTGCTGACAGAATCGCCATACCGGCGTCGAGCGGCACCAGGCTGTTGTGCTCGTCCTGCTTCTCACGCGCCTCGTCCTCACTCTCGCCAATAATCGGCTGGGCACCAAACAGGATACGACATGCATTGGGATGGCGGCCCAGCTTCTCCATCCGCCCCTTGATATCGGCAAAATACGCGGCGGCGTCCTCGGCACGCGGCTGAATGGCGAAGATACCGTCGGCGTATTTCGCTGCGAAGTCCTTGCCCTGCGGCGAGGTTCCCGCCTGCAGAATGGCGGGGCCGTTTTGCGGCGAACGCACCACATTCAACGGCCCCCGGGACTTGAAGAACCGGCCCGCATGCTCAACTCGGTGAACCTTCGATGCGTCGACAAAGACGGCGTTCTCTCGATCCATCGCCACCGCGTCCTCGTCCCAACTGTCCCAGAGCTTACGGCAGACCTCGATATATTCGTGTGCCTTCTCATAACGGAGCTCAGCCGGCTCGCGTTCGGCACCGTAATTGGCTTGTTGATTCCGGTTGAGCGACGTCACCACATTCCACGCCGCACGGCCACCGGTGAGGTGATCGATCGTCGCCCAGAGACGCGCCGCGTAGAACGGATGCTGGTTGCTGGTCGAGAAGGTGGCGCCGAGCCCGATATGTTTCGTAACTGCCGCCAACCAGGAAATCAGGGGAATCGGATCGTGCTCCGGCGCCTGCGCGGCGTAGCGCAACGCCGGTTCCAGCGAGTTCCGGAACGTGTCCGAGATATAGTTGAGATCCGCAAAGAAGACCATGTCGAAGAGGCCCCGTTCGCAGACTTGGGCAATGTGCTGGTAGAGTGCCGGCCGAGCCCAGTTATCCTTGGTGAATGCCGTCCGGGGATGCCGCCACATGGCGAGGCTGTGATAGCTTGGCCCATGCACCAGGAACTGTGCGAGGTGGATTTTGTGCTTTGTGGGCATGAGGCAGTTGGCTTCCCTGTATTCGAAACGGTAAAGAGTGCAACGGTATGTGCAGGGCACGGACAATGCACCAGGCATCTTAGCGCCAGCCCTTCTGGAGCACAACTCCTGAAAACACCCCTGGGCCTCCCAGCCTCGGCCGCTGGTGGCCACCTCTGATCGACCCTGGCACGTTAGGGAGCCCCGCAATCCAGATCATCCTCACCGCCGCACATACGCCGTGCCGGGCACAGACGACTGGCAAGCCACCATCCACGCCTTTGACCTAGCGCCAGAAGGGTGATGGCACCCAGTCACGGCGCCATGACCGGGTGCTCAGCGGGTACAACACCTTTCACATCACATTTACACGAGCTGCACGGAATTCGGGCTGTAACGTTCTCTGAACGGCGTGGTATCGATTGCTTCCAGCTCGATCTCCCCACTCAGTACCTTGTTTTTCCATTCCTGGTGTGTGGGCTCGTTGGCCTGAAACTCCGGCATCACTTCCTGGGCAAAGAGTTCGAGACTTTCGCAGATGTGCTCGTGCGTATTCTTGCCAGCCTGGTTCAGCAGAATGATTTGGTCAACGTGCGAGCTCTCGAACTTGCGTAGCTTATTGCGAATCGTCTCGGGTGAGCCGATCAGCCCCCCCGACACCGCCCGGGCGTGCGCGTCGGGATGCTCATGCTTCCATTTCTCGTACTCATCCCACAAGCACACCGTGCCTGGTGGCGGGCGCAGGCGATCCTTGCCAATACGGTCAGCACCGTAATAGCGCAGCGCGAACTGGAAAAACGGAATACCATCGGCCCGTCGCCGCGCCTCTTCGTCCGTCTCGGCACACATAAAATAGCTCACAAGCGCCATGTTGGGGTTGGTCTGGTAGTCCGTCAGCTTCTCCATGCGTTTGGTATAGGCATTGTAATAGGCATGGACCCAGGCGCGCGCCGCGTCCCCACTGACAAACTGGAAACCCAGGGCGCCGATGCCCCGCCTGCCGGCCATCTCGATGGTTTCCAGCTGTGAACAGGCCACCCACAACGGCGGGTGCGGCTTTTGTATGGGTTTCGGCAGCACATTGCGCAACGGGAAGTCAAAATGTTCGCCGTGATATTCCCAGCCACCGTCGTTGAACATCGGTATGATGGCGCGCACGGCATCTTCCCAGACAGACCGTTTCTCATCCATCTCGCAGTCGAACGGGCCGAGTTCTTGGATGCTTCCGCCCTCCCCCATGCCGAACTCGACGCGGCCGTTGCTCAGCAGGTCCAATGCCGACACGCGTTCGGCCACCCGAGCGGGGTGGTTGGTGGTGAGCTGGATGATGCCATGCCCCAAACGGATCTGTGTGGTCCGCTGGCTGGCCGCGCCCAGAAAGACTTCTGGCGCGGGACAGTGCGAATATTCTTCAAGAAAATGGTGTTCGACTTCCCAGGCGTAATCGACACCCAGCCGATCGGCCAACGCTAACTGATCCAGAGCATTATGATACAGTTGCAGCTCGCTGTCCTGTTCCCAAGGCCGTGGCAGCTGCAATTCATAGAAAATACCGAATTTCATGTGTGCTCCTCACGTGTGGGTCGCTGTCGGTTCTGATCGTTCGAGACCTATCGCCTCGCATACGAGTCGGCGAATAAAGTCAATATCATATTCCCCAAGTCGACCAGGCACAAGGTGGATGTTCGCACGGTCGTGGTCGGTGAGCATGCAACCCATACCAGGCCGAGTGGTCCCTTGACGGGATGGCTCACCACGTGTAGCCTACGCCCATGCGTATCTTCGTCCCCCCCCGGAAAAGGAGTGTTCCATGGCCATCAGCTACCGGTCAGACGTACGACATTGCCATCGAAGACGTCGAATATCTCCGGCATGGCGACACGCCCCTGCTGGCGCGCTTCCATAAGCCACAAGGCACTGGCCCCTTCCCACTCATCGTCTAGGTCAGTCGTAGGAAAATCGTGCGTCGCTCACATATCGCCACGCTCTCAAATGACGTCATCAGAGCCCTCTTCACTCCCCAATACAGGATGCATCCAAGTCCAACTTACACTGGGCATCACGGGACCGTAACCCCACAGGTGGATAACCGCCGTGGTCATACGTGGCTGGACCATGGCGGTTGTGCGCATCATGGTGGTTGGACTCTGTCGATGTTCGTAACGTTAGGCGAGCTGATGCAGGCGCAGTAAGCGTGAAAGAAAGTCGAAGGGCAATAAGTACCTATGCAATCCGAACAGCAAAACTCTCACTGGTGGCCGGTCGTGGGGGTATTGCTTGGCGTGCTCACCATCGCGTTAAACATCGGGGTGCTGAACATCGCCATTCCCAGCATGATGAGTAGTCTGGGGACCGATCTGGCCCGTATTCAGTGGGTGCAAACGGGGTATCAAATTGCCCAAGTCGTAATGATACCGGCCGTGGGATGGCTGGGGGCCCAGCTAGGCACCAAACGGTTATATCTCCTCGCGATGTTCACCTTTCTCGGCGCCTCGTGCCTCTGCGGCCTGGCGTGGGACGTGAATTCGCTCATTTTCTTCCGGGTCCTTCAAGGCCTCGGAGCGGGCCCCATTATGCCGCTTGGGATGAGCATCTTGCACAGTACCTTTCCGCCCGAGAAACGCGGCTTTGCCATGGGGCTGAGCAATTTTAGTTTTTCCTTCGGGCCCGCCATTGCGCCCGCACTCGGGGGCCATCTGATCGAAATACTCAACTGGCGGGTGATATTTTATCTCAACATCCCGATCGGGGTGCTCTGTATCGCCATCGTCTCGCTCATGATGCCACCGACCGAAGACCGTCAGGCACGCCCCTTCGATGCCGTGGGCGTCTTCTCCATGGCCGGCTTTCTGGTCCTATTGTTATTGGCGCTGAGCGAAGGGCGGCGGTACGGCTGGCACTCACAGTCCCTAATAATGATGCTGGTGACGGCTGGTGTGCTCCTGGTGATATTTGTCGCGGCCGAACTGACGACCGACACGCCGTTTGTCGAGCTCCGACTCTATAAGAATGCGACATTTGCGATGGGGTGCTTGCTTTCGTTCTTGATCACCATGGAGTTTCGAGGCACCAATTTTCTGCTCCCCATCATGTTGCAACGCATCTATCATTACCCGCCGTTTCAGGCGGGGTTGTTTTTCCTGCCGCCCGCTCTGGTGATGGGGATGATGTCGATCATGACCGGCCGACTGGCGGATCGATTCCAGCCCAAGATTCTGTTGATTACGGGCTTGCTCGCCCTGACCTATGCCTCGCTGCAATTCTGTACGATTGACGTGTGGACGACAGGCTGGGTGCTGCTCGGGCTCATCCTGATGCGCCGAGCGGCACAGGCATGTTGCAATACGCCTTTAACGTTGGTCAGCCTCCGTAATATCCCTGACGATCAGGTGCGGATGGCCACCGGTCTGTTTAGCCTCCATCGCAATCTGGCCGGAGCGGTGGGCGTGGCACTCAGCGCCACGCTGTTAGATGCACGTGAGGGACTGCATCGGTTGCAATACGCCGAACGTCAGTCGCTCTATCCCATGGGCACCGACAGTGCCACCGAGACCATTCGAGGGGTACTGGTGCAGGATGGGCACACAGGTGAGGTCCTGAGCCAGATGACCACCGCCGTGTTGCGTCAGCAGCTGGAAGAAAGGGCCGCTATGGCGAGTTATCAGGACCTGTTCGCGATGTTCGCGATACTCGCTATGGTGTGTCTCGTTCCCATGCTGCTGCTCCGCACCGGCCAGCGAGCAACCCCTCGCGGGAAAAATACGCCGAGGACTCCAAAAGCCGGGCAGCGGTCCACGTATTAACACCAGCCTGTATTAGCACGGCGTACTCTGACGATGCATACACTCCGGGCTGACACGGCGTAGCAAAATCAATACAATCCGGAGAGCTTGCACCTCGACACCCAGTTGGCAAGATGTCGTCATCACGCGGTCTTCCTTCGCATATCCTGTATGTGGTGAATCGGATGACAGCACGCCGTGTTATCCACTTCGATCGGTACAGCAGTCGGCTCACATCAAACCGTACACCGACCGCGCTGCCGTTACGCTCACCTTACCGTTGCGCACATCTTCGCGTACGGCCTCCCGGTCGCGCTTGCGGGGGTCGCCGTATCCGCCGCCCCCCGCCGTTTCGACAATCAGGCGGTCGCCGCGGCCCACCGTGGTGAGCACTTTCGACGGCACGACTTCCTCCGAGCCGTCATGACGCACGATACGAGAAATCGCACACGCCCCGGCCTCGCCCTCGTGCGCCCCCTGGGCGGGGTGAAAATGCCGCTCGCCGCGGTGCGTCAAGACCACCTCGCCCTCGAGAAATTCAAACTCCCGCACGCAACCGAGACCGCCGCGATACTGTCCAGCCCCACCCGAATCGGGCCGCAAGGCCATGCGATGCACACGGATGGGCGCTTCGAGTTCCAGGGCCTCGACCGGCAGGTTCATGCAATTGCTGCCATCGGTCTCAATAACATCGACCCCGTCTTTCGCCGGGCCGCCGCCACTACCGCCGGCATTGAATTCGCCGACCACAAAGGGGCGCCCATTGTCCCGCTGCCCACCGAACACCAACACCAGCAATTCGCTGGCGCCATCGGCCGGCACTTTGTGTGGCATAGCGTCCTTGAGCGCTCCGATCATCACGCTGGTGATGCGCTTGATGGTCGCGGTACGCGAATTGACCGGCGCCGGCTCGACCGGGTTAACCAACGTGCCTGCGGGCAGATGGAGGCTGACCGGGCGGAAACAGCCGCCGTTGGTGGGAATGGTCGGGTCGGTAAGAGCGCGCACCGCAAAGTACGCGGCAGCCTGCGACCCGGATGGCACGGCGTTGAATGGCCCTTTGGTCTGGGGACTCGTCCCGGTGAAATCGCAGTGCATGGTGCCGTCTTTGATGGTCACGGCAATCTCGATACGCACCGGTTTGTCGAGTTCGATGCCGTCGTTATCGAGAAAGTCGGCATAGCGGTACGTCCCATCCGGAATCGCGGCGAGCGCATGGCGGGTCAGGGCCTCGGAGCGGTGCAACAATTCGGCAAAGAGCTCGTGTACGTATGCGTAGCCATAGCGCTCGGCCACCTCGTCGAGCCGTCGCGCCCCCACTGTACACGCGGCGATCTGCGCCCCGAGGTCGCCCATGAACATCTCGGAGACGCGCACGTTGAGTTTCAGCACGTCCAACAAGGTCTCATTGAACACCTGGCCATCGCGCAGCTTCAGCGGCGGAATGCGGATGCCCTCCTGGTAGATCTCGGTGGCGGTGGGCGGCACCGATCCGGCGGACATGCCGCCGACGTCCTGGTGGTGGGTCATGGCGGCGCTGAAGGCCAATAAGCGCCCCTCGTGGAATACCGGCATCACCAGTGCGATGTCCGGCAGATGCGTCCCGCCGAGATACGGATCGTTCATGATGTAGAGATCGCCCTCGCGCATCTGGTCGGGCGGAAATCGTGCGATCAGGGTCTCGACAATGGGGATTAGGGTGGCGAGATGGATCGGGATAGCGATGGCTTGAGCCAGCGTTTCGCCCTCTGGGGTGAAGAGGCTAGCGGAGGCGTCGAGTCCTTCCTTGACGACGGTGGAAAACGAGCTGCGCAGCAGCGTCGACTGCATCTCGTTGGCAATGCCATCGAGTTTGTTGCGTACCACTTCCAAGGTAATGGGATCTATCGCGGCAGCGACCGAGTTCGACAGCATTCGTACCTCCTTATCCCTTGGTCAAAATCATGCTTCCGCCGGTAACCACCTCCACCGACCATCCGGGTGGGACCACTGTCGTGGTATCCTCTTGCTCGACGATTGCCGGACCACTGAAACGCTGGCCAGGCGCGAAGGCGGCCCGGTCGTAAATCGGCGTGTTGACTGGCACCTCGGCGCTCTCGAACAGCACCGGGCGCTCGGTGCGGGGCGATAGCGGCTGTGCGCCCTGAGCCGGCGCCAGCAGCGGGAGAGCCCTCTCGCCCGCATCGGCCCGGTGTATCGTGCGCAGGTTGACCAGACGGGCCGGTGATTCGGTGGCGTAGCCGAAGATCTGCTCGTGTGTCTGCACGAAGCGCCGGTAGATGTCGGCGAGCGGCTCCGGTCCGCCCAGATCGACCGGCACGTCCAAATAGTGCGACTGCCCGACATAGCACACGTCGGCGGCGTAATCGATGTGCACTGCATCAGGCTCCACGACCTCACCGGCCATCAGCGCTGCGCACCGCCGGTCGAGCTGTGCCAGCGTGGCGCACACCTCATCCACCGTGGTGTCGGCAAGATCGCGGGGGAAGCCGACCGCCACCTCGTGCTCAATTGGTGCCGAGAGGAGCCCAGACGCCGAGAGCACTCCAGGGTGGCGTGGCACCACGACAGTCGCCAGGCTCAGTTCCTCGGCCAACGGCACGGCATGCAGCGGTCCCGCCCCGCCGAGTGCCACCAAGGCGAAATCGCGGGGGTCGAAGCCCTGTCGAATCGACACCAAGCGCATGGCCTCGGCCATCTGGGCGTTGACCACCCGATGTATACCGAGTGCTGCCTGCTCCACCGAGAGCCCGAGCGGCG
>CAJIAL010000557.1_pt1 | contig 10050 bp, 12 predicted proteins | sample 9199091 | NCBI WGS metagenome assembly CAJIAL01 (sample SAMEA7708270, study PRJEB35096) | sediment metagenome | biome: marine neritic benthic zone biome [ENVO:01000025]; feature: sediment [ENVO:00002007]; material: shallow marine sediment [ENVO:03000034] sea grass bed [ENVO_01000059] ... | reverse complement strand
CGGCTATGAAGCGCGCATCGAAATTCTCGGTCGTGACTTTGGTGATCAAGAAGAAACGGCCTGGTTACCGTTAAGTGGTATCTCGTACGACCCCCAGGGTGATCACATTATCATCACACTGGGGGGAATCAGCAGCCGCTATCCGGCTCACCTGACGCATATGATCGATCACCCAACGCAGGTCGCGATGCATGAGCCAAGTCCTGAGGGCGTAAGCGCTGTCATGATCGTGTCGCCCGACGCAACAGAGACTCTTGTGCACTTGCGGCGTCAGCCCCAATTGCCATCAGCAGGCACTGGCTGAGGACGCAGCATGTTTCATCACATTTTGGTTGGGTTAGACGGCTCGGAGTATAGTGAGACGGCGTTGCAGTATGCTCTCGCTTTGGCGAAGGAGCGTGAGGCGACGCTGCACGGTGTACATGTTATAGACATTGTCCAAGTCGAAAGTCCGCTGCTCCATGACCTCGCCGGAGCGATTGGGGCAGCGCCCTTGCATAATTTGACAACGTTGATGCGACAAAATCTTGAGCTGCGCGGTCAGCAGCTCTTGACGCAATTCACCCAGGTGTGTGAGGAAGAGGGCATTCCGTGTGTCGAACATCTCGTCACGGGAGTCGTGCCGACGGAAATTACGCGCTTGGCCACAGAGGTTGACCTGGTTGTGCTCGGGCGTGGCGGTGTGCACACCCGACTCTCCAAGGCTTTGCTTGGTTCGGCAGTCGGGTCGGTGGTACGATCCGGGTCGACACCGACGATGGTGACCCCGGCGCAGTACGCCGAGATTCGTCGGCCATTATTAGCGACCGACGGCAGCATGTCCGCCATGGCGGCGTTGTCAGCGGCCATAGCATTTGCCGAGCACTTACACATTCCCCTCTCGGTTGTGCATTGTTCGACCATGGCACAGAGTGCTGAGCCGTTTCTTGAAGCCGTCCAGAAGCAATTGACTGATCGCGGTATCACCTGTAATGTCGACATTTGTCAGGGCAACGCCCATGAGGATTTGCTGCAGTATATCGGCGACCATGGGCATGACCTTGTTGTCATGGGTGCTTTCGGCCATCGGCGGATTGTCGAATGGATCCTAGGAAGTACGACGCAGTACTTGCTCCGGACCTCTCCCGTGCCGCTCGTTTTGTGTCATGAGCGTCGGACTCGGGAAGAGGCGGCAGCCTAGTAAGGGGGCGGTGCAAGCAAGTACGTTTCCTGTTAAGCACTGTAAGGTTCACACCATCAACGCGACCCTATGGAACGTCATCTGCAGTACGCAGTTCTAGGAGAACACACATGAACAACATTGAACTCGAAGAGCAACTCCGGCTGCTCCAGCAGGAACTCATTCAGGTTGGGGAAATCGCGGAAGAACTCAAGCGCGATCATCGGGCAGAGATTGATGCTCTGCGCCTTGAAGTCGAAGTCCTGCGCCAGTGTCTGATGCGTATGCATCCGGATATGGCCGCGCAGTACGAGGAGCTGCGAGCGGAGGTCATCAGGCAAGTTGACCCTGAAGCGATTTCGTAACGTATCGGACTCTAGAAGGAGAGGGCCGCCATGGCGGAATATAGGGATTACCTCGGCGATAAACTGCGCTTGGTCGAGCGGGCGCGTGAAAACGAATACTTTCGCAAGCTCGATCAAGAACTGCTCGCCAAGATGCGGCAAGAGGCAGCAACGACAGCGGAGCAGGCCGAAGAAGCCAGCCCCCGCGACACCAACCTGTTTACGCCTATTCTGGTCCCGGTGGATTTCTCCCCCTATTCGGTGCAAGCGCTTGAGCGGGCTGCAGATGTGGCCGAACGCTTTGGCTCGTCGTTAATTCTGCTCCACGTCATTGCCGCGCAAGCCGGGGTCCAAGCTGTGGCACAGCATTTAGGCGCGAATGTTGTCGCTCCCGGGACGCCGGAAGGCCCAGAGGAACAACCGGAGGTCTCGGACGAGGAGGTCGCAACGGTCATCGGGCAACATCGCGAGCAGGCGTATACGGCTCTCGAAGCCTTCATCCCGCCTCGGGTTGCCCAGTTTCCCTGCGAACTCCGCGTGGTCTTTGGTCGTCCCTTCGAGCGCATTGTCGAAACGGCAGTCAAGGAGAAGGCAGACTTGATTGTCCTCGGGACACATGGGCGCACCGGCTTAGCACGCGTCGCCTTGGGCAGTGTGGCGGAACGTGTCGTGCGTTTCGCGCCTTGTCCGGTGTTGACCGTGAAGGCCCCAACGCCGGAATCGGAAGGGTGGTTGAAGGATTTTTATTCGTCGTTCATGGGGGATGGTGATTGATACCGAGGTAATACGAAGACGGTCGGCAAGCATTGCCGACCGTCTCATAACCAACTATGACACTGTTGGTGCAGTATCCTGCTGCTCAACATAGGCCCGCAGCATATCGGTCACGGTCAAGATACCTTCAAGAATATTCTCATCCCGCACCACCGGCAAGCAGCCATACTTGTGATCCAGCATGAGCTGCCCCGCTGCACTCACCGAGGTCTCCTGTCGTACGGTTTCAATCGCTTCCGACATGACGCTTTTGATGGTCATTTTCTGCAGCAGATTATTCAAATCAAACTGGGCCAGATGCGGCTCGTCCGACGCCACGGCCTGGCGGATATCCCGGTCTGACACAAGGCCGATCACCTGCTTCCATTCCGTCACCACCGGGACATGACGCACGCGACTGCCGCGCATTTGTTGCATCACCGCGCTAAGCAGGTTCTCCGGGATCGCAGTAATGACGTTGGTCTGCATATAGTCTTTGACCTGTGTCTTGCCGAGCTGTGCAGACGCTGCTTGGCTTGACGTCACAAAGGCCCGCAGGCAATCCGTTTCCGTGAGCACACCAACCAGTTGTTTCCCCTCGACGACCGGCAAACAGCCAAATTTCCGATCTAATAACATCCGCGTCGCTTTGGCCCCTTCATCGTCCGGTTGGGTCACGACCACATTACGAATCATGCAAGTCCGAATGGCCGTGGTATCCATCTGATAATTGATTTCCCCTTTCGACAGCGTCGTGGCCGGGGACGGTGAGGCCTCGCGAATGTCTCGATCCGTTACGATGCCAACTAATTCGCTCTTCGACACCACCGGCAGATGACGGATACCCTTGTCATGCATGAGGCGCTGCCCCTGGGCCAATGACATATCAGGGGTGACGGTCACAACGTCTACGTGCATCATATCGCGAACTTTCATGCGGTTCTCCTTCCAGCGAGCTACGCCTCGCGTTTCGTCTACGCATTTCACCAGTAACGGCAAGAAGCATGCCAGGCCTTTACGTCTTGGAAGTTGTTGTTACTAGAGAAGATATCTCTTCTGAAAACATGTAAAAAAGGTTGAGTTGTGACAGAATGTCATATGGTGAGACACATTGTCCGCACGAGGGGATTGCCGTATGACAATCTTGGCCTGGTGAGGCGCTCTCACTGGCAGATTGTTCTGTACGGACAACATGTCATACTTATGTGACATGTTGTCCGTACAGAGTCAGACGGTATACCTGCGAAGTACGGGACAGAGCCAAGCCAACCGTTGCTATAACACGTTGCGACTCATGCAGAAGTGAAATGGCACGCCCTTTGCGTATAGGGGCATGTGAGCGTCACCAAGACCCGTCATGCAGTTTGCCCAACGAAGGAGTGACGGATGACTTTTCGCCATATTTTGGTTCCGCTGGATTTCAGTTCGTCTGCAGAGCAGGCCTTAGAGTGCGCCATGGAACTTGTCGAGAAATTTCAGGCACGGCTGACTTTGCTGCATGTTATCCATATCCCGGTCACATCAGAGGTGAATTTAACGGCGTACCTGGCAGAGATGGATACCAGTGCCCAATTTGGCATGGACGAATATCTCAAACGCATCGAAACCGCCGGGCATACGGTGGAAACGATCATCCAGCGAGGCACGCCCTGGCACGAAATCATTGAGACGGCGAAGACCCAACACGTCGACCTGATCGTCATGGGAACCCACGGACGTACGGGTTTCCAACACTTCATGTTGGGTAGTGTGGCGGAAAAGGTCGTGCGTCTGGCGCCGTGCACGGTAATGGTAACGCGTGAACAATCGGCCGAGATGCCTGAGTGAGAGCAGGTCGGAGGACTTCAGATGGCGGAATGTATACTAGTCGCCACTGATCTGAGTCCGGATGCTGACATAGCCCTGCAATATGCTATCGCCCTGGGTGTAGGGCTTCAGGCCCACGTCGTGCTAATCCATGTGCGAGACAATACGGCATGGAATCCCTGGGCCTATTCCGCCGGCGCCGAAGTCGCCACCCGGGAAAGCTTAGAGCACAAGCTCCAACGGGTCGTGCATGCCGGCTTAAGCGGTGAAATTATTCTTGCCCATGGCGTGCCCTGGCACGAGATTCTCAACTGTGTGCAGACCCATCACGCCAGCTTGATCGTCATGGGTACCCATGGTCATAGCGGGGTGCGCCGACTCATGCTCGGTAGTGTGGCGGAGAAAGTCTTACGTCATGCCCCATGTTCGGTGCTCGTGACCCGCCCTCCAGATGCGCTTCCCGCGCTTGACTGGCGTGTCGAAACCCGTCGTACGTAGTCGTACCTAGGAGATTGGTGCTTACAACGCAGAAGGAGAACCTCATGTCACTGACGCATCAGCATATCCTGGTTCCGGTCGATTTCTCCAAACATGCGACGTTGGCACTTGATGAAGCCGCCGACTTGGCCCGCAAATATCAGGCGCAACTGACCGTCCTTTATGTCATTCCACAAGCGATTTTTCATCCCGACTGGGCAGCGGATATCGAGGACACGCTAGAGCTTAGTGACATCACGGAGGAAGTGCATACGACCCTCAGTGACATGGTTGCTCCCTACCGGGAAAGCGGCTTGACGGTAAACGAACAGGTGCTCTCCGGTGGTCCCTACACGGAAATTGTCCGTTGCGCTTCCCGCATTGGAGCGGATTTGATCGTTATGGGCGCCCATGGGACCGCAGGTGTCAAAGCCACGCTCATGGGCAGTGTAGCGGAAAAAGTCATGCGCGAGGCTCCGTGCTCCGTGCTCACGGTGCGTGAAACCTCACGTGCTGCAGGTTAATTGCACTTCCACCAGGAGGGGAAGCACAACCATGACGGTGGCCGCCCTGCATCAGGCGCTTGCTGAGCCAGGCATGTATCCCGAACCGACCACCAGGGTGGAAGTGCGTGAAACGCATATTTCACTCGTCTACTTGACCGATCACTATGCGTACAAGGTCAAAAAACCGGTCAATTTCGGTTTTGTGGATTACAGTACGCTGGCACAGCGTCAAGCCCTGTGCCAGCAGGAGCTCCTCCTCAATCGGCGTTTGAGCAGCGCGGTCTACCTCGATGTCGTCCCCATCTACTACGATGGCAAACGGTATACCTTCACCGTCACCGAAGAGGTGGCAGACTATGCCGTCAAAATGCGTCGTCTGTCTGCCGACACGACGCTTGCCGCCCTGCTGACGCGTCAACAGGTAACACCGGCAGATATGCAAGAGATTGCCCGAGTCATAGCCAGATTTCATGAGGTCTATGCTTTGCCAACCGGTTTGCAGGATTACGGCACCTATGCCTCCGTGGTGGCTGATTGGGAGGAAAATTTTCAGCAGACGGCGACAAGCGTTGGCCGCACAGTGTCGCAGGAGAACTACGACTATATACAGCAGGCCGTGATGACGTTTCTTGCGCGTCATGAAGCCTGGTTCACCCAGCGCGTCCAGGACACGCGTATCCGTGATTGCCATGGCGATCTGCGCACGGAGCACATTTATCTGATCAACGGCCAACTGCAGATCATTGACTGCATCGAATTCAACGAACGCTTTCGCTACATCGACGTCGCCTCGGAGATTGCCTTCTTGGTCATGGACCTGGAACGACTCGGTTTCCCGACGTATGCCCAGGCGTTTGTCCGGGCCTACGTCGAGGTGTCAGGGGATGTGACGCTGTATCGCTTGTTGGATTTCTACTGCTGTTATCGCGCCTACGTACGCGGCAAAGTGCGGAGTTTGCTCCTCCAGGAAGACGCCGCGTATCAGGACCGGGCACGAGTGCAGCAAGACGCAGAGCGCTGCTTTGCCTTTGCTGCGCGGTTTGCCGAGCGGTTGCATCGCCCGGTACTCTGTATGATGACTGGTCTGATTGGCAGCGGTAAAAGCACGATTGCTACTGGAATTACTGCCGCACTCGACCTGGAATATTACAGTTCGGACCACTTGCGCAAAGAACAGGCCGGTCTGACCCCGGAGACGCCGCAGCAGGTGGCCTACGGCACAGGGCTGTATAGCGCCGACATCAGTCGCCAAACCTACGCCACACTCGCGTTACTGGCTCGAACAGCCTTACAACAAGGGCGCTCGGTTCTCATCGACGCGGCCTGCTCGAAACAGACCCAACGGCAGGGTTTTGAAGCGGTAGCGCACGAAACCGGCGCCGAGTGTTACGTGCTGGAATGCTACGCGTCTGAAGCAGTGATTCGCCAGCGTTTGGCAGCACGTATGCAGACACCGGGGGGCGTTTCTGACGGACGCCTGGCAATTTTGCCACAGTTCCAGCAGGACTACGAACCTGTCACCGCGAGCGAGTCCGTCTTGCATATACGGCTCGATACAGCCCATCCAGTCGAGCAATGCGTGCAGGACGCACTGGCCGCTCTCCAGGAAGGAAGGTCTGCCCATGATTGCACTCACACACATCCTGGCAGCGGTTGATTTATCAACTGCGGCCTCCCATGTAATCGGCTATGCGTCAAGCCTGGCGCAGGTTTGGAACGCCCGTTTCACCGTGCTGCATGTCGTCAATGACTTATCCTACTATACGGGCGCCTTTGTGACGGACATTCCCATCAGTACGTTACAACACGATCTTGAAGCGGAAGCGCAGGAGCGGCTTGAAGCGTTGTGCCGCGAAACCTGTGGCGATAGCGTGCCCTATGAAGCCCTCGTCCTGACCGGACGGACGGTGGCAGAGGTGCATCGCCTCATTCGCGAGCATCACATCGATTGTTTGGTGATCGGAGCGCATAGCGCCGAGAAACCCGAACATCAAATTTTTGGGAGCACGGCGGAACGACTCCTACACCAGATGCTGTGCCCTACGGTGGTCATCCCGCCGCATCGGGTGGTGGATTACATTTCCAAGGGGTAAACCGGGAGTCGTAGAGCGAGTGGAGGTCGACGTGGAGCCAAGAGTGCTGGTAGTGGATGATGAAGCCGAGATGACGGCGATGTTACGGAATTATCTTACCCGCGAGGGATACGATGTCAGCATCGCCCCGAGTGCGGAATCGGCTCTCGTCTACCTGGAAGAAAATGACGTCGATCTCGTGCTGACGGATTTACGCATGGGCGGTATGGATGGATTGGGCCTGGTACGGGAAATAGGGAGTACACGTCCGGACACCCAGGTCATTCTGATGACAGCCTTTGGCGGTGTCGAAACCGCCATCGAAGCCATCAAGGCCGGGGCCTATCACTTTGTGGCCAAACCGGTGAAACTGCCGGAAGTCGGCGCCTTATTCCAGAAGGCCTTACAGGAACGCGAGCTCCTGCGCGAAAACCGGCAACTGCGTCAGGCTGTAGAGGAACGCTACAGCTTTGGGCAGTTGTTAGGAAAAAGCAGTGTGATGCAGCGCTTGTTCAGCTTGTTGGAACGCTTAGCTGTCACCCAGAGCACGGTGCTCATCCAAGGCGAGAGTGGCACCGGGAAAGAGCTCGTGGCCCGGGCCTTGCACTTTCATGGCCCACGTAGTCGTCATGCCTTTGTTCCCGTCAATTGTGCCGCTATGCCGGAAGGATTGCTCGAAAGCGAGTTGTTTGGTCATATCAAAGGCGCGTTTACCGGCGCCCAAATTGCCCGTAAGGGCCTGTTTGTCGAAGCCGCTCGTGGGACCATCTTTTTGGACGAAATCGGCGAAATGCCTCTCCCCATGCAAGCGAAGCTGTTGCGGGTTCTCGAACAACGCCACATCCGTCCTGTCGGCAGCGACCGGGAAATCGAAGTCGATGTCCGGGTGCTTGCCGCGGCCAATCGCGACCTCGAAATTGGTGTCAAAGAAGGGAACTTTCGTGAGGATTTGTATTACCGGCTCAAAGTCATGACGGTGCGCGTGCCGCCGCTGCGGGAACATGCGGACGACATTCCGTTTTTGGCCGAAACGTTCCTGCAACGCTATGTCGCTGAAGCCAAATTAGGGCCACGCCGTTTCACCCATGAAGCCTTGAGTCACATGGAGCACTACCCCTGGCCCGGCAATGTGCGTGAACTTGCCCATGTGATCGAACGTGCTGTCACGTTGAGCGATGGCGAGTTGCTCGATGTCGAGGATTTAGGTTTGGATGACGAGCGACCGTTAGCCGCTGCCGTGGATTTTCCCGATGAACCGCTGTTTGGCGCCGAGGGCGATACGACCTTGAACCTTGATGTCGTGACGCAACGGTTAGTCGTCACTGCCTTAAAAAAGACGCGTGGCCATAAAGGCCGCGCCGCCTCACTACTCGGTATCCATCCACGTACCCTTACCCGTATGATGCGCCGCTATGGCATCGCAGAAGCTGTAGAAGAATCGTCCGTGCTGTAAGCTAAGCGTTGATACCCGTGCTGCATAGCCACCACTGTAACCACGGAGGTTCTATGGATCAGACTCCCCACCCGAAGGGCGCTTTGACGTTCATGTTGATCTACCTCGCCGTCCTCTCACTCTTCTGGGTCAATGCGTTTCTGCGACTCTGGCTGAAAGGGTAATGCTGCGATGAAAAACACGACGCTCTACTTATACGAACTCGCATGGATGCTCCCAAGCGTGGCCTTACCAGTAGGTATGCTCGCAGCCTTATTGGTCACGGCATTCGGTGCCCACATCGAGTTACCGGGGGAACACGGACGCATTGACCCCGCTAACATCACCGCCACGGCACCGTTTGATCAATTAGGCCTGGTCTCCACCGGACCCGGTCGCTATGAAGCGCGGATCATCTCGGGGATCTGGTCGTTTACCCCTCCCGAGATTCGCGTGCCCGAGGGTTCGGAAGTGACCTTTGTGGCAACTAGCCGCGATGTCATCCATGGGCTGTTCCTGCCGCATGCCGATGTCAATGTCATGCTGATTCCCGGTCAGATTGCTCGGATTACCACACGATTTAAAAAAGCAGGGGAATACCCGTTCATCTGCCATGAATACTGTGGCATCGCCCACCACACCATGGCCGGGAAAGTTATTGTCGAACCACAGTCATAACCGAACATCCAGACAAGGAGTTGCGCATGACAGCTGGGAGTGGTGTTGATTTTCGCCCCGAACGTCGCATGACCGGTGCCTATTTGCTTGTCGCGTTCATCGCCCTGTTTGTCGGCGTCGTCACGGGACTGTTCCAGGGGCTCTCGCATGCCGGAGTGAATTTGTATGGCTGGCTTCAGCCATTGGTGAAATCGTACTACCACGGCTTGACGCTCCATGGGGTCATGAACGTCCTGGTGTGGACGACATTTTTCATTTGCGGCTTTGTGCCATTCATCGCCACGCGTGCCTACGAACGGCCCTTGGCCAGCCGGCCGCTCGGGTGGGGTGCTTTTGGGCTCATGGTGCTTGGCTTGTTGATGGCTGGGCTCCCCTTGGTGCAGAATAACGCCACGGTGATGTTTACGTTTTATCCGCCCATGCAAGCCCATTGGATGTTCTACGTCGGACTCACGCTGGTCGTGGTCGGCACCTGGCTGGTCACGCTGAATTTGTGGCTGACACACAAGGCCTGGCGCGCGCAGCATGCCGATGCCCGCACCCCCCTGCCTGCGTTTATGGCGTTGATTACGTTTGGGATGTGGACGATTGCCTCGCTGGGACTTGCGGCCGAAATGTTGGCCTTACTTATCCCGTGGTCTCTTGGCTGGACGAGCGGGACGGATCCACTCCTGGCGCGGACGTTGTTCTGGTTCACCGGCCACCCGATTGTCTACTTTTGGCTCCTGCCAACGTATATCTCCTGGTACACCTTGATGCCGCGACAAGCCGGAGGACGTTTGTTTAGCGATCCTATGGCGCGTGCGTCATTTCTGCTCTTTCT
>CAJIAL010000503.1_pt1 | contig 10056 bp, 9 predicted proteins | sample 9199091 | NCBI WGS metagenome assembly CAJIAL01 (sample SAMEA7708270, study PRJEB35096) | sediment metagenome | biome: marine neritic benthic zone biome [ENVO:01000025]; feature: sediment [ENVO:00002007]; material: shallow marine sediment [ENVO:03000034] sea grass bed [ENVO_01000059] ... | reverse complement strand
CGGTAACACCCAGGTACAGACGCCTCCGTAATTGACCAAGCCGACGCGATCTTTTTGATGCAAATAATGCCCAGCTAGCGAGGCTGCGGCACGCACGGCAATATCGAGCGTCGTCGTCTCGTGCGGCAGCCCCGCTTCCGCCAGAGTGTCGATGAGGATCACGACATCGGCATTGCGTTCGTGATGATACTCATTGACGTAGAGTTCCTGGCGTTTGAGCGAGGTACGCCAGTGAATACGCCGCACTCGATCACCACTGGTATACGGGCGGATGCCGGCGAACTCTAACCCCTCGCCGGCGGTGCGTGCGATGTAATGCCCAAACGAGGCATGCGTGCGCCACGGCACAATCGAGCGCGGCAAAGGCGCCAGGCGGGGATAGATGCTGCAGACCTGGTCGCAGTGATGCTCGGCCAGAAGCGGTTGCAAGCCGGTGTCGGGGTGGATGCGGCTATACAAACGCCCGAGGGTGTAAGTTCCACGGCGCGCAAACACCACGCGATGTTCAAAGGCGCGGGACTCACCGGGGCGCATTATACAGAGCAGGCGGGCCGGGCCGTCCGGGCAGGTCGCACCCTGTGGCAAGAGATGCCACAGTTCCATCGGTGGCACAAATGTCGCGGCCGTCAGCGTGAGCCGTACCGTGAGGGTATCGCCTTCGAAAGCGCGCAGGGGTGTGACGGTACACTCGACAGTGACCTCCGGTGTCGGACGAGCCAGGCGGCTGTATGCCAGGGCAATCGCCAGGGGAAAGACCGCGTAGAGTGGCTCGAGCCGGCGGCTGACGGTACTCAGCAGGACCCCGAACAAGAGCAGGGCAAAATAGAAAGAGTTTTGTGCCGCATTACGCCGTTGCATCATAGGGTATGACATCACTCTGCTTTGGGAATCGGCGTGCGATCCACGATATCTTGGATGATGTCTTCCGCCTGAATACCGCGTACCCACAGTTCGGGCTTGAGGAGAAGGCGGTGCGCCAGGGCCGGGAGCACCATGGCTTTGACATCATCGGGCAGCACAAAATCCCGCCCCTGGATCATGGCATGGGCTCGGCCGAGCTGATACAGGGCTAACGAACCGCGTGGTGAGGCCCCGACCTGCACCTGGTTATGCTCACGGGTGGCGGCGGTGAGGCTCACGATATAGTGCTCGATAGGCTCGCTGGTGTGCACGTCTTCCACCGTAGCTTGCATGTGCGACAGTTGCGTGGCGTCAATGATCGGGTCGAGGGCGATATGCTCCTGCTGCCGCGCGCCGCGTTGTGCCAGAATACGTTGTTCTTCTTCGCGGTTGGGGTAGCCGACGCGCAGCCGCATGATAAAGCGGTCGAGCTGGGCTTCGGGAAGCGGGTAGGTCCCTTCCAGCTCGATCGGATTCTGCGTTGCCAGCACGACAAACGGTGTCTGCATGGGGTACGTCGTGCCCTCAATGGTCACTTGCCGCTCCTGCATGACTTCCAGCAAGGCCGCTTGAGTTTTGGGGGTGGCGCGATTGATTTCGTCGGCCAGGACGAGATTGGTGAAGAGTGGCCCCGGCCGAAACTCGAATTCCCCCACTTTTTGGTTGTAGATGAGCCCGCCGGTAATGTCGCCTGGAAGGAGATCGGGGGTAAACTGAATGCGTTTGAAATCCATGCCGGTGACTTGTGCGGTGAGGCGGGCAATCAGGGTTTTGGCCAAGCCGGGAAAGTCTTCGAGCAGGATGTTGCCGCTGCTATAGAGTCCCAGGAGTAACTGTTGGAGAACCGCATCCTTCCCGATGATCACCTGCCGCAACGCGTCAAGCAGTTTGTGGGACAGATGGGCAGCGTCCGTAATCTGCATTAGACAGCCTCAATATGATGAAGGGCCGTCAGCACGTTATGTACCCGCTGGCGGCGATAGCGATATGTGGCCCACAGTCCGGTGGCTTCACGGCGCGTTAAGAAATCGAGCAGGGCCGGATCGAGCCGGGCGAGCCGGGCGGTATCGAGGTCCTCGAAAGATATCTCCGGTGAGCCGCTGAGACGGTAGGCCAGGAGCTGGCGCAAACGTGGCTTCAGAACTTCTTGGAGATACAAGGGGTCCTTGGCCACAGCTCCCAGAGTTTCACTACTGCGCACCGGCGACCGAGTGTCCGGCCCGGTGGCTGCCGTGGCCGGCACAGCATGCCAGGGGGGTATTTCCGCCGGTTGACGACGCATGACACGGCGGAAATACGAGCCGAGGCGGAAGAAGAGGGCGCTCAAGAGCAGATAGAGCACGCCCAGGAACACGAGACTGCGCCAGTATTGATTGAGCAAGAGATAGAACGGGACGAAGATCAGAGCGAGGATGGCAAGCGTCCCGACGTCTTGGATCAGGTGGTGCAGTAAGGAGCGTGATTCAGGACTGGGGCGCAAGGGCAGCCTCCCATGCGAGATGGGCGTGAATGGTCTCCAGATGGCTTGCCGCTGTGGCCCGGTCCGCTTCGTCTAGCGGGTGGAGACTATAGCGGGCCAACTCAAAGAGTTCCACTAACCCGGTAAAGGCGTCGAGGGGGAGATCGAGGCCACGTAGTGCCGTGCCCATGTATTCTTGGGGTGTCAACGAGGCGGTTGCAGGGACGCCGTGATCTTCCAGTAAATGCTCTAGCCGGGCATAGCATGCAATGATAGCTTGCCGTGGGTCATCATGGCGGTGCAAGGCCTGGAGACCTGATGCGACCGCTTTGCGTACCCGCCGTGCTTGGCGGTCTTCCTCTGTGTTGTCCGGTGAGAAGCCGCGTTGGCGTTCGAAGAGTATCCACAGGCCTAAGACGGTGATGCCGCCGTAGACAACGATGACAATGATAAAGAGCGCATAGCCGGTGAGCGAGGAGTGGACTTCCGGCAAAAACGCACGCGCCCCATCCTGCAAAGATGCCGGCAGCGCCTGCAAGCCCTGCCGCCAGGCCGACAGCCACTCCTGCACCTGGGAGCCGTGGCGCATGAGCCAGACCATGACCAGGAGCACCAGAACCAGCGGCGTGAAAAGCGTCAGGGCCGTCAGCCAGGTGGGTTTGATCGCTTCGCTATGGCGTTTTCGCGCGGGTTCCGGCGGCTTTCTCCGTTGGAGGGCGGAGGACAAGAGGGTCACACACACGGCGGAGAGCGCGACGAAGCCCATGAGCACGTACAGGGGTGTCGGGAGGGCCGGAACCAGGAGAAAACCGCGCCGGGCATCGCTACCGAGAGCGACGGTGGTGGCGAGCCCGCTGAGGTAGAGCACCACACCGAGCGCTGCGGCTCCTAAGAGCAAGCCGAGCAGTATCTGACGTTGGGGCACAAAGGGCATGGCTTTGTGAGTCTCCTTCGCAGCGCATGTCATTTTGGGCGGTCACTCTACACGAAGAGCCGGTAGGGTGCAAGGGAGGTCAACGGGTCTGGTGACTCCGGCGCACAATGGAAAAGGATGAGAGATAACGGCTAATTGTGCTAATATCACGCAGGAGACGTGATAGCGCGATAAAATGGTGTATCTTTCTTTATGTGTGAGTGTTGTCACCGTGGGTTGGGAAGGACGAAAGCTCAGGGCATGAAGATGCCGCCGGAGACGTCAATCGGTTGGGTCGGGAACGAGGATGCCGTGAAACACGCAAACGTGGCGATTGCCGCTGAGCATGACGCGTTTGGCGGGTATCTAGCGTAAGACATGGAGTCCGGATGCGTATCGTCACGTTAGGCGGCGGCACAGGGCAGGCGACGGTTTTGCGCGGGTTGCGGGCATACGACTGCCAGCTGACGGCCATTGTTGGTGTAACGGACAACGGGGGGCACAGTGGGCAGCTCCGCCATGCGTTGCGCATGCCGCAAGTTGGCGATACACGTCAGTGTTTGGGGGCGCTCGTCGACGATTCGATGCTGTGGGAACCGCTTCTGCAGCATCGCTTTACGGAGGGCATGCTCGCAGGGGTGAGCGTAGGGAACGTGGTGCTTGCCGCGCTGAGTGCCACCCATGGTAGTTTAGCCACAGCGGTCGAGGTGGTGAGCCGCGCAGCGCAGGTGACGCATCGCGTGTTGCCGGTCTCGGACGCGGATACCCAGATCGCCGCAGAGCTGAGTGATGGTCGCGAGGTTGTTGGCGAATGGGAAATTATGCAGCGGAGCCCCCGGAGCGATGTGCGGCGGTTGTTTCTGTGCCCCGCGTCTGTGGCGTTGCCTGCAGTCGTAGAGGCGATTGCGGCCGCAGATATGTTGCTGTTGTGTCCCGGTTCCTTTCTCACAGGGACCCTTGCGGTCTTGCTCCACTCCGGTGTCCGTGAGGCGATGGCTGCCTCGCCTGCGCGGTGTCTATACATCTGTAATATGATGACGCAGCCGGGACAGACTGACGGCTGGACGGCTGGGAAGCACCTTGAGGTGTTGCACGAGTACCTGGACCGTCAGGTGGATGGTATGGTGCTGAATAGCGGCGCTCTCCCTGCCGATTTACTGGCAGATTATGTGCAGCATGGGTATCAGCCGGTGGTAAATGATCTCGACGAGACGATATGCCAGGTCTATACCGCTGACCTGGTGGAGCAGCCTGATGCCGCCACGATTCAAGCGTATACGCGTCCTCAAGGCCAAGGCATGGCCGTCGGATTACACCTGATTCGCCATGATGCATACAAGCTTGCAGCATATCTCATGACGCTTTTCTCGACCGAGGGAGAGCGTCATCGGTGCTAAATTCAAGCGGCTCACATGTGATTGATGGACACACAGACAGGTGTGCGTGTGTTTCTCTCGATTGAGATCGGGAGATGCCCGTCGTGTCTTATCCTCTGTCGTGTAGTATTCGCTGGTTTTTCGTTGACAGAACGTATTGCTGGTGCGTATCTTGCCGTGTCGGTACGCGCGACACCGCCCGACAGTGAGGCTGTACACGCGCCACAAGTCTCGTAGAGGAGTGAAGGTCCACTATGGAAACATCTGACAGCGTGCTCGGCGACTTCTTCCGAGCCGCCATCGACATTCCGGAGATCCCCTTTGGCGAGATGTTGTGGGAATCCGCGCAGCGCTTTCCGGAAAAAACGGCGCTTGTCTTCCAAGGGCAGCACATGTCCTTCCGGGAACTCGATGGGCTGGCGAATAGCTTTGCTAATGCCCTGGCAAAACTTGGCGTCAAAAAAGGCGACCGCGTTGCGCTGTACATGACCAATCGTCCCGAATATCTCGTGAGCATTTACGGGGCCGCCCGCCTCGGCGCGGTGCTCACGCCAATGAATCCCACCTATAAAGAGGGGGAAATTGAGCATCAACTCAACGATGCGGAAGCCACGGTGCTTGTGGTGCAGGAGTCGCTCTACACGCAGGTGCGCAACGTTCGCCCGCAGCTGAAGACGTTGAAGCATGTCATTATTGTGGGGCATCAAGCCGATGAAGGCGATCATGTGTTTCGGACGTTGATCCGGGAATCGTCACCCAAACATCCGCCGCCAGTGCAAGTCTCCTGGACCTCGGATCTGGTCGCCTTGCCCTACTCGAGCGGCACGACCGGCTTACCCAAAGGCGTCATGCTGACGCACCAAAATCTGGTGGCGAACACGATTCAATTCATGTCGAGCGGTCGCCTGACCGAGCGGGATGTCTTGCTCCTTTTCCTGCCGTTTTATCACATCTATGGCATTATGCTGATGAATGGCGCGCTGTATTCCGGCGCGACGCAGGTCATCATGGAGGCCTTCGATCTCGAACTCTCCTTGGCCTTGGCTCAACGGCATGGCGTGACGCTGTATTTTGCCGTACCGCCGATTTTGATCTTGTTGGATAACTACCCCAATCTGGGGGCGTATAACTTGTCGCACCTGCGCTACGTTATGGTTGGCGCAGCGCCGTTAGCGCCGGATGTGGCGCAGCGGGTACAGGAAAAACTCGGGGTCAAAGTGTTGCAAGGGTATGGCCTCACCGAGGCCTCGCCGATTACGCATCTTAATCCGGTGGAGCAAGGGCAGGTGAAACTCGACTCCGTGGGGCCTGCCGTCGCGAATCAAGAGCAGAAAATCGTCGATTTGGAAACGGGTGAGCGGGAACTCGGCGTGGGAGAAGTCGGGGAATTACTCGTCAAGGGACCGCATGTCATGCAAGGGTATTGGAAAGGGGACGATGATACCACCCACGCCTTGCGTGATGGCTGGCTCTACACGGGCGACATCGCCAAGGTCGATGCCGAGGGGTATGTCTACATCGTCGACCGCAAGAAAGAAATGATCAAGTACAAGGGATTTTCGGTGGCGCCGGCGGAAGTGGAGGCGGTACTGTTTCAGCATACCGCCGTGGCCGATTGCGTCGTCATTGGCAAGACCGATCCGGAGGCCGGTGAGATCCCGAAGGCCTTGGTCATTCTCCGTCCCGGGGAAGCGGTGACATCGGAGGATTTGATCGAGTTCGTCGGCAACCGGATTGCCGGGTACAAAAAAGTCCGTGAAGTGGAATTCGTCACCTCGATTCCGAAGACGGCGTCCGGCAAAGTGCTCCGGCGCGTCTTGATTGAGGCCGAACGTAACAGTACTGACACGGCTGACGCGGCTGACGCGGCTGATACAGCTGACGCTGCTGATGTGACTGACGCGGCTGACGCGGCTGATGCAGCTGACGCGGATACGCAGGCGTAGACTGCCTATGAAACTTCGGGTGTTGATTACGCGACAGCTGCCGGATGCAGCCGTGGAGATGGTACGCCGTGACTGTGATGTGGACCTGGATCCGCTCGATCGGCACCTGGCGCCGGAGGCGCTGTGCCAAGCGGTGCACGATAAAGCAGGGATCATTGCGTTAGTCACGGACGCTATTGATGCCAAGGTCTTTGAGTCGGCACCGTCATTGCAAGTGGTGGCGAATGTCGCTGTGGGCTATGACAACATCGATGTTGCGGCGGCGACACAGCGAGGCGTCGTGGTCACGAATACCCCAGGAATCCTGACTGAGACATCGGCCGATCTGGCTTGGGGCCTGCTTTTGAGTATTGCACGCCGTATTCCCGAAGCCGATCGTTACATCCGAGCCGGCCGTTGGACCGAGTGGAAGCTGATGGTCATGCTTGGCCATGATGTCTATGCGCAGACGCTGGGCATTATCGGTATGGGACGCATCGGACAAGCGGTGGCGCGTCGGGCGCGTGGCTGTGGGATGCGCATCATCTATCACAACCGGCACCGGGTTGACCCAGCGATTGAGTCCGAGCTTGGGGCGACGTGGGTCGAGTTGCCTACCCTGTTACGTGACGCAGATTTTGTGAGCCTACACGTCCCGCTGTCGGCTGCGACAACGCGGTTGATTGGCGAGGCGGAACTCCGATTGATGAAGCCTACCGCGTATCTTATTAACACTGCGCGTGGTACGATTGTAGACGAACAGGCGTTGATTCGTGCCCTCCAAGAGGGCTGGATCACCGGCGCGGCGCTGGATGTGTTCGAACACGAGCCGCATGTGCCACCGGAGCTATGTGCGTTGGACAATGTGGTGCTGGTGCCGCATATCGGGAGTGCCTCAGTCGCAACACGTACGCGCATGGCGGTGATGGCAGCCGAAAATCTGACGGCTGTATTGCGGGGGGAGCGGCCTCCGCATGTCGTGAATCCCGAGGTATATACGTAAGGCGTGATCTGTGGGGGCATGAGATTGACGCAGCGTGTAGCAGCGTGTAGTGGATGGAGTGGTCTACTCGGAGGCAAGCCTCAAGCGTTGAAAGGAGGACAAGGGCTTGCGCGGGTGTGAAAATTGGCGGTATAGTCTCACCGTTCTTACCATATTTCATTCAGTATGTATGCCACTGTCGTTCGGTCTTATTATCCTTCATTATTGGAGAACACCATGGATCTGGAGCCTTTTGATGTCAGTGAACTGATCCATAATGTGTGGGAAGTGCGTCAAGCCTCACTCCAAATGGCCTCGTCGACAGCGACGACGAAGTTCCTGTGTCCGAATTGTGAGCAGATGAAGCCTTTCGCAGGCGAGAATGCGTTGGGATATTACAATGGCTCCGGCGGTGTGGTGCTGGTGTGCAACGAATGTTTGCTCACCTTTGATACACGCCGTGGGGGAGAACGAATTAGACAAATGTGATGACGCTTTCCTTCCGCAGTATTGCGGTGTACCTGGTCGGCCTCCTCGTGTGGGGGGCCACCCTGACCGGGTGTGAACCGCTCTATCATAGATCTTCAGTGATTCTCCCTATAGAGACACGCATGCCCGTTGCGGTGACGGGGGATGACGTTTGGGTGACGTCGATCCCGGAAGGGGCGGATGTCTATCTCAGCTCGTACGACCCTGAGGCTTTGCCCTCACACGCGACGGACCCGCAAGCCTACCGTGGGAAAACCCCGCTCCGTTTTACCGTGCCACCCGGACAGTATTGGGTGGAAGTGGCTTTCGATGCCGATTTCTTCAGCTCGTTCTTCTCTCCGCCGTATGACGATGCCCAATTTGAGCGGGACGGTGCCGGCTCGGAGGCTCTGTTGTTCAAGCCGTTTGCGCCTGGCGAAAAACGTCGTGTGTTGCGCTACTACCGATTTGCAAAGCTGCCCGGGCAGGGACAGACGGTCATTGCCTTGTTTCAGCCGCGTGGCGCCGCTATGGAGCGGGTTGCGCCGTTCTATCCGCAGGACAAGCAGTATGAGGTTGCCCCGCAGCAGTTGCAGGAACTCCTGCAAGCCGCACAGGTGCCTGCACAAGTCCAGGAGCAGTTTGTACAGTTGATGCAACGGGGCGGCAAGGCGTTTTGGAGCAAGAGTGAGGATTACAAGATTGGCTTGGAAGTGCGTGAGGATGGTATTATCGGGCACATTATCGCCCGGTATACCGGCCCGCCGCGTCCTGATCCGTTGGTCCCGGATGGCGGCGGGTTCTAATAGGAGTTTTCTCGCATTGGTATGCAGCCGGAGTCCAGGCAGCGACTGCGTTGCTGACGTCATGGCAGTTTCAGGAATGCACTTGGATGTGCCAGCATTGGGAGATGGTTGTCTCTTAGGCAGGCACGATTTCCGTCATCCCTCCCATGTATGGCTGGAGCACTTCCGGAATCGCCACACTTCCATCGGCGCGCTGATACAATTCAAGCAGCGGAATCAGGATGCGTGGTGAGGCGATGACCGTGTTGTTCAAGGTATGGCAAAAGCGCAGAGTGCCGCCTTCCTTTTCTCGATAGCGGAGCTTCAACCGTCGCGCTTGAAACTCGTGAAATTTCGACGCCGAGTGCGTTTCGCCATACGCCTGACGGCTTGGCATCCACGTCTCAATGTCGTACTTCTTTACTTGCGGCACGCCTAATTCACTTCCACATACTAGGACGACACGATACGGCAGGCCAAGCGCTTGCAGGACTTCTTCAGCATTCTGGAGAATATGCTCATGTTCGCGGGCGGACACTTCCGGGTCGTTGGCGCAAATGATCACCTGTTCCACTTTTTGAAACTGATGAATGCGATACAGGCCGCGGGTGTCTTTGCCGTAGGTGCCCGCTTCACGCCGATAGCAGCTGGAAATGCCGACGTAGTATTTTGGCAACTCGTCCTCGCGCAAGATTTCATCGGCGTGGTAAGCGGTTATCGGAACTTCCGCCGTGCCGATGAGGTTTACGTCGTCTTCGGGCACGCGGTACGCTTGATCACGACCCACCGGAAAATAGGCCGTGCCGATCATCGCTTCGTCGCGGACCAGATGTGGTACCACCAACGGCGCAAAGCCCTTACGCACCATATGGTGCAAGGCGAATTGCAATACCGCTTGTTCGAGCATGGCGCCGGCGTTTTTCAAGAAATAGGTGCGTGAGCCAGCAAGCTTGACGGCACGCGGGATATCGATGATATCGAGTTGTTCGCCGAGCTCCACGTGATCGCGCAGGGGAAAGTCGAACTGCGGAATATCCCCCCAGGTTTTGAGTAGGACGTTATCATCGTCGCTGGCGCCTTCCGGCACGTCGTCTGCCGGGATATTCGGTACCTGCAATATTAACGCTTCAAACGCCGCTTCCGTGTCGCGCAGCGGACCTTCCAATGTTTTACTCTCCGCTGCCACCTCTTTCATCCGCGCAATGGCTTCCTGCTTGGCCTCACCTTGCAGCGTCGGGATGTCTTTGG
>CAJIAL010000069.1_pt1 | contig 10109 bp, 10 predicted proteins | sample 9199091 | NCBI WGS metagenome assembly CAJIAL01 (sample SAMEA7708270, study PRJEB35096) | sediment metagenome | biome: marine neritic benthic zone biome [ENVO:01000025]; feature: sediment [ENVO:00002007]; material: shallow marine sediment [ENVO:03000034] sea grass bed [ENVO_01000059] ... | reverse complement strand
GGGCGGCCGTGGCGTCGATCACGCCTTCGAGGCGGTGGGCCTGCCCCACCTGATACGTCAAGCAGTCGAATCGCTCGCCATCAGCGGCACGGCGACGATTGTCGGCGTGCCGCCAGCGGGGTCCACGATTGAATTTCCGTTCAGCGCTATCCGACCGGAGTGCAAGGTGCAGACCTCGCGCATGGGCTCCAACCGCTTCCGCACGGATATTCCATTGTATTTGGACTTCTATCGCCAGGGACGACTCAATCTCGACGATATGGTGAGCGTACGTGGCAAGTTAGAGGATATCAATGAAGCGTTTCGCGCCATGAAAGCCGGTGAGGTCGCGCGGACTGTCTTGACGTTTGACTAGTGCTGCGCAGCGCAATTATGGATAGGGTTGCCTGGGCGGATTTACAACCCGCAGTAATGCTTATGGCGGGTTGAGAACCCTATAACTCATTGTGAAACAGACCGCTAAGCGCTGCATCACGAGTCAATTCCGGTGAGATGGCCCCGACATCATTTTCGGCAAGGATTCACTGCACAATCTACCCGAAATGACCGTCGGGGCCATCCTTCTGCGTAGGTGACATCGTATGACACCTTCTCTAGAGCAGTGTCTAGTCGACAGTAACAGACCAGCCCTTGCCGATAATGCCAACGAAGCCATTACCATCACTCATGACACCCGTGTCGGTGGTGTTGCTGCGATAACTCGACGCTCCACCCCCCGCGCGTGAGCATGCAGCGGCCACGTTAAAACTCGGCGGTCTACCCTCAAACCCACCGATGCCTTGCGCATTCATCCAGTAACGCCCCGGAACGACCGAACCAAAACATTGCCGCAGACCAACAATCTCCTTTGGATGCAGGGCGCGACCATTGACGAAAACAGACGTCGCACCGCCTGAAGCATTCGCCCGCAAACGTCCTCCAATGGAAAGCCCCGGGACAATCTGCCCAACAGCAGGGCCACCTTCGTGTCCCCACAATCCGGAAGCGCGATCATACCAATAACGTCCACTCCGCACGGCAGTGCCGTACCTCTGCTTCAGCTGATGGAGCTCGTGCGGACGCGCCCGCACGCCGTTGACAATGACCGTTAAGGTATCATTGTAGCCGAAAGCCGTGAAGCTTCCCATGGTGAGGATCGCGGCGCATAAAGTAATACCGAGCCCTTTTTTCATAACTCCCCTCCTTTGTCCTCTTACATTGCGATTCAATGAGGCGTTACCCACAATCTTGCTAACGCTTCATTGAGGAGTGTAGAGGATATGAAGAGGTACTTCTGTGACCGACATTACAACATATCGGTGAGATGGTTCACCTCTCGGCCATCGGTTCCAGCTCCGCCAAGCGCGCCATCAAGCGCAAGGCGGACTCATCGCCCCAAATGGTCAAGCCGGTAATGCCGCAGTCTTGCCAATCACGAAAGCGGCGTTCGATGCGGTCTGCAGGGCCAACCAGCACACCCTGGTCGACAAACTCATCCGGCACGGCCGCAATCGCCTCGTCTTTGCGCTTGGCCAAATACAGCTCCTGAATGCGCTCCGCGGCCTCGGGGAAGCCGCGCCGGATCATCATCTCTTTGTGGAAATTTGTGTTTTTGTGCCCCATGCCACCCACATAGAGGGCGATGTTCGGCTTTAAGCGATCGAGGGTCTGCTGAACGTCATCGGTCACGACGACATTGGTCATCGCTTGGCGTGCAAAGCTGGCGGGGGCTTTGCCGGCGCGCTCCAACCCGGCATCGATCCAGGGCTGATACATTTTGGCGGTTTCCGGTACGAAGCCGAGGGGCAACCAGCCATCGGCAATCTCCGCCGTGAGCCGGACCATGGATTCCATACCGGTGCCGAGCCAGATGGGAATGTCGGGATTCATGTGCAAAATCGACTTCAGCGGTTTGCCGACACCCAGGGCTCCCTCTCCGGTATAAGGCAAGCTGATTTCCTTACCCTCGTGGACCACAGGTGCCTCGCGTGCCCAGATTTTCTTCATGATAGTGACGTAGTCTTTGACTCGGTAATAGGGGCGCCCCCAGGGTTGACCGTACCAGCCTTCGACAATTTGCGGACCGGATACGCCAAGCCCACACACCACCCGATTGCCGCCGGCCAGGGCATCGAGCGTGGCGATGGCCATGGCGGCGTTTGCCGGCGTACGGCCGGCAAGTTGAATCACTGCAGTACCCAAACGGATACGTGTGGTGTGCGCCGCCAGGTAGGCCAGCGGCGTAATCGCATCAGAGCCGTACGCTTCCGCCGCCCACACCGAGTCATACCCCAAGCGTTCTGCCAACACGACGGTGTCGACCGGAATGTGTAAGTTGGCCCCGGAATAGCCGAGCATCAGACCAAGTTGCATACCTGTTGTTCTCCACACTGTTGCGGGTAAGTTCAGTGACTTTAGGGATGGGTGTGACCTGATGACACTCGACGGCATACACAGAAACCATGCACACCGTCGAGCGCGAGTGAGACGTGTTGATTCAATTTACGACGCGCGTCGGTACTTGGAAATGCTGCGCAACTCGCGCGGCGGGTCCATATGGCGTCCACGGATGGTATACGAGACTTCGGCCACATAAATGTCGCCGTGTGAGTCGACCGCGACACCATGAGGCGCGATGAACTGGCCCGGGCCTTCGCCTTCTTCCTCAGCGCCGAAGCGACACACCATATTCCCCTTCAGGTCATAAATGGAGACCCGGTGGCCCAAACCAGGCGCGTCATCCACGCCGCCCATGCCATTCAGTTCGCCGACGTAAATGTGCTCGCCCCAGAGCACCATCGCATCGGGACGGTGAATGTTGTTCCACATGGTGATGAAATTGCCTTGGGGATCAAAAATCTGGATGCGATGACACTCGCGGTCCACGACATAGACATTGTCGTTATCGTCGACGGCGATGTTGTGGGGGCGGATGAACTGGCCGGCATCAATCCCCGGCCGGCCCCAGGAGAATTTGTATTCACCGCTCCCGGTATACACATGGATACGGGAATTGCCGTAGCCGTCAGAAATGTAGACATCACCGTTGCTCGGCATGATGGCAGCCGATGTGGGGCGGTTAAACGGCTCACCCCCCCACCGTTTCGAGGGCTTGTTCCGCTCCCCGATTTCCAGCAACCGTTCGCCAGTGGGACTAAACTTTTGCACGGTATGAATACCGTCGTCCGCCGCTAGCAGCGAATTATCGTGGGCGATGTACAAGCCGTGGGTACGGTCACTAAAACACCCCTGGCCGATGGACCGCAAGTACTTGCCGTCACGATCGAAGACCATGATCGGGTGTTCACCCCGCGTCAGGATATAGACATTATCCTCGGTATCCACCGCCACACCAGGGCATTCTTGGAATCTGATACCCTCGGGCAGCGTGCCCCACCCATCGACGTACTCATAGCGAAAATCGCCGACACCGTATACCTCGCGCATTATTTCCCCTTCCTTCCTCACGGGTATGGACAAGCACTTCCGTTGTCTTTCCCCCATATTAGGTCTACAAGGAGGCTGGGTCAATCGAAGGTTCCGGTGCCGGGGACAGTTCTCGGAACGCGGGCGTGTCAGCCGGGAGCAGACGCCGTCAACGGATATTTCCCATGAGGGCGTGCAGCGCTTCTGCGATCTCCGCAGGGACATGCCAGCTTACCATGTGCCCGATGTGCAGGACATGCATGGGAGGCCGACCGAGCATGTCCTCCGGGTCTCGCAGCGACAGTCCTTCGAGCCATATGCCTGCTTCAAGCGGATAGCGCCAGTGGCGTTCGGCCAAGCGCCCCGCGCGTTGGGGCGGTAGGGTCGTGCCGCGCTCGGCCTTTGTCGGATCAAAATCACGCAAGATGATTTCGAGCTGACTCGGGCCATACAGCACCACGTAGTTCTTGCCCTGCTCGATATGCCAACTCATGGTTTGCGCTCCTCGGCTGATCGCCGCCCCCTCTTACCGGCGCGCACGGCTGGCGCGCTCGTCCTGCTCCGCGCAAGTAATGCATTGCGTCGTATGCGGCATGGCTTCGAGTCGTGCCGCGGCAATAGGCTCCTCACACGTCACACACACGCCGTAGGTGCCTTGCTCTAGTCGTCGCAGCGCTGCCCGCAACGCCGTGATCTCCTGATGCCCTTCCGACTCAAGGCGATCCAAGACCTCGTCGTTCTGCCGTGTGGCCGCCTGCTCGGCCCAGTCCGGCTCCAAGGGGTTGGTTTCCCGCCTACGATTACGTTCAACCTTGAGCAGGCGCTGCGCCAGATCCGCCAGACGGGCTTCTAAACGCTGCCGTGTGGCTTGATAGTCATCCATAATGCATTCTCCTACACCTAACCACTCACCCTGCATGCTTCAGTTAAGAATATGGCACGCCGTCTCCCTCTGATCTCGACCATGTATCCGAGCAAGAGCTATGCCAAGCATCCACGTCGTGCATTGTCGTGTATGGATATCGCATACTCAGACATGGAGAACGACTACTGCGTGTGACATATTGTCACCGCATAGGACAACCTGTCGTTGGTATGCTATGCACGGCTGTGCGTTCCTACAATCATCCCGCCCGTGTCTGGCACTCGCGCCAAACGATTGTTCCACCGCGCTGCTTGACAGCCTCGCAAGCGAAGCGTATACCTCTGTGTAAGCGAACCGTAGCACCGCACGCTCCTGCCTCACCGACAGCAGCCACGCCGGCCGCACCTCCTCGCCGCTCAACGCACGGCAAGCCTGTTTTTTTGTAAGAGCACGTATACTCGCATGAGCAGCGAGAGGAGTGAGGTCATGCAACACGAACAGTCCGGAGCCGTTCCCCCACTTTCGAACCCATTAACCGACCACCCCGGCACCGCTGTCCCGATGGGCGCACTGCTCAAGGATGGGCTTATTGCCAGCTTTGTGGGTGCTCTCACCATAGCGCTTTGGTTTCTCATCGTTGATGCGCTTGCCGGCCAGCCTTTCTACACGCCCACCCTGTTGGGCACCGCCTTCTTCCACCACGGCACAGAGCTCGTGTCACCTGCAACCTTGAAACCGTCTCTCGACATCGTGTTCCAGTATAGCGTGTTTCACTGGATCGCCTTCGCAGTGATGGGAGTGGCGGCGTCGCTGGGTCTCCGCTTTACTGCGAGCGAACCACACCTTGGGTTTGGGATGTTGCTCTTTTTTGTCCTGTTTGTTGTGTTTGAGTTTGGCTTTCGTCTCATGCGTGCCGTGCTCTTTTCCCCGCAGGTAGAGATCGCCTGGCTGCCGGTGCTGATTGGCAATCTGCTCGCGTCAGCCGCGATCGGCATCGCGCTGCTGTACAGACATCGTCAGGGGTACAAACCCTGACGCGTGTTCCCGCGGTCTGTTGCACATTGAGAATGACTCTATCGTAACAGCCAGCCAGGATAGGGGCGAGAGCTGGCACGATGTGCGTTCGTCTCCGCATCGTGCCAAGGTGGAATCCAGGGAAGGGGTGCCGGTTGGGTTACAGAGTAGGAATGCTCTCTAGCCCTGTGGGGTACGAATAATCACTTTATAGCGGAATGGCGAGTCATCATCCCCCAGCACCAGTTCACCTTCAGACTCCTCAAAAAAGAACGGCCCAGGTCCCCCCTCTGGCCCGCCGAGCCGCTGCCCATCCACCAACGCGCCATGCTGGCTCCCGCGGTCTGCCACCCCAATGTATCCCGCATAATGAATCACGGAGACATGATGCCGGGACAGCTGTGGCGGTGAAACATCGGGAAGCATCAAATCGTTATGTGAAAGAGGGTCTTGGCTTGCTTGCCCAATGCGGAAGGGGAATTTGGTAATAGGAAACGGCGTCACGGGGAGCGCCTGCGCCGCTGGTGGCGTCAATCCTTCCAGATAGACAATCACATCAATCCGAGGCGTTGCCGCGAGAGGAGGCAGGGCCGTTTCTCCGAGACGCTCAGCGATGATGTGCCGCAACTGCAGAATCGTCGCATCGGCTTCCCGCAAGCGCTCGAAGATCACTTGTAAAAGATTGATGGCCACCTTGGGGTGCGTTTGACAACTCTCGAAAAAGTCCTCCCGGGGGATTTCGCGCACCACCGTGCTCTCAAGCGCCGTGACAGTGGCACTACGCGGCTTGTCGTCAATCATGCTCATTTCGCCAAAGAGTTCCCCAACGCCCATCGTGGCCAAGTGGACCGGGCCGTCTTTGATGTTCTTGGTCACGACAACGCTGCCTCGTTCGATAACGTAGGCGGTTTCTCCCGGGTCGTTTTCGTGGAAGATGATTTCACCTGGCTGATAATAGCGTACCGTAAGCATCCTTATACCTCATACCTCTGAGTCCCGCATATTCACCACGTTCGAGTACCGGTGCTGCTCCGTGTCACCTGCGTACTCGCGATCAGTGCGCCGTATCTTACGCGTGTTGCGGGCGAAAAGCTATCGGTATTGAGGCGCGAAGGCAATGGGTTATGGCTCTAGACAATGAGAGTAATCATGATGAAAGCGAATCTGTTCGCAAACATTCTTCCGTCTTTTCCGGAGGAGATCATCGAGAACCTGGTCGAGGCAGGCAATTTCAGGCTGGAACGTATTGTGTCACGAGGGCACACGACTCCACCTGAGCAGTGGTACGATCAGTCATGGGATGAGTGGGTTGTGTTGCTCACCGGGTCAGCAACCCTGTTGTTTGAGGGAGAAGAGGGGACAATGCGGTTACAACCAGGCGATTTTGTCCATATTCCGGCGCACACAAGACATCGTGTCGAGCATACGGACGATAGCCAGGCGACGGTCTGGCTGGCCCTGCACTATGCCTCCCAGGGCGTTTCCGCCACGGCATGACGGGCAGAGATGCGGCCGAAGGCCAAGCATTCCCCGATGTTGCCTGTTCCTTGATACAGATAGCTATAGATCGACCCCAACTCCCCGGCACTATACAACCGCGAGATAGGCGTGCCGTCCGGCCGCACGATTTGTCCCTTTTCATTGCGCCGCGGTCCGCCCTGGGTGTTAAGCATGGAGGGCGACAGCTCCACAGCATAGAAAGGCGCTGTGTCGATGGGCGCTAGCATTAACGTCCGGCCAAAATCCAGGTCTTCTTGCGCCTCGCAGTGCCGATTCCACCTGGTGACTGTCTCTTCCAACGTGGCGGGTTCAAGGCCGATGCTCGACGCCAGAGCGGCGATGCTGTCGGCTTTCTTGATCCATCCTTTGGCGAGTTCAGCGCTGTTGTCCTCACTCCAATCATAGCGTTCGATGATTTGCGTCCAGCCGTGACTGGGCTCCTTGTCATAGAGCGGCGCTGCCGTGAACATGGTGTGGTCGAAGATCATGAACATCGGACAGGGCGTGAGCAAAGGGACCCAGCGGCCGCTACGCGGCACCTTGCCGTGGCAGGTTTTGTATTTTTCGTCGGTAAACCGCTTGGCGTCCGGGCCCACAACGATCATACCGCCTGGCATGGTTTTGCTATAGTGCAGCGCCTGCATAGAAAACGTGGTGCGGAATGTAGGCACCTTGAGTGCCATGGACGGGCCGGCAAAGTTATTCATGTGCCAGAGGTCCGCCCCCACGGCCATGGCCATGCTGATGCCGTCGCCTTCGTTATAGGGCGAACCGGAGGTGTAACAGTAGGGCATCCCCGGCAAATAGTTCCGGATCATCTCCTGGTTGTTCTCAAAACCCCCGCAGGTCAGCACGACAGCGCGACGCGCTTTTACCGCGATCGGCTTGCCGCCTTGCTCCGCCCTGACGCCGAGAATTTCCCTGGTGACACCGTGCTGAATCAGTGCCTTGCCAGGCGTCTCATAGAGAATCCGGATGGAGCGCTCTTTGACCAGGCGCTCAAAAAGCTTCCAGGTGTTCGAATAGCCGTAGACGGGTCCGTCATGGAACTTGTGGACGCTGTCCGATCCGGGCAGTTCCGGGAACTCGATGCCAACGGGCTGATGCTGGTGCTCTTGCGGGTCGCCGCCAAGGCTGGCAAGCCACGCGTTGTTTTGACACATTTCCTCCGCCCAAACCCGGATCATGGCGTTCGGCACGGTATAGGGGCCACACAGGGCCGTTAAATAGGCGCTGGCCTTGTCAACGGACGACGTGTTGAGATAGCCTTGCCCCGCAACGCGCGTATTGCCGCCTTCTTGCCCTTCAGGTGCCTTTTCCAACAGTAACACATCGGCGCCCAATTCGTGGGCCGTGACCGCCGTGGCCATACCCGCCGCCCCGAATCCGACCACCACCACATCTGCTTCCATATCCCATGTCGCCGGAAGCCCAGACTGTCGTTCCATTCCCCCTCCTGACTGCTGCTATCTTGGCATGGTCTATGCCGAAATGACATCCTTACGAGTACTCGGACAGCTTGTCACTATAGCATGCCACCTCCGATGGGAGTCAATCCCTTGTAGGATGCGACTCCCCGAAACGTGCTTTGCGAACATTCAGCGCTCTGCTCATTCTGAGCCCCCGTAGCATGCTGCGGGGAGGTTGCATTGGCTGAACAGTGGTGTTTGAATTGCTGATGGAGACGAGTCGCGTTTGTGAAGAATCTCACCATCGGTGTTTGACCCAGCGGCCAAAGTACGTTAGAAGTGCTTCCTTGTTTTGGGCGCAAGTGGTTTTATGACAGATGGGAGAGTGAGTATGGATTTCGGATTGACGGGAAAAGTAGCCCTTATCACCGGTGGTAGCGAAGGCATTGGCAAGGCATCGGCACTGCGTTTGTGTGAAGAAGGGGCGAATGTCGCGATGTGCGCCCGGCGTCCGGATGTGTTGCAAAAAGCGGCGGATGAAATTAAGGCGAAAACCGGCAAAGACGTGTTGGCGATGGCCGTTGATGTCTGCAACGAAGCCCAAGTGCAGGACTTGGTGCAGAAGACGGTGGAACGTTTTGGCGGTATTGATATTTTGGTCAACAATGCCGGGGGCTCCCGCGCCTTTCCGTTCCTAGAAGCCTCCGAAGAGACCTGGCGCGAGGATATTGAGATCAAACTTTTCGGGGCGATTTTCTGCTCCAAAGCAGTCATCCCCCATATGCGGAAACGCGGTGGGGGCCGTATCATCAATATGACCACCGGTGGTGGAAAAGCGCCTGGGCAGAAGGCAGTGCCGACGTCGGTCAGTCGAGCCGCCGGGATTAATCTGACGAAATCGATGGCGACGGAGTATGCGCCGGAGAACATTTTGGTCAATACGATTTGCCTGGGGCTGCTGAAAAGTGCGCAGCACGAGCGGCGCTACGAGCAGCAAAAGAAGGAGCGGCCCGACTTGACGCTGGATGCATGGTACGAAGAGATTGGCAAGCGCGTGCCCGTCGGCCGGGTCGGTGAAGCGGAAGAAGTGGGCGATCTGGTGGCGTTCCTGTCGTCGAACCGGGCTGCGTTTATCACCGGCACATCGATCAATATTGACGGTGGCGCCTGCGCTGTGGATTAACGCTGAGACCCACCGGCCACGTGTCGGTCAACATCGGACAGGGTGTGTGCGCGTTGTCACATCGCGTATGGGCACGTTGACAATCGCCAGTAGGCGAGCGGCGAGGCGGTTGTCACGGTGCCCATGGGCAGGGATCAGTTGGGGCTACGTCTGTTTATACAATCGTGCGGCGTTGTCCCACAACAGTTTTTTCTGCGTCTCCGGCTTCACGCTCGCCCAGCCCAGGACATGGTCGACCGACCCGGGAAAGCGGCACTCGGGATGGGGATAATCGGAGGCGTACATCAAGACGTGGTCGCCCAAGAGCTGGCTGACAATGGTGAACAGCTCCTCCCCTTCATGCATCTCAATGCTGCAAAAAAATCGGCCGCTGCTGAGATACTCGCTCGGGGCGTACTTGAGCGGGGCGGTCCCGCCGACATAGGTCGCTTGTTCGTTCATGCGTTTGGCCCAGAACGGCAGCCAGCTAAAGCCGCACTCCAAGATGCCCACGCGCAGCGCGGGGTAGCGATCCAGAATACCCGCCCCCAGGAATGCCGCCACAAACCGCATCGCGCCCCACGGGTGCGAGGCCATACGCCCCAGGAAAATATTCTCCCACATGTCGTCAATACCGGGGAAATACGGCGGATTCCAGGTGGAGCTATGGTGGACGATGGCGAGATCGTGCTCCTGCGCAGCGCGCCAAATCGGCTCCAGGTCCGGATGATCCACCGGCCGGCTCACCATCAGC
>CAJIAL010000626.1_pt1 | contig 10110 bp, 8 predicted proteins | sample 9199091 | NCBI WGS metagenome assembly CAJIAL01 (sample SAMEA7708270, study PRJEB35096) | sediment metagenome | biome: marine neritic benthic zone biome [ENVO:01000025]; feature: sediment [ENVO:00002007]; material: shallow marine sediment [ENVO:03000034] sea grass bed [ENVO_01000059] ... | reverse complement strand
TTCGAGGAAGAACGCGCCTGCGGCTGGCTGGCGGAATCCCTGACCGATGCCGGCTTTCGCGTGGAGACCGGCGTCTGCAACCTGCCCACCGCCTTTACGGCCACGGCCGGCAGCGGCCCATTACACCTCGCCATTTGCGCCGAGTACGATTGTCTACCCGGTATCGGGCACGCCTGCGGGCACAACGTCATTGCCGCTATGGCCCTCGGCGCGGGCATCGCCGCCGCTCAGGTCGCGGATGATGTCGGGCTCACGGTCAGCGTCATCGGCACGCCGGCGGAAGAAGTCGGCGATTCCGGCGGTAAAATTCTCTTGCTCGAACGCGGCGCCTTCGCCGGCGTCCATGCCGCCATGATGACGCATCCGTCACCGCGCGACAGCCTCCTACCTAAAATCATTGCCGCGTCGATGTTCGAGGTGTATTACACCGGCAAGGAAGCCCATGCCTCCTCCTTTCCACACCTCGGCATCAACGCTGCCGATGCTTTGACGATCGCCCAAACCGCTATCGGCCTACTGCGGCAGCATATACGCCCCACGGATCGGATTCACGGCATTGTGACCAAAGGCGGGGAAGCGCCGAATATCATTCCGGCTCACACAAGCGCCAAATATATGGTGAGGGGAGAAACGCTCGACGCCTTAGAAGAACTTCGCCCCAAAGTGCTACATTGCTTTGAGGCTGGGGCACTCGCGACCGGCGCCCACTTAGAAATCGCCGGCGGTACCAAGCCCTACGCCGAAATGATGCACGACCTCGACCTCGCGGCCCTCTACCGCCGCAATGCCGAAGCGCTGGGCCGTAGCTTTCCCGATCCGGCCAGTCAGCCCCCCTCGGGCTCGACCGACATGGGCAATATCTCCCTGGCCATTCCGTCCATTCACCCCATGATCGGCATCGACTCGTTACCGGCGGTGAATCACCAGCCGGAGTTCACCGCCCATTGCATTACCGCTGCCGCCGACAAAGCCGTCGTCGATGGCGCTCTGGCAATGGCATGGACTGCAGTGGATATCGCCCAGGATGCCACGCTGCGACAACGATTGCTGACGCGGACGTAGTTCCCTGCAACGACGTCGTCGATGCTTGGACTCTGCATGTACACTGTCCTGAAGCACTGGGAGAAGATCGTGCCGGAGTTACTCAGCGTCCAGCAGTGACACCAGGTCGTGCGGTTGAAAGAAAAAACGCAACATTCCATGGCCGGGCGAGGGATGGCCATGGAATGTTATGCCCAGGACGGAGCCCGGTTGGAAGGCAATGGCGCTGCGGCCTTCGCCATCCAGGAACACGGCAGAGAGTCGGCTCATGTAGGGTTCGTGACTGACGCAGAGGATACGCGCATCGCGTGGATATTCTTGCAACAAATTGAGCACGGCACCAACAGTGCACGCGTCTGCCAGGATTGACGTCTCTTCTATCGGCGTCGTGCACGGGATGGCTGCAGCCGCGATATCAGCGGTCTGGCGGGCGCGCAGAACTGGACTAGAGAGCAGATAATCCAACGGCTGGATCAGAGAAACCAAAGCCTGGGCCACGCGCTGTTGCGTAGCGTGACCATGCGCGGTCAAAGGCCGTAAGCGGTCCTCGGCATGCCCACCGGGACGCTCGGCCTCCCCATGACGCATCAGAAAGAGCTCCATGGTACTGCTCCCCTCCTTGCGATAGCACGTGTCACCCACGGCGCAAAAAAGGCACCACGCGCATAAAAAATTCCAGCGCCGCCGGATCGCGCTGATTTGCTCCCCACACAATCACGCCATAGGCGAGTTGCCCCAGGGCGTAATACCCAATTGCCATCTGGCCAAGCGCGATGTAGCCGATCGCCAACTGGCCAATGCCACACAACGGCGTAATCGCGACCTGGCTGATAGCCGTGAGGGCGAGCATGCACTGTCCGAAGCCGAACAACACGCCAATACCAAATTGCGCGATGGTAATGAGGCCAAAACCAAATTGGCCGATGGCGATGATCCCTTTGGCCACACGCAACTTGCCGCGCGCATCCCGCCCATAGGCCACGTGCACCAGAGGGATACCCCAGATCGTCGCCCGGGACTTCCAATCACGCCCTGTACCGTCCCAATGCGGGCGTCCGGGAAACGGTGCGCCACACTGGGGACACGCCCCTGCAACCTTACTGACCTCGTGTTGACATTCACGACACGACACAAGCGCCACAGTGTACAACCTTTCTTCAGAGCGTTGCATCGTCAAGCGACACATCCGCCATCACAGCCAGGCCGGCGCACCATTTGCTATATGCGCCGCAAGCCTCTATCCTCTATTTTCTATCCTACCTACCACAATAACCAGGATGCGCACAAGGGAGGAGCACACCAATGCCGGACGAACCGGGACTGTTCGAGATTATCCACACCACCCGCGCTATGCGGCGGCTAAAACCCGATCCGGTGCCCGATGAGCTGATTCAGCAAATCCTCCGTGCCGGCATCAGCGCCCCCAACGGCAGCAACCGGCAAACCTGGCGGTTCTTAGTCATTAAAGACCCGCAGATCAAGCAGCAAGTCCAGCGCTATTACAAGAAGGCGCTCGAAGAAGTCGTCGCCCCGCGCTATCGCAACAGCGCCCCGCCCCCAGGGGTAAACCAAGAGCAATACAACCGCCAACTCGACGCCGTCATCTACCTCACCGAACACTACCACGAAGCACCGGTGTGGATCGTCGCGTGCCTGGAAGAAGGGACATCGACGCCCACCCGCGGCTCCGGCGCCTCGATCTATCCCGCCGTGCAGAATATGCTCCTGGCTGCCCGCGCCCTGGGGCTCGGCTCGACATTGACATCACGGCACCTGCTCTACGAAGCCGAGGTAGAAAAAGCTCTCGGTCTGCCGCCCGGAGTTCATTCCTACGCCATTCTGCCCATCGGCTATCCCATGGGACGCTTTGGCCCGGTCGGACGTGGACCGCTGTCAGAGTTCGTGTACCTTGATAGCTGGGGCCAGGCCTATCCGGGTATCGAGTAGTGCGCACAACGCGGAGCCGGCACAACACCCTGCACGGCGGGCGGCATTGTTTCGAAGAAAAGGAGCACATCCACGATGACTGAGCCTCTGCTACTCCAGATCTCAGGGGCGATCGCAACGATCACGTTCAACCGTCCGGAGCGGCGCAATGCCATTACCTTTGATATGTGGAACCATATCCAGCGGCTCCTGGTCGATCTCAAAGACGATCCGCAGGTGCGTGTGATCGTGTTTCGCGGCGCCGGCGAGGAGGCGTTTGCCGCCGGTGCCGATATCAGCGAATTCGGTACCCACCGGAATAATGCTGCCAAGGCGACATTGTATAACACCGCCTTTGATGCCGCGATGGACGCTGCAGAAGCGGTGGGAAAACCCACGATTTGTTTGATCAAAGGGGCGTGTGTCGGTGGTGGGTGCGAATTTTCCACCGCCTGTGATATCCGTATCGCTGCGGACAACGCCCGCTTGGGTGTACCGATTGCCCGCCTCGGCCTGCCGGTGGGATTTCGCGAAATGCGGCGCATGGTGCGGCTCATCGGTCATGCTAAGACCATGGAACTCCTCCTGACCGCCGATTTACTGCCGGCACAGGAAGCCCACCGGATTGGGCTGGTCAACCACGTCGTGCCGCTGTCCGAGGTCGACTCGTTCACCTACGCCATGGCCGACAAAATCGCCGCCCTGGCACCGGTCGTGCATCGTGTGCACAAAGAAATCGTGCAAATTGTCATGGACAACCCCGGCCTCGAAGGCCTCACGGCAGAACAACAGCGGCTTGCCGTCCTCCCCTTTGATACGGAGGATTTTCAAGAAGGTTGGCGGGCGTTTCTGGCCAAACGGACGCCACAGTTTCATGGCCGCTAATGGATTGCATACCAATTTGTACGCCAACCACGCCACAGCATCCGTGGTATACTGTGGCGCTGAGACACGCTACGCCTGACACGATTACCCATATCCGGTTGTGCGCAGGGCAGATCGCTTGCATCACTGCGTACCGCGAGGAGAGGCAAGCATGGAAAGACGCGTCGTCGTCACGGGCTTGGGAGCCATAACCCCCCTTGGCATACACATCGATACGATTTGGGAGAAGCTGTGTCGCGGTGTCTCGGGTATCGACGCCATCACCCGCTTCGATGCGACGGACTTCCCGGCCCAAATCGCTGGGGAAGCGCGCGATTTTGCTCCCGACATGTATCTTGAAAAGCGTGATATTCGCCGCAGTGACCGCTTCGTTCACTTCGCCCTGGGCGCCAGTCACGAAGCCATGCAGGACGCCGGTCTGACGCTGACCGAGGCCAACGCCCACCGTGTCGGCGTCTACATCGGCACCGCCTTCGGGGGCTTGGAGTCGCTTGAAGAAGTCCATACGCAGCTCCTCCGCAAAGGCCCTAAACGCGTCTCTCCGATGTTCCCTGCCATGGTTCTGGGCAATCTTGCCACGGGACATGTGTCCATGCGCTTCGGCGCCGGCGGCCCCAATAACAGCAGCGTGACGGCATGCGCGGCCGGAGCCCATTCTCTTGGCGAAGCCTTTCACACCATCGTCCGGGGTGCTGCCGATGTCATGATTGCCGGAGGCACGGAAGCGGTGATTACCCCCTTGGCTGTCAGTACGTTCGGCAACATGCGGGCGCTGTCCACTCGTAATGACGCACCGCAAGCGGCGAGTCGGCCCTTCGATCGCGACCGGGATGGTTTCGTCATGGGCGAAGGTGCCGGGATACTGATCCTCGAAGAATTACAGCATGCCACACGCCGGAACGCCTATATTTACGCCGAGCTCATCGGCTATGGCAGTGCCGGCGACGCCTACCATATTACCGCCCCATGCCCGGATGGCGCCGGGGCTGCCCGGTGTATGCAGAGCGCGCTCAACGATGCGGGACTCTCCGCCGACGCCATCGAACATATCAATGCCCATGCCACGTCCACGCCCGCAGGCGACGTGGCGGAAACCAATGCGATTAAAAGCGTCTTCAAGGCGCGAGCCGACTCAATCGCGATCAGCGCCACAAAATCGATGACGGGCCATTTGCTCGGAGCCGCCGGAGCCGTGGAAGCGATCTTCACCATTCTGGCGCTGCGCGACAGCATCGTCCCGCCCACGATTAACTACGAGCACCCGGATCCAGAGTGCGATCTCGATTATGTACCCAACGAGGCGCGCCACATGCCGATTCATACCGCCATGTGCAACGCTTTTGGCTTTGGCGGCACCAACTCGTCGCTGATTTTTCGCCGGTACGACACGTAAGCATTTACTCGGCAGAGCGGGGAACCAGCCCATCCAGTATGGCACTGGCATACTGTCGGGCAAGGGTGGCTGTGTCGAGACGTCCGCCTTTCCGGTACCAGCGGTACATCCAGTTACACATCCCGAGAATCATCAAGGCGGTAGTCGTGATGTCTAGGTCCGCACGCAACTCACCGGTCGCAACACCCTGACTGAGAATATCTTCCCAGAGTTTCTGGTAACTCCCGGGAAAGGTTTGGAGCTTGTCCTGCAACGCCTGGACCACGTTATCCAATTCACGGACAAAGACGAACATGTGGGGATAATTCTCATCGAACGCCGTAAGATGGGCAGCAATGGCGCGTTCGAGTTTCACACGGGTCGGCCAGGAAGCCTTGACGATTTCTTCCACTTGCTCATACAGGCGCATGATCGGCTCACGCACCACCAGATAGAGCAATTCTTCCTTCGACGACACATAATAGTAGAGCGTCGCTTGCTGAATGCCTACCGCCGCCGCGATGTCGCGCGTCGTGGCGGCCTGATAGCCTTTTTCCTTAAAGATCTCGGCCGCAGCGGCAATAATTTCCTGTTCTCGATTTGCCATAGCCGCCTCCCTTTCCCTACGCCTTACGCCCAGTGTAGTGCAGCCCGTACGGCTTGTCTATATCCCGTTTGACTTTCCCGACACGGTCACTTATGGTGCCCGGCTTACGACGATCATCGCGCCAGGAGACTACGACACACCTCAGTCATGAGAGGCGACAGTGAAACGTACGAACCGTGTGTACTACGGCTGGTGGGTCACGGGCGTCTGCTTTCTCTGCGTCGGCGCACGCCGGGGTAGTGAAACGGCGTACGCCGTGTTGCTTGTCGCCCTCGTCAGCGAGTTCGGCTGGGAACGGGGTGTGATCACCGGCGCTTTTGCGCTGTCCATGGTAGTGGCCGGCGTCTTGGCGCCACTGGCAGGGATGCTATTGGATCGGTTTCCGCCACGACTCGCCATCGGCCTCGGGAGCGCTGCGCTCGGACTCGCGGCCATAGCGCTGGCATCCATTCGCGGGGTGTGGGCGCTCTACCTCGTCATGATCGTGCTGTTCGCCCCAGCGCTTGCTCTCCTCAACCTGGGTTCGCTCTCGGCCTATCTCTCGCGCTGGTTCGTGCAGCGGCGCGCCTTCGCCATCGGCCTGTCCCAGACCGGCCAAGGCGTGGGGATTTTTGTCCTGACGCCCTTAGTCGGCTGGCTCATGCATAGTCTCGGCTGGCGCGCGGGATATCTCGTTTTTGGACTCGGCCTCTGTGTCCTGTTGCTGCCCATTGCTCTCCTCGTGCCTCGTACCGACCCACAGGCGCTCGGCCAATCTCCGGATGGCCATGACTCACCGCCCACAGAGCCCACCTCGGCGCGCCGCACCGACTTCGCGAGTGGCACCTGGACCTTGGCACAGGCCCGTCGCACGAGTGTGTTCTGGGCGCTCCTGCTCTCCTTTTATTTCTTCCCGGCGGCCAACCAACTGTTTTTCCTTCACCTCGTCGCTCACCTCACCGACATTGGTTTTCAGAGTCTGCAAGCAGCATCCGTCCTGTCGCTGGCAGGTCTCAGCAGCATTCCCGGGCGTTTACTGTTTGGTGTACTGACAGACCGCCTCGGAGGCCTCATCGCCACCCAAATCAGCTTCGTGCTGTCTATCGCCGCCGTGATCCTTATCCTGTTGCCACAGGCCACATGGTTGCCATATCTCTACGTTTTTGCCGTCGTATTTGGCTTGTCCCTCGGCAGCCGTGGTGTCGCCCTCGGCGCTTTCACGGCAGATACGTTTCCTGGACCAGAGTTCGGAACTATTTATGGCTGGATTACCTCGGGACAACTGATCGGCGGGGCCTGTGGTCCATGGCTCGGCGGACTCGTGTTTGACACCTTGGGGAGCTACGACTTGGTGTTCTACGGCTGTATCGGGGGCTTCGCCCTCTCGGCGTTGCTCATTGCCTGGGCCGCGGCAGGTCAGTCCCAGTTAAATCGCACGCGCACGGTTCCCTAGTAAACACAACGCATAGCAATTATTCATGATGAATATGCAGCCTCATCATCATTTCGCAGGATTTTTCCCTTGCTATACAATTTTCTTTCTGTAGAATTGGTCACCGCTTTCATGAGGCCGTTGGGCAATTGCCAGCTTGTAGTTCCTTCAACAGAACACTCAGCGCTGCGTTTTGACTCACACCTTTCTCACAAGAGGAAGGAAGTATATGGGATTCACGGAAACGCTGCAGGTAACGGCACAAGCACAGCGCGTGAAACTGCAATATGAACTCTTAGGAGAAAGGACGCCTATGTTACGCAAACGGCTAAAACTTGGCCTGGTTCTCGCCATGAGTCTGCTGCTCCTCGTCTCGAGCGTAGCCCTGGCAGCAGATCCCAAACGCGGCGGCACGCTCCGTGTCGCGTATGGTAACAAGATCTCTCACCTCGACTTCCATACAGCCCCCGGTTACGAGATGATGTGGGTCGCGATGAATGTTGGTTGCGGTCTCGTCAACATCACGCCGGACGGGCAGTTTGTGGGTGATGCGGCGGAATCGTGGAACCTGTCGCAGGACAATCTGACCTGGACCTTCAAACTACGCCCGGGCGTGAAGTTCCATGATGGTTCGGCGATGGACGCGAATGCGGTGAAATTCAGCATCGATCGCATTATGGATCCCAAAACCAAGTCAGGCATGCGGCGATTCTACGCGGCCGTGGATCATGTCGAAGCCCCGGATGCCAGTACCGTCAAGGTCCACCTCAAAGAACCCTATGCGTTTTTCCTGCACATGCTGGCCGGCTATCGTACCGGTTTGGTGCTCTACTCTCCCGCTGCCACCCAGAAAAGCAGCCTCAAAGATCGGAAGAAAGGGAAACCTAGCGCGGTCGTCGGCTGCGGGCCGTTCAAATTCGTCGAATGGGTACCGAACAATCACTTTATCATGGACCGCTTCGAAGATTATCACTTCAAAGGGCGTCCCTATGTGGATCGCGTCCACATTCGTGTGATCAAAGACCCTGTGACGCAGATGGCGGCGTTCAAAGCGGGTGAAATCGACTTCATCGCCTCGTTCACGCCGGAACATGTGCCGACGGTTAAAGCCCAAAATCCTGGCGCCAGGATCATGAGTGGCAAAGAAACCACCCCGATGGTCGCCATGATGAAAATCACCGATCCCGCCGACGGCAAAAAAATGTCCAAAGATCGCATGCCGCATAAGATTTTCGGTGACATTAATGTCCGCAAGGCTGTCGCCTGCTACGGTATGGATCGGAAAGAAATCGTCCAGATCGCCTTTAAGGGCAAAGCGACGCCGTGGATCGGTATGAACCCGCCCGGCACGATGGATACGGTCAACGTCAACAACAAATGCCCGTACAATCCCAAGAAAGCCAAAGAGTTGCTGGCCACAGCGGGATACGGTCCGAACAACCCGCTGAAGTTCGAGATCATTACCGATACCGAAAAAGCCGTGTTCAACGTGATCGCGACCGTCATCAAAGAGCAGATGGGACGGATTGGCGCGCAAGTGAACATCAAGCTCGTGGACAAAGTCACCTGGATGAACACGGCGTTGAAAGACGGTCCATGGGACATGTACATCGAAGACTTGCTGTCTCTGCTGACCTTGGATAGCAATGCGTATCTGTCAGTGACAACCTCGTCCTGGAATGGCTCACGTCACACTGATACCAACGTTGATCAAATTTATGCGCGCTACGCGCGCGAAATGAACTCGGTCAAGCGTTCGGCTATTGCCAAGGAGCTGCAAGAGTACATGGTCGAGAAGCTCTACTGGAATGCCGTGTCGGGTTCGCCGTTCTACCAAGTGGCACAGTCCTGGGTGAAAGGCTACACTTTCAACTCGGAATTTGAAGTCCACTACGACACGATTTGGCTTGATAAGTAGTACAGCATAAGCGAATGCGGGTACGAGATTCTCGTACCCGCGTTCCTCTAGGCTCGACAAAGGATTCCGATGCGCGAGTATATCATCAAACGGCTTTTACAAGTTATTCCGACCATGCTGGTCATCACCCTTGTAGTGTTTGCCATGATGCAAGCTATCCCCGGGGATCCGATCATCACACTGCTAGGCGATGCGTATGACGAAGAAGATGCGGCAGAACTGCGCAAGGAATACGGCTTGGACAGGCCGGTCGTCGTGCAATATTTCAGCTGGCTCGGGAAATTGATCAAGGGTGATTGGGGGGAATCGATCCTGACGGGGCGTTCCGTGCTCCGTGATGTCTGGATTCGTCTGCCCATCACTCTAGAACTCATTGTCCTGGCAATGATAGTCGCACTGCTGATAGCCGTACCGGCAGGCATTATTGCCGCCATACGCCAAAATACCTGGGGTGACTACGCCGCCATGTCCACTGCGATGGTGGGCATTTCCATTCCCGATTTCTTTCTCGGTGTATTGCTTTTACTAGTCTTTTCCATTGGTTTGAATGGTTTAATGCCAAGTTCCGGCTGGGTCTATTTTCCCGGCACCTGCACGTCAATCGTCTGTGAACAAGGTGTCTGGGGAAATCTCAAGCATGCACTCATGCCGGCTATTGCCTTAGGCGTAGGACGCGCAGCCATCCTGACGCGTTTGCTCCGTGCCAGTATGCTCGAAATCGTCCGTATGGAGTATGTCACCACCGCGCGAGCAAAAGGCCTGGGCGAGAGGCTTGTTGTGCTGAAACACGCCCTCAAAAATGCCCTGATTCCGACCGTCACCATCATGGGCCTGCAAGTGAGTTTCCTCATCGGCGGTGCTATCGTCGTGGAAACACTCTTTGCGATACCAGGTCTAGGCACCTATGGTATTAACTCCATCGTTGCACGAGATTACCAGCAAGTCCAAGG
>CAJIAL010000241.1_pt1 | contig 10117 bp, 8 predicted proteins | sample 9199091 | NCBI WGS metagenome assembly CAJIAL01 (sample SAMEA7708270, study PRJEB35096) | sediment metagenome | biome: marine neritic benthic zone biome [ENVO:01000025]; feature: sediment [ENVO:00002007]; material: shallow marine sediment [ENVO:03000034] sea grass bed [ENVO_01000059] ... | reverse complement strand
TTGTACATGTGAAACTCGCCGCGATGCTCCTGCTGCCAGCGAGAAAACACCTCCTCGGGTTCGAAGCCGTTGATGCGCAACGCGGCGCTGACAAAATCGCAGCAGACACCGTCCATATCCAGGTAAATGAGGGGTTGATCTGTCATAGGTAAGATTGTCCTCTGTGCATGCAAAACCGACCGGCAGTGCGGGGCGAGATCAATGCAATAGCGGCTCGCCTTCCTGTATTGTAACCAGAAGTGCGCCGCACGTGTAGGGGCGAAGTTGACACTGCCCGTAGGCCTTGCTACGGTGCTGCCGGCGAATCGCAGCTGGGATGAACCGCAGGGGAGGAGGAGCCAGGAGATGAGTACTCTACCGCAAACGAGTCGGGCCGCGTGTGTAGTGTCGTATCGCGAGCCGTTAGAAATTCGCGAGGTGCCTATTCCGCAAGAGATCGAGCCGGGGGCGATTTTGGTGAAGACCGAAGTGGCGTCGATTTGTGGTTCCGACGTGCACTTGTGGCAGGGAGAGCTCGGAATTTCCTCACGCATTCCGCTGCCGGTGATTCTCGGCCACGAGATGATGGGGCGTGTCGTGCGGCTCGGGCCGGGCGTCCGCACCGATAGTGCCGGCGAACCGTTGGCGGAAGGCGATCGCATTGTCTGGACGCATGGCTCGTGTGGCGATTGCTACATGTGTACGGTGACGCACCAGGCGACGCTGTGTCCCAATCGGCGCATGTACATGTTTACCAATTGCGAGCAACCGCCGTACTTGATGGGTGGCTTTTCGGAGTATTGTTATGTCGTGCCCACGTCGGGCCGGATTAAAGTGCCGGACGGCGTCTCGAGCGAGTTGGCCTCAGCGGCGAGTTGTGCCCTACGTACCGTGGTGCACGGCTTTGATCGCCTGGGCCGGATCGAAGATCGTGAGACAGTTGTGGTGCAGGGAGCCGGACCGTTAGGATTATATGCCGCGGCGATGGCGGTGCGCGCCGGGGCGCATCAGGTGATCGTGATCGGGGCGCCGGCAAATCGGTTGGCCGTGGCGGAAAAATGGGGCGCGACGCATACGATCAATATCGACGATGTTCCCGATGCGCGGGAGCGGCGGCGGACGATTCGTGACCTGACGGCACGACGGGGTGCGGACGTTGTCATTGAGGTCTCGGGAGGGCGCACGGCCTTCCCTGAGGGGATTGATCTGACGCGGCGCGGCGGACGCTATCTGGTTATTGGACAAGTCGGTGAGCACACGGCGGAGATTGCCCCGCGGCTGATCGTGGAGAAACAACTGAGTGTGATTGGCGTGATGTCGGGCGATACCAATCACTATTACAAAGCGTTGCAATTTATCCGCAACAACCGTGACCGTTTTCGCTTTGAGGATATGTTATCGAACCGCTATCCATTGGAGCGCATCAACGATGCCATGGAGTCGATGCGTGCGTTCCGGGAAGTTAAAGCTGTCGTGACGATGTCATAAGTTGAAAGCGAGCGTATTATGATCAATGTGATGGAGCTCAAGCCAGGCGACAAGATTCGGCTTGGTGAGGACGTGATTGCCGAGGTGGTGACGAATCCCCGTGATGGTGCGTGGATTCAAGCCCGATACGTCACCGTACCGGGCGACCCGGGGCAAGAAGGCACGGAAGAGATGGTCTTTGCCGAGGATATTGTCGAACTCGTGGAATGACTCCGCGGCTAGAAGAAGAGCGTTAAATTCTTTGCCAGCAATACGTTCTGATCCAGGGTGATTTTCCGACGGGTAATTTTCCAGTGCCCGTCGAGCTTTTGTAGCACATCCTCCCGCTTACCGACGAAAAAATCCGTCTCGTCTTGCAGCCGATTGCGGTAGACCAGAAAGCGGCTTTTCACGTGCACAGCCTCGTGTTCGACATGAGTGAGTTGTACGTTCGAGACCATATGGCAGACCCGCGACAGGGGTTCTTCGGCCCAGTGAATGCCGGTCATGAGCTGCTTGACACGCTGCGTCAGCGTCTCCTTGCCTTCGTCGAACCAGTTCATATCCTGCATTTCGCGGGTATCTTCACGGTCGCGATCATCAAACTTGACGTTGCGCCGCATCGGCATCCAATAGCGGATGTCTTCGGTCAGCAAGTCGAGCCAGGCATCAAACTGCCGCTCGTCGAGGAGTTCCGCTTCGTGGTAGAGAAATTCTTCGATTTCACGAGTAAGGAGCAGGCGCTCAAGGGTGAGTGCGCTCGCCTGCGAGTGGTCAACGGCCATGATTACGTGCCTCTTTCACTGGGGAAGAAAACCGCGCGCTGTGGCGGCTACGCCGAACGTGCGGCAAGAATCGCATCCCAGCTCTGCCCGGCCATGAGCTCGGCCCAGCGTTGGTAAAAACCGCGCTGGTTTTGTTCACTAAACCCTTCGCTAATAACGCCCGGTATGTCCTCGCGGGTGCTTTCAAAGCCGAGGCCCATTTGGTAGTTGTAGGGGTAGCGCCGCGCGATAACGCCTTTACTTGCGGCCGAGGCGTAATTCCAGTTCTCCATGTCATCCTGCTCGGTCAGGCCGCCAGGACCGGAATAGCGCATGTAGTAGTGTCGCAGGACGTCTTTGACTTCCTGGGGTGCGTCTTTATCGACCAGGAACCACCGCCAAGCTTCGGTTTTTTGCGTGCCACGCGGGTGCCAGACAGCGATCGAACGCGGCTGCCGGGCCAGAAACGACATGTTGGGAAAGGTCGTGCCGACACGCCCGACGATGCGGGCTTCCTTGCCCAAGCGTTTTTGCCGTTCTTCGTAGCAGTGCCGGAAGTATTCTTCCACGATGGGGGTATTTTGGTATGTCGGGACGTACGGCAGGTCCTCTATCTGTAGGAAATTCAGCGCCGAGTGGCCCCCTTCGGGAATCGACATATTGAGCGACAGGGTATCGTCACGCTCCCAATCCCGTCTCCCCTGGCCACTAGGTCCGATGCCGGCAAGGTCGACCGAGCGATGGCTGATATTGTGATACCCGTCGCCGGCAAAATTTTCCGCCGGGAATTTCCAATTGCACGGCATGTACCATTTCTGAATCCCGCCCAGGATTTCCGAGCCTCCTTCGCGGCCGTCACGGGCGTCGAGGAGTATATCGAGATAGAAGCGCATGTCCCCGAGAAAGGTCAAAAACGGTGGTGCGGTCTCGTCCCAGGTGGCCCAAATCGTGCCTTTATAGTTGGCCAGTTGCGGCACTTCAATCAACCCCCACTGCGAGCGGTTGAGCTGTTCGTGATATGCCGCTTTGTAATGCGGTACGCCTACGAGCTTGCCGTCGCAGGCGAAACTCCAGCCGTGATAGGGGCAGGTGAACACCGAGGTGTTGCCTTCGTCATACCGGCAGACCTTCATGCCACGATGGGTGCAGGTATTGAGGAACACGTGGATCTCGCCTTGCTGATCCCGAGTGAGGATGACGGATTCTTCTCCCATATACGAGCTGAAGTAATCGCCGGGAGTGGGCACCTGACTTTCGTGGCCGATGAAGAGCCACGTGCGTGCGAAGACCTGCTCCTGTTCCTGCTGATAGATCGCATCATTGACGAAGATTTCACGACTCACAGTGCCGTTGGTGCTATCCACCCATTGCTGCACAGTATGCTGGTTCGTTCGTGTGGGCTGTGACATGTGTATCTCCTGAGGCGCCAGCGGTTTTCTGCATGACGCAAGAGCGCGTCGCGTTTCCTCCTTCGGGATGAGGCTGCATCCTAGCATAATGCCATGCAAGAGTATAGGAGACCTCGATGAAGACACGTGCCGTCACCCCGTGTGAAACCGGCCACTTAGACGCTTTCCAAAAATGATGGGGAGATTCTTTGCCGGAAATCGCCTTAGATGTTGGCGGTGATTTCACCGAGTTTTTTGGTAAGCTTCAGATTCTCTCGGTAGTCAATGGGAATCACGACCAAGCTCGGGCCTTCTTCACGAAACGCCTGGTGCAAGGTGGCTTGCAGATCCGCGCTATTTTCACACCGATGCCCATACCAGCCGAAGCACTCGGCGAGTCCAAGCCAATTGGGGTTGTTGAACGCCAAGTCCGTATGATGGCCAAATTCGTTTTGCTGCTTCCACGCAATCAGCCCGTATTCGTGGTCCTCCCAGACCATCATCACCAGATTGCAGTTCAGGCGCTTCGCGGTCTCCATCTCCTGAACATTCATTAAGAAACCGCCGTCGCCAGCAATCCCGAGAATTTTCCTGTCCGGATGGACGAGCGCTGCGGCTATCGCGCCAGGCAAGGCGAATCCCATAGAGCAAAAACCGTTAGGAATCAGGCACGTATTGGGCTCGTGACAGTGGTAGTGGCGAGCAATCCACATCTTGTGGGCACCCACATCAGACAGCAGGACATCATCCGGGCCTAATACCGCTCGACAATCCCATAAGGCTTTTTGTGGGCGAATACTGCCTTGTTGATCGTCGCCGGCATACTCCGCCAAATCCTCAGCCATGGCATTGCGCGCCGCGAGCTGGTGGGCGAGATCACATTGCAAAGACCCTTGAGCATCCACTCGCTCATTCATCATCCACAGGAAATGCGCCAGATCACCCACCACCTCTATTTCCGGATGATAGTATGCATCAATTTCCGCCGGCAAAAAGTCTGCATGGACGATGTGCTTATCCCTGTGTGGGTTCCACAAGCGCGGGTGGTACTCCACCATGTCAAAACCAAGGGTTAAGACCAGATCGGCCTCGTCGATGACCAGGTTCATACGATCTTTGCTACCGAGACCAACCGTGTACAGGCAATAGTCGCTATCCATATCGACAGCGCCCTTCGCCATGAACGTACTGATGACACCTATGCCGGTCGTGTCACACAAAGTGCGCAACTGCTTGCTGGCGCGGCGTCGAATGCAGCCGTTGCCTGCAATAATGACCGGCTTCTTCGCCGCTTGAAGCAAATCGAACGCGCGGTCGACAATCTTGTCATCGGGAACGGGACGGCGAAATCGACGCGGTTCCAGCGGCTGCGATGCGGTATCCAGTTTGGCCAGATCTTCTGCGAGCTCGATATGGACCGCACCTGGTTTTTCGGTGCGTGCCAATCGCACCGCTTTGCGCACAACTTCGGGAATGGTATCCGGATGCCGTATGGTCTCGGCCCATTTGGTGACGGGGTCGAACATGGCTACGACGTCCATGACTTGATGAGATTCTTTGTGCAATCGACTCGTGGCACCTTGACCCGTCAACACCAACATCGGCGCACGGTCCATATTGCCATCTGCCACACCGGTGATGAGGTTGGAAGCGCCGGGGCCGAGAGTCCCAAGGCACCCTGCCGGATTACCGGTCAGACGCCCATATACTTCCGCCATAAAGGCTGCACCCTGCTCGTGGCGGGTGAGGATGAATCTGATGGCCTGCGATTGCTCGAGAGACATCATAAAGTCAGCATTTTCTTCCCCTGGCACGCCAAATATGTATTCGACGCCCTCCGCCTCAAGGCATTGAACAAAGAGGTCAGACGCTTTCATAACTGCTCCTTGTAGCTCCCGCCTGCGATACGATCACACATCGCGAGTATAGGAAGTTTACAAGGCCTTTGCATGTTACCACCTCGGTCAGCGCTCCCCGCTGGCGGTTTCGCATTGAACATAGCCTGGCCATCTTGCCGCCGGATACCATGATCACACAGTACCCGGTGCGGACTCAATGGTGATGACGCCATAAGAAAGCTACGAAGGGAGGTGCTCTATATTCTGCGGCGCATACCAGCGCCAATTACCAATGGCAGGCGAAGCAATGCACAGCATTGACGCCCTGACGAAAATGTGGTTTGGTTTTCGCATCAATTCGACGGGTGTGACGTGAACTTCAACAAGGACGAGACCATGCACGGAGCCACCACAACACCCCGGTGACGGAGCCAGCCGCGCCGGGACTAGACGAAGGGATGAGAAGTACGCAATGCCCCGGCCGCAGCGGCTAACAGCGAGGCGTAGCACGGCGCTGTGCAGTCTAGACATACCGCTCAGGTTAGGGGAGGGTGAAGTTTCAGGCATTCTTCGGGGCGCCGGCCTTGGGAAGTCTTGTTGAGGCAGTTCGCACTGGCGTAGACGGTGAAGAGGGCAGGGCGTCGGTTGGATGGGCGTAGAAGCAAGGCACCGACAACTATACTTGGGAGAATGTTATGGTTCAGAGTATGGCCGAGCAGGTTCGGTCAACAGACAGTATGGTCAAGATCACGCCTTTGACAGGTTCCATTGGCGCACGCGTCGATGGGATCGAGATTCGTCGGCTCTCGGTGTCCCAGTTCGCTGACATCCACCGGGCGTTCTTAGCGCACGGTGTCCTCGTGTTTCGCGGGCAGTCGATCAGCATTGCGGAGCACGTGGCGTTTGCCAAGCGCTGGGGCGAGATCGGGATTACACCTATGGCCACCTATCTTGAGGGTTATGAGGGCGTCTTACAGCTCTCGAATCGGGGCAAAGCGCAGTCGGTGACGGAAAACTGGCATTACGACTCGACGTTTCTGGCCTGCCCGCCGGCTCTGACGCTTCTCGCCGCCCGTGACATGCCTGCGGCAGGTGGGGATACGATGTGGAGCAACCAGTACCTCGCCTACGAAACGCTTTCCGAGGGGATGAAACGCTTGCTTGAAGGTGTCCGCGCAAAGTTTCAGGGCTTACGCCTGGCGAAATTGTACGGCCACGACGGCGAGGTTCCGTATGCCTATCATCCCATCGTACGTACCCATCCCGAAACCGGACGTAAGGCCCTGTTTATTGGCCATCCCGGTGATACCGTGCCGCATTGCGAAGATATGACAGAGGCCGAGAGTCGTCCACTGCTCGAGTTCTTGTATCAGCACTCTGTCAATCCAGACAGGTGCTACCGGCACATGTGGCAACCAGGAGACGTCGTGATGTGGGACAATCGTTGCACGATGCATTACGCTGTGCATGACCATGGTGACGCCGTCCGTAATCTGCATCGGATTACGATTCAGGGTGATGAGCCGTTTTAAGCGCACGGCATGGGCGCGCGTTGCTTCGCCCATCCTACGTTGTGGCGCAAGGTAGAAACACCATAACCCAAAGGAGATAGGCAGATGGCACTCCCTCCACATCGCGTTGACTATAGTGCGATCGTCGATCGTCCCCCGATCAGGTGGCCCAACAACGCCCGCGTGGCGTTTTGGGTTGCGCCCAACGTTGAGCACTACGAATACCTGCCGGACTACGATGGTATTCGTGATCCGTGGCCCCGCACGCCGTATCCCGATGCCCGCGAGTTCAGTTATCGCGACTACGGCAACCGCGTAGGTTTCTGGCGCATGCTCGAAGTGTTGGACGCCTATAGCATCAAGTGTTGCGTCTCGCTCAATCTCGCCGTCCTGGAGCATTATCCCGAGGTCGGGAAGGCGATGGTCGAGCGGGATTGGGATTTTATGAGTCATGGTATCTACAATACCCGCTATCTGAATACCTATAGTGAAGCGCAAGAGCGGGATTTTTATCACGACTGTATCGAAACGCTCCGCCGCCATACCGGCAAACAACTCAAAGGCATGCTCGGACCGGCCATCTCCGGCACGCCCCGCACCCCGGATCTGATGGCGGAGGCCGGGCTGATCTATCATACCGATTGGATGCACGATGACCAGCCCGTGCCGATTCGGGTCGACTCCGGCAAGCTGGTTTCGGTGCCGTATTCGATCGAATTAAACGACGTGCCGGTGTTGCGGACGAGCTTCGAAGCCGAGTACTTCGTGACCATCTGTAAGGCGCAATTTGATCAGCTCTACCGGGAAGGCGCCGACAGCGGGCGGGTCATGTGTATTGCCCTGCATCCCTACCTCATTGGACAGCCGCACCGTATTCAGTATCTGGACGAGATTCTGCGCTATATCATGTCCCACGACGGGGTGTGGCAAACCACGGCGGACGAGATTGCCGAGTATTACCTCGCCCATTACTACGATGAGATGGTTGCCCATACGGCACAACGTCAGCCGTAAGGATAGAGCGAGCGGAGAGGAGCACCCGTATGCCTGCAGAACGTCGCTATGGAATGGATCACGAGCATTATGACTGGGCGCCCATACAGACACGTGGCGTGTTACAGTGGCCTGAGCAGGCCCGTGTGGCACTCTGCGTGGTCATCAGTCTCGACCATATGGAATGGGAACCGCCGGCGGGGAGTATACAATCTCCCATGTTGGCCGGAGGTTTAGGACCACGGGCGGAGCCTGATTATCCGCGCTTGACGCATCGCGATTACGGCCACCGCGTCGGTATCTTTCGTGTATTTGACGTGCTGGAAAAATACGGCATCCCACCTACTATAGCGATGGACGCTCTCACGGCCGAGCACTACCCGGAGCTCGTACGTCACTGTCAGGCGCGTGGCGGTGAAATCATTGGACATGGTATATCGGCCAGTCAGATGATCACGAGCCGTATGACGGAACAAGAAGAGCGCGCGTACATTACGACCGCAATGCACACTCTCGCGCGCGTCACCGGCAGCGCCCCCGTCGGATGGTTGGGCTCGGAGTACGGTGAATCCGCCCGGACCCCACAACTGCTGGCACAATCCGGTATTCGGTACGTCTGTGACTGGACGAACGACGAGCAGCCCTATCGCATGAAGGCCCCTGAAAGTGCACTGTACTCACTGCCAATCATGCTCGAACTCGACGATGTCCACGCCTTGTGGGACCGTCGTATCCAGGTTGATCGCTACGAGCAACTTCTCCGTGAAAGCTTCGATCGGCTCTACCGCGATGGCGCGCACAACGGTCGCCTCTTGGTGTTACACGTGCACCCCTGGCTCATTGGCCAACCGTTCCGTATTGGTTTTCTGGATGCCGCGCTGGGCGCAATGATGCAGCGACAAGGGGTATGGGCGGCCCATGGCAGCGCGATTATCGACTGGTTTGAGCAGCATCCGCCCACCTCATAGTTGTGACAAACGTAGGAAGATGTGAGGGCCGGGCACGGCAGGACGGCGTTGCCATGCACGATGGATAGGACAAAGCAAAGCCTTTTTCGCCTAAGGTATATATGAATGGTGCCACGGCCGAACCTTGGGTCAAGACGATTAACGCCTCCAAGCTGACCAACATCACGATGAGAAGCAAGAGCCAAAAGTAGAACTGCTGTCGAAGCTGAGGTTAGACTTGACTCGCAGGGGTAAGCTCATGTAGGATGTTGTGCATATCCTTGGCTCTGTCTAACGCACCAAATGATCGAGCCTTCCCACCGCAACGCCATCCGAACCGACGCTGCATCGCGGCTGAGAGGAGACGGACATCATGGCGAGTCATACTACCATCTTCGCCGAAGAAACAATCGCTGCGCGTGAAGCTGGATTTAACCTGGAGTGGCTGGGGCAATTGCAGGAGAGCGCCGCCGCGCGTTCCGCCGAGGCGGAGTCGGCTAGTCTCGATGAGTTGCCGCTCCATTCAACCAACCTGACCGGACGGCCGTATGGGGCGATCCCGCGTGTGGGTATTCCGCAGTATGGCGCGTATACCTTTCGCACCAAACAAGAGGTGTGGGGGTATAACATGCGCAAGCTCTATGAAGAAGCCGTCTCGCGGCAGTGGAGTTCCGCCACGGACGTCCCCTGGCATACCTTGGAGCCGTTGCCCGACGATATCGAAGCGGCTGAGTGCCAGTTGGCCACGTTTTTTAATGAAGTCGAGTTTGTCGCAGCCGATGTCCCCGGCCGGTTTATCTCGACGATGTCCCCGGACTATATGGAGGTGCGGCAGTTCCTCATGAGCCAGATGATGGACGAATCCCGCCATATGGAAGTGTTTCGCAAACGCGCCCTGGCCAACGGCGGCGGTCTGATGCGGCGGGTCGATAGCAGCACCGGGGTGGTTGGCGGCTCGACGGATAATGCCCGTGATTTCACGGAGATGTCGGCCCGGCTCCACATTGTGGGAGAAGGCGGAGTGCTCACGCTGTTCCTCGTGGGTGAGCTGATGGCCTATAACGATGCCGAAAAGACCATCTACCGGCGTGCAGCTCAGGACGAGGCGCGGCACGTGGCCTTTGGGATTTTGCATCTCAAATATTTGAGCGAAACCTGTCCGGAGCGTCGCGAAGAGGTGCACGCGTATTTCGATGAAGCCGAAGTGCGGCAGGCAACCGGTGCTGGTGG
>CAJIAL010000164.1_pt1 | contig 10126 bp, 10 predicted proteins | sample 9199091 | NCBI WGS metagenome assembly CAJIAL01 (sample SAMEA7708270, study PRJEB35096) | sediment metagenome | biome: marine neritic benthic zone biome [ENVO:01000025]; feature: sediment [ENVO:00002007]; material: shallow marine sediment [ENVO:03000034] sea grass bed [ENVO_01000059] ... | reverse complement strand
TCGCGGCATCAACAAACGTTTGGTGCGTGAAGTTCGGGTGATAGCCGTCCATGGAATTTTCGTACTGAAACTTCCAATTAGCGTTGTAGCCGTATTTGTGTACCCCGGCACGGACATCGAGTTCCCCCTCGGGCGAGAGGTCGGTGAAGAGATCGAGTTGCCTTTTGACCGGGTCGCAGAGGTAGGTATCGAAGGGCATACCTTCCGGGCTCAGGCTGCCGAAAATAAAGCCGCGGTAGATACCCATGCGTGGCACCCGACGCAGTCCCAGGTCGGCTTTGCAGAAATCGTTGCCGTACCGTTTGGGGTAGGTGACGCCGATGAGTTCGCCGTCGTTGCGGAACGTCCAGCCGTGGTAGGAACAGCGGAAGACATGGGCATTGCCGCGCTCGGACTGGCACACGGCATTGGCGCGGTGCGTGCAGCGGTTCATGAGCAGATGGATCTCGCCGTCTTCGTCACGCGACATGATGACCGATTGCCGGCCGATACGTGCCAGGCGGTAATCCCCCGGCTGCGGGATCTCGCTGGCATGACCGACGTAGACCCACCCTTGATGAAAGATGACGTCGATTTCCGCTTCAAAAATATCCGGGCGCAAGTAGACGTGGCCGTGTACACGGTCGTCTTGTACCAGCGCGTCGTAGTCGACCGTGGGGCGTGTGGTGAGCATGGTGCCCTCCTTCCGACTAGTACTGCGTACCGCAGTACGCGGTTGTAAGCCTTGATATTGTGAACCTTGCGGTGCTCAAACTGCACAGGGATTTCTGCCGGCCTGTATTATGCTGCGACGTCCGCAGGTAAGTCGATGTTGTAGAGCTTCAACACGTTCAGACTCGTCATCTTCTCCCTGTCTTCAGCGGACACCCCGGCGAAGATGCGGTCGATGACGGCTTGTGAGTTGGGCCAAATGGAATCGTGATGCGGGTAGTCATTGCCCCAAATCAGGTTATCCACGCCAATGAGATGCCGCGTCAGTACCCCGGCTTCGTCGTCTTCAAACGTGGCGTAAAACTGGCGCCGAAAATACTCGCTCGGCTGCATGGTGAGATCCGGCGACGCTTCTTCCCGTGCCCGATACGTGGCGTGATCGAGGCGTTGGAGGAAATGTGCCAGCCAACCGGTTTCGAACTCGCAGCAGACAAATTTCAGATTGGGATGATGTTCCGCCACGCCGCCGCAGATGAGTTGCCCCATGCTGACTGCCACAGCACTGTGCGCCAGGGTGTAGCCCATGATGCCCTGCGCCGGCGTGCCCCAATGGGCGGGAAGACCCATGTCCCAGGTGCTGCCGCAGAAGATGTGCATCGAGATGGGCAGGCCAGCTTCTTCCGCTGCATCCCAGAACGGCTCGAAATCGGGGTGGCTGTAGGGTTTGTCGATGGGAGCCGAGCACGGAATGGCCACCGCACGCAGGCCCATTTTGGCCACACGCTGTAGCTCCTTGATGGCGGCGTCAACCTCGGGTAGCGGTAGACAGGCAATGCCGATTAACCGTTCCGGCGCGTGACTGCAATATTCGCGGATCCAGTCATTGTGCCGTTGAAACAGGGCATAGGCCACTTCCCGATCCGGCAGGGAAAAACTGGCCATGTTCAGGCTCGGATACATGATTTCGCCCGCGATGCCGTCCGTGGCTTGTTCCTTCAGCCGCTCGACGGGATCGCGTACACCGGGATTCATTCCATCGTAGCCACGCGTCATGCGTGCTTGCGTGTCGGGATCATCCAGCCGGGAGCCGGCGATCCCCAAACGTCCCACGTTCATCATGAGTGGCCCCAAGGCAAGGTAAGTGCCGGGGCTTCTATCGGGGGGATTTTGCACAAATCGCGGGGCGCGATCGCCAAAGCGTTCTTCCAAACCTGCGAAGACTTCCGGAGGCTCTACGACGTGTGAGTCGCAAGAGTAATATACCGCCATAAGTTCGACTCCTCGTTGACCCTGGTGGGAGAGGGTGGTGTGCTGCTTACCGTGGGAAATCATGGTACCATATGCCAACCCATGAGTCAGCAAGATACCATGATGTTTTGTGAGCCTATAGCGGAAGGAGGCGTGGTATGGATTTTGCCCCGACGGAAGAACAAGAATTGATTCGCACCGAAGTGCGGAGCCTCGCGAGTAAGTTCGATTGGAGTTACTGGCGCGAGGTGGACAGCACGGGCGAATATCCGCATGCCTTTTTCAACGAATTTGCCGCCAATGGTTGGCTCGGTGCGGTGGTGCCGACGGAATACGGCGGCAGCGGACTCGGCATTATCGAAGCCTCCATTATTCTCGGCGAGATTTGTGCCTCCGGCGCAGGTACGTCCGGGGCTTCGCCGGTGCATTTTTCCATGTTTCCGCCGCAGCCGGTGATTAAATACGGTAGCGAAGACATGAAGCGGCGCTACTTACCGCAGATTGCCAAAGGCGACATCAAGCTGGCGTTCTCCGTGACGGAGCCGAATGCCGGGACGGACACGACGCACATCGAGACGACGGCCGTGCGTGACGGCGACGACTGGGTCATCAATGGCCGCAAGGTATGGACGACCAACGCGCAGAATGCCGACCGCGTCCTCATCCTGACCCGTACCACGCCCATTGACCAGGTAGAGAAGCGCACCAAGGGTATGACGCTGTTCTTTTCCGAGATCGACCGTGAAGCGATTACCATGCGCAAGATCGACAAAATGGGCCGGCATGCGGTGGATTCGAATGAGTTGTTTATCGATAACTTCCGCGTGCCGCACGCCGACATGGTGGGACAAGAAGGCGAGGGGTTTTATCACTTGATTGATGGACTCAATCCCGAGCGCATTGTTATTGCCGCCGAGGCCGTGGGCATTGGCAAAGCGGCGTTGGACAAAGCGGTACAGTATGCCAAAGACCGTAACGTCTTTGGCCGCGCTATCGGGAGCAATCAAGGCATTCAGTTCCCGCTGGCGGAAGCGTATGCGCGCTTGGAAGCGGCGGAGCTCATGGTGATGAAAGCCGCCTGGCTCTACGATCACGGCATGCCCTGCGGCGCCGAGGCCAATATGGCCAAGCTGTTGGCCGCCGATGCCGGGTGTGATGCCGTCGACCATGCTGTGCAGACGCACGGTGGTTTTGGCTATGCCAAAGAGTTCGACGTCGAGCGTCTCTACCGCGAGATCCGGCTGTACAAGATTGCCCCAGTCTCCCAGCAAATGGCGTTGAACTATATTGGCGAGCACGTGCTCGGCATGCCGCGCTCGTATTAGCCTTTCTTTGTGTGCCAATCTCTGTGCAAGGAGCCCCTCCACATGAAACTCAAAGACCAAGTGGCCATCATTACCGGCGCCGCGGGTGCGGGTATCGGCCAAACGACCGCGCGCCGCTTCGCCGAGGAAGGCGCCCATATCGTCATCAGTGATACGCATCCGCGCCGCACGGACGAAGTGGCGCAAGCTATTGCCAGTGAATACGGCGTCAAAACATTGAGCGTACTCTGCGATGTCACCATGCCTGAGCAAGTCGAGGCCTTGGTGCAAAAGACCATGGAGTCGTTCGGCCAGGTCGATATCCTCGTCAACAATGCCGGGCGAAACATTTTGTCGTCCGTCGCCGAGATGACGGATGAACAATGGGACACCGTGTTGGATGTCTGTCTGAAGGGGACGTTCTATTGCTGCCGTGCCGCCCTCAAACCGATGATGGCGCAAAAGCGCGGGAACATTGTCAGTTTGTCTTCAGTGGCGGGTTTACGTCCGAGTGAAGAACAGGCGCATTATTCTGCCGCCAAAGCCGGCATTATCGGTTTCACCCGCTCGCTGGCTATTGAAGCGGCGCCGCATAATATCCGGGTCAATGCCATTGCGCCCGGGCTGATCTACAACGACTTCCTCCGCCGTATCTATCCCGATGATTTCTTTGATAATGCCGCCAAGAATACTCCGCTTGGTCGTATGGGGCAGCCGCGCGACATCGCGAATGCGATCTGCTATCTGGTGTCGGATGAGGCGAGCTATGTCACCGGTCAGATTCTCTCCGTCAACGGCGGCACGTTTATGTTTTGAGCGTATCAAATCCGCAGAGGAGTGCTGTCGATTACGCTTCTCTGCGGATGAGTCGTTGTATTCCTTCCCTCTGTACTCTCCCTTCCTGTATTGCCGGAAAGTATCACGCCATATCTGTCAAAGGGTTTGGGCAATTTTTGGACTCATGCTTTTGGGGCTGTCTACCGAAGAGGAATCCTAAGAAAAGCCTAGTGCTTCTTTGCTCCAATGAAGCCCGCGATACCTACTCCCCCCTTTGCAATGCCGACAAGAGTGTCAAGATACTCTTTATGTAGGAAGGATAGCGAGAATGCCATCGACCTCATCTACGCAAGGTTCTCAACTATCACGTCACGCGGTACAGTTGCTCATGCACATGAAAAAGCTGTTGCAACAACACGGTGTCTCGGTGTCTCTGACGACAGCGGATGCCCTTGCCCGGGCGCTTGAAGCGTCAGATGGTGTTGATGATCCTGCAGTGCAGGAGTGCCGGACGAAGCTCATGCGCGCGGCACAGCTTGGGCAGGTCTATCTCTTCCGTGAGCGGCGCGGGGCATTGTCGTGTGAGCGTTGCGGGAAGTTCGTGAAAGTGCGACTCGCCGAACGGGTGAGTGTCGAGAATCCGGACCAGGTTGCTTGTAGCTGTGGCAAGCTGTTTTATGTTGCCTTTGAGCCGCGTCGCTATCCGCGCGAGGCGTGTCGTTGCCATGGCTTCTATCACCAGAAGAAAGCCCAGGGGAAAAGCGGTGAAATCGTGATCGAGAACATCTCACAACAGGGCATAGGCTTCACCGTGATGTCTGATGAGCATACCATTGTGCCTGGCGATAAGCTCCTGCTTATGTTTCGACTCCATGACGATGACGCGAGCGTCGTCACGGAACTTGTGTGTGTGAAACATGCGCAGGGCAAGATGGTCGGAGCCGAGTTCGTCAATACCTCGCAGAGTGCCTAATGGATGTCCCGAGTGAGGTGAAAGGAAACGCTCGTTATGTTTACCAGATTACACGCAATCGTAATTCCGCTGGTGCTTGTGGGGCTCTTAGGGTTCTGTTTTGTCAAAATACAGCAGACGACTGATGGTGCAGTGCATATCCTTATGGATACCTTGCTTGCGGAGCCTGGCGGCGAGCAGAGTGCCCCTCCCCTCGTGACGTATCAGCAGCTCAGGCGGGTTATGGCATCGACGAAGTACTATCGGATGGGTTTTTACGGTGGGGCGTTTCTCTTGCTGATGTATATGATTATCATGGCGACGCGGCCAGCACTCAAGCCGGCGCGGCCGGCGTTCAAGCCGGCGCGGCCAACGCCTAGGCCGGTGCCACCAACGCCCCAACAGGCACAGCCACTGCCCAAGCAGATGCCGCCGGCGCCTCCGCTGGCACAGCCGACGCCGAAGAGCCCGATCCCGGGCGCTGTGCGGTTAGCAGACGATGTGAGTATTGAGGATGAGCAGCCTATGCTTACCGCTGAGCTACCTCGTCCCACTGATATTGCGATGCGTTCAAAGAGTTCGGAGCGTTCTAGTTAATATGGCCCTCTTGCGCTTCCCTCGCGTGGGGTAGGTACAGCCAGCCACCCTGTAGGGGAGGACAACTGTACAGAATTTAGCGCAGGGCGCGCGTGATTGCCTCTTCAAATGTGGCAAGCCCCCGTGCCACATCCGCGCCGAGATGGACGCGGAGTACCCGCCTCTGCCGTTCGGCTAAGACCTGAAAATCCCCACGAGCTTGTGCAGCTTTCACGACCCCAAACGTATATTGTTGCCCAGGCACCGGGATGTCTGCAGCATCGTCACAGGTGATTTGCACAAAAACCCCTGTGTTTGGGCCGCCTTTGTATGCTTGACCAGTCGAGTGCAGGAAACGTGGTCCAAATCCCAAACATGTGGCGACACATCGGGCGTCGCGAATGCGATGACGGATGGCTTGTAACCGTTCTTCATGGGCTTCGTTCATAGCGATATAGGCCAGCAAGGCACAGTAGTCACCGGATTGAAAACGGCGCAGATGCATGCGCAGATACCCCACGAGCGACGTGTGTTGCCCGACCGCTTCAGTCAAGTTGGCGGCGTTGTGTTTGTCGGCAAACAGGGTGATGCCGTCCTCTTCAAGCAGGGGGGATTCCGGCGGCAGCGCGCCGGTCTGCTCGTAGGCCGTGGTTAGTTCGCGGGTGGCCACTTTGCTTGCTTCAACATCGGGCTGATTGAAGGGGTTGATCCCAACGATCGCCCCGGCCACGGCCGTGGCCATTTCCCAGCGGAAGAATTCCTGCCCGAGCTGCTCAGGGGCGGCTACCGGAATCCGCACAACCGGGTGCCCTGCTGCTTCGAGGGCGGCAACGGCGGCGTCTTGGGCGGCGTCCGGAGCCGATTCGAGCCGGACGTATACGAAGAGACGGTCATCGCCATATACCTCAGGTGGACCGATGTGTTCGCGATCAACGGGAACGATGCCCTTGCCGTCTTTGCCGGTGGATTCTGCGAGAAGTTGTTCCAGCCACGCCCCCAAATCCCGGAGTGTCGGGGACGTGCAGAGCGTCACTTTGTCACGACCGTTATTTGCCAACACGCCCAGAATCACACCCAGGTAGACGCCCGGGTTCTTTTCGAGGGGGACAGCGGGAGCACACGCTTGCGCCATCTCGTTGGCCCTTTCGAGAAATCGCCCGGTATCGAGGCCCATAATGGCGGCGGGTACCATGCCGAAGTTCGACAGGGCCGAATAGCGGCCGCCGATGCTTGGGAGGCCGCTGCAGATGTGTCGAAAGCCATCGCGTTCTGCCACATGCTGGAGCTGCGAGCCCGGATCGGTGATGGCAATGAAATGCTCACCTACTTTGTCTGCTCCCACCACCTGGCGGATACGCTCATAGAAATATTGCAGAAAAATATTGGGCTCAAGCGTCGTGCCGGATTTGCTCGAGACGATACAGAGCGTATGGGCCAGGTCGACGTGTCCTTCAAAGGCGCGTACTTGTGCCGGATCTGTGGCGTCGAGCACGTGGAGTTCAGGAAACCCCTCGTGCGTGCTAAAGGTCATGTGCAGTACTTCCGGTGCCAGACTGGAGCCGCCCATGCCCAAGAGTAAGGCGTGGGAGAACCCTGCTGCGCGGACCTCCGTCGCGATATCGAAGAGTTGCTGGCGGTTCGCTAACTGTTCTTCCGTAATGCGCAGCCAGCCGAGCCACTCCCCCTCGTCTGTGCCGGTCCAGAGAGTCGCATCGCCCGCCCAGAGACGGCGTATGTTGTCAGCCTCACGCCAAGTGTTGAGCGTTGCGGTGACCTGCGCCTCCAGGTCGTCGGGCAGTGTTGCAGTCTGGGGCAGTATGGTGATATCCGATGCCATAGTGTACCTCGGTGTGTTCAAGGTTTTTATAGGCAGTCAGAACGATGTATACTTCCTCACGCGATGCTCGCCCCCTGGTACAGGCCAGCGGAAGTACGTTGCCAGTTTGAGCACCGCAAGGTCAGTAAAATCAGAGCAATGAGGTGGAGCGTTACTTGCGGTGCGCAGCACTAGGACGGCTCATGCCTGTGCCGCCACCGGGGGCAAGCCGGCGTTTGCACGCACGCGATTGAGATAATCGACCATCCCGGTTTCCATCGTCCAACGCGCCTGAAATCCCAGCTCGTTGACCAGCCGATCGTTATTCATCAAGTACAAACTACGAGGTATGTCTGTGCCGATGGTAATCTGTGCCTCCGGAAGCAGCGTGCGTAGGTGCGTCGTCATTTCGCCCATGGTGCGGCGTTCCGACCGCAGGTTGAAGACACGGTGTTGCGGGTTCTCGACCATGGTAGCACGATACCAGGCTTCGGCCGCGTCGGCAGCATAAATCCAGTCCACCGGCACGGTACCCGGCGGCATCTCGACCGGCTCGCCTAAGGCGGCACGCTCGGGCAGCACCATGAAATGCGGCTGCTCGGGAATCGGCGTGAGACCACTGGCGTATGAGCCGCGCTGCCCGCGTCCGAGACCGAAGACGGAGCAGGGGCGCAGGGAAATGATGTCCAGGCCGTAACGTTCCGTATACACGTTGGCGATATGCTCACCCCACAGTTTGCACGAACCATACAGTGTGTTTGGCGTCGGCGGGTCCTCTTCCGTAACGTCGTCCCACGTCGGCGGATTGTGCCCATATACTGCCACCGAACTGGCATAGACCACCCGGGTCGCACCGTGCATGCGGGCGGCTTCGAAGACGTTGGCCGTGCCCATGCACTGGACGTTCAGATAGGCCACAGGTTTGAACTGATCGGGTTCCCCGAGGATGAATGCGAGGTGGACTACGCGGTCGACGTTATGCCGTTCCATGACGCGTAACAGCTCATAGGGCTCCAGGACGTTGCCTTGCTCAACGGTGACGCGATCTCGTACTTCGGCGATGCGTGACTCATTGGGGTATTGATCGAACAAGACGACGTCCGTAACGCCTTTGTCCTGTACCAGATGTCGCACGAGATACGACCCGAGAAAGCCGGTGCCGCCTGTAATCATGATAGCCATAGGTGGAGTCTCCATGCGCGTATGGTCGAACTGCTGGGACGTGTGGCTCGGGAAGGCTTGCATCGCACTGTATGGTATCCTGCCTATGCCGTCAAGCCTGAGCATAGTGGTTCCGCGAGCATCGATAATGAGGAGAGCAACGTGGATTTTGGCCTCTTTTTCTATTGCCAGGGACGTGGAGTGCCCGACGATCAAGCCTATGCCGAGACACTGGAACAGATCGTTCTGGCCGAGCGTCTGGGATTTCGCGAATGCTGGTTTGCCGAGCATCATTTCACCGACTATTCGGTGTTGCCGAGCCCCAACCTGATGATCGCGGCTGCCTTGCAGCGCACCGAGCGCATGCGTTTTGGGAACTACATCAACATTTTGGCGTTTCACAATCCGATGCGTCTGGCGGCAGAGGCAGCGATGCTGGATAATCTTGCTCGCGGCCGGTATGACTTCGGGATCGGCAAAGGCGTGCGTCCGGGGGAGTTTGCCAAACTCGGGGTCAACTTTGACGATGCCGTGGCCATGACGGAGGAAGCTACGGAGATTGTGCTCAAAGCGTGGACGCAGGAGACGTGTTCCCACGACGGCACATTCTGGCAGTTCCCGGAGTTGAGTCTACGGCCGCGAGTGTTTCAGCGTCCCCACCCGCCGCTGCATAGCGTTGCGAGCCGTCCGGTATCAGTGGAGCGCATCGGCGCCCGCGGCTGGTCCGTGGCGATGCATTTTACCCCCACGGATATCGTGGCCGAATGTGTACAGCGTTATCATGGTGCCTTGGCCGGATGTCCCGAACCGTTAGGTGAGGGGCCCTATCGGCCGCGTTTTGCCTTGTGCCGGGAAACGTTTGTGGCTGATACCCCTGAACAGGCCCGTGCGGAGGGTGCTTTGGCATTGCAGGGATTTTGGTATTTGTCGTCGTTGGCGTCACCGCCGCTACCGCAGGAGTACAGCGATGCCCGTCTCAAGAAGTTGACCACCCGTGTCTGGGGTGGATGTACCTATGACGAGTTGGAAGCTCGGGGTGGTATGTTGATTGGTTCGCCGGAGCACATTGCCGAACGTGTGGTACAGCTTGAAGCGATCGGTGTGGAGACCCTGTTGCTGGTTGCCAGCTTTGGGAATCTCACACACGAGCAGGTGTGTCGGTCGTTGGAGCTGTTTGCCGCGGCGGTTATGTGAGAGTACCGACTGAGCGGGATAGGTTACGGAAAGAGCCGCTCGCCTGTCTCGGCATCCTCGATGATAATGGCGCTGGTGGGGCAGAGCTGCGCGGCTTCCCACAGCGTCTCGTCTGACACGGCTTGCTGATCCACCTGTGCCCGGTTGTCGGGGCCTATGCTAAAGGCTTCAGGGGCTGTCTGCACACATCCCTGCGTCGCCAGACACCGGGCTTTGTCGATCCATACTTTGATCTGTGCCATCAGGCCCCTCCTATGACAGCACCACGGGAAGGCTGGCGAGGGCCCGGGCGATGACCATGGGTTTATATTCCACCGTGTCGGTCGCCAGGGTCAAGGAGTTGAAACGCTGGAAAAGAGTGCTGAAGGCAACCTCGCCCTCCTGCCGAGCTAACGGAGCGCCGAGGCAATAGTGGGTGCCCACGGCAAAGGCCATATGCTGTTGCGG
>CAJIAL010000440.1_pt1 | contig 10156 bp, 7 predicted proteins | sample 9199091 | NCBI WGS metagenome assembly CAJIAL01 (sample SAMEA7708270, study PRJEB35096) | sediment metagenome | biome: marine neritic benthic zone biome [ENVO:01000025]; feature: sediment [ENVO:00002007]; material: shallow marine sediment [ENVO:03000034] sea grass bed [ENVO_01000059] ... | reverse complement strand
GTAGAGTAACTGAGGAATAAGGTCTTCCATCGATGTCAGCAGCGGTTCGTGCAGCCGACTGCCGCGCCCGGGGAGACTGAGCGCATGTAACTCGATGTGTTCGGGCAGATGTCGAGACCACTCCCGGAAGGCTTGGGGGCCGCCGCCGCCATGCGGAAACCCGAAGAGACGCAACGTGGCGTCCGGCCGTGGCGTGTAACAGGAAAACCACCGTGTTGCTCTGTCGCTCATCTCCCTCGCTCCTTCTCATGCGTCGTCTTGTTCTGGCCTACCTGTATGACGATGACGGCTCCCATAGCGTTTTGGTGCCCACCGGTGTGTACGAGATGTCTGTTTCATACCTACACCGCCAGTCGTCACGTAGGGGCAACCCTTGTGGTTGCCCGAGGCTGGGCAGGCACGAGGCCTGCCCCTACTGGCACAGCACGTACGACATGGCTATCTAGATCTTGCGAAAATGCAGGATCCCCCAAATCAGGTCGCCGCTCTTTCCCCCATCGATCCAGTGCTGCAGGCCTACTCGAGCACGATCGAGGTAGTCTTCGCTACACACCCGACGGAGGTCCTCGTAGTTCGCCTCTACCTCGTGTAGCACCCGGGCGTAATGCGTGCTCAAATGCGATGAGAGATCAATCCACTCGACCTCTTCGAGACCCGCGCGTGCGGCGTATGCACGATACGTCGCGAGAGAGCCGAGCGACTCCAGGTTGATGCGGTCCAAAATGGGCTGCATCGCCTCGGGCGAGCAGTCATCCGATTGCATAATATCGGTGAAAATGAAGCGGCCCTCCTTATCCAGGACGCGGCCGACTTCGGCGAACACACGCGCGCGGTCGCCACTGTGGAGGAGCGCATCCTGCGACCAGACCACATCGATCAAGCCATCCGGGAGCGCGATCTCCTCGAAACTGCCGTCAACCACATTGATCAACAGGTGTAAGCCTTGGGCTTGGTTGAGGTCCTGGTTGCGCCGATTTTGCGACTCACTGAGATTCAGGCAGGTCACATGGCAGCCGAACGTGCTGGCCAGATGCCGTGCCGCACCGCCATAACCGGAGCCGATGTCGAGCACACGGGTTTTCGCATCGAGTTCGGGAAGCTGCGCCACAATCTGCTGTACGGTGCGCCGACTGGCGTCGAAGATCGACTCGGTTTCGCGCTCATAGATACCAATATGAATATCTTCCCCGCCCCATACCGCAGCATAGAAATGGTCCGCATCGCTGCTGTTATAGTAATCCCTCGCCGTTTCCACCGTTTTTGAGTACTGGCTATATGAGTGATGCGTGCGTGGACGCGGGATTGCATTGGACATTTTTTCCGCCACATGGATAAAGAAATCCGGGTCTTCGACCTTATGGGTTTCCTGAAAGTCCGCATAGGTGTAGACATGTTGAAACCCGACGTCCAGCATCAAGCGACGGGTATATTCCTTCCGTAGCGGGTACATATTGAGGTGGTGTTCGGAATTGTCCGGGAAGCGGTAGCGAAAGCGTGCCAGCCCTTCATCGATATACACCGGCTCGGCGCTGACGTTGTCGCCGCAGTAATAATAGACATGCTTCGACGTAAAGCCGTGATCTAAAATACCGTCATAATTGCGCTGATCCAAAATGAGCACGCCGCCATACTCCAAGGCGGCGTAGAATTCCGCCAGCACCTTGCGTCGGTCCTGCTCTGCAAACAGGTGGGTAAACGAATTCCCCAAACAAATCACGGCGTCATAGCGGCTGGTGATCACCTGTCCCAGCCAGCGCCAGTCCGCTTGAATGGTTCGCAGAATAAAACCCTGTCGCCGTGCATTGTCAAAGGCCTGGGCCAGCATTTCGGGGCTGCCGTCCAGGCTTACCACGTCGAAGCCGGCTTTCAACAGGCGCACCGAGTGAAAGCCCGTCCCGGTGGCAACGTCCAGAATCCGTTTCACGCCCCGTTCTTTCAACAGCCGTATGAAGAAATCGCCTTCGCTCGCAGCGCGAGCCTCCCAGTCGATCAATTCGTCCCACTTGCGCACGAAGTTGCGGACATACTCTTCTTGATACTGGTCGGTATCCCGCTGTGCAATAGGATGATTGTAGTCATCAGGTTGCGTCGCCATAATTCGTCTCCTTGACTTGTAGATTCCTCGCCTTCGCCGCCATGCGCATGCCATGTCGCGTGCGTTTGGACGCTTTCACCTCAGGGCGTGAAGGCGCGGTAGTAGGGACAACCCGAGTATTCGGCCAGCAGCGCACGGCCTCCAACCACGGCGTCGAAACGAAGAGTTTCGGGGGAATTTTCATCCGCGCCGATGCGGAACGAGCTCTCGTCGAGGGGGATAAGTGATTCGACACCCCCCCAGGGCAAGAGTAAGTCCAGGACACCCTTGCGCAGGACCACGCGAAAATTCGAGGCCTCAGGGTTACGGGCGCGATAATGCCCTGTATACGCCACCCACGCCTCCGGGTACGCGAACTGCACTGGGCCTGCGTAGCGGTCGTTGACGTACCAATCGGGCCCGTGCAAGGCTTCGACCACCTCTCCGCTGTGTCGCCGAAATTCCAACAGAAACAGATCGAGCTCCGGATGACCGATATAGAAACGGTCTTCGGCACGCCGTTCGAGCACCACGGCGCAATCGTTATATGTCAACAGGAGCTTCCCCGCCTCAGCTGCGAGTCGAAGGACCCGGTCACCGGTGCGGTAGACACCCGCGTAGTCGGCTGCATTGGCTATAGCACTCGGATCCCCAGCAGGCGGCAGCGGCGGGAGTACTCCGCCGCCCTGTGCGGCTCGCAGTACCGTGAGGACGTGGGTCGCGGCATCGACAATCGGGTCGGTCTCTCCCCACACATTGAGGAGGAACACCACCCCCAGCCCAGCCTCCATATCCACCACGATGGCCGATCGATACCCCGCATTCCCGCCACCATGGCCGATGTACGTACGGCCATCAAGCGGGTAAGTTGCGAGGCCGTATCCGTAGTAGTCGCCACCCGTCCAGATGCCGTGCAGCGTCATTAAGTCAAAACTCTCTTCCGACATGATGCGGCTTGTACGTCCCTGGCCCCGGTTCAGGAGCATCCGCAGATAGATCGCCATATCGCCAACGGTAGACACCTGACAGCCATCACCCGTACCGTATTCAGCCCAGATGGCCGGCACGAGCGCGTGGCTCGGGTGTTCCGGCCGGTCGTCGTACATGCCACAGTACCCGATAGCGGCTTGGTGACGCGCCTCATGCGTGACCGCGGGATACGTCTGGCTCATCCCGAGGGGCTCCAGCACCCGGGACTGGATGACCTCGGGAAACGGCTGCCCGGTCAGCTCTTCCAGCAGGAAGCCCAGGGTTTTATAGCCGATATTGGAGTACCAAAAGAAGGCTCCCGGAGGCGTACGGGCTCGTAGGTTGCGCAAGGCCCAGGACTCGTACAATCCGTGCGGCGCTATGTCTGTCCCACGGACGAGACCCGCGGTGTGGTTCATCAAATGATGCACCGTAATGGGCGGGTAATCGGATTGGACCTCGAACCAGGGCAGGTACTGCGTCACCGGCGCATGTAAATCCAAGGTTCCCGCATCACGCAGCTGCAGCAGTGCCATGCTGGTGAACGGTTTCCCGAGCGACCCAATCTGGAAGAGGGTGTCGGGCGACACGGGCATGTGCGCGGCGATATCAGCGACGCCATAGGTCGAGACCCGAAGCAAGTGCTTCCGATCGGTAATGCCGAGAGCTACGCCGGGGATGTTCGCCTCTTTCATGAGCTGTGCAGCGTAGTAATCGATGTAATCGAATGTTTTCTGAAGGCATACCAAATGGGGCTCCTTATGAACGCGTTCCATAGACTTCGAGTGCGTTCCTGGTGTGACGCAATGCATGAGGCGCGCAAGTACCCGTTAGGCTCTCGTGAGGTTCCGATTGTATGCGACCCAAGTCGCAGACACACATGTGGCTAGAGAGACGAGCAGACCAATAGCAGCAGTTTAGAAGAATGGGTACAAGCCTTTTAGTGTACCGACTTATCAGCCTCTGTCAAATGCCCCGCCTCAGGCAGCGGGGCAGGCGGGTATCCGACGAACGGTTATTTCAGCTGCGCCAGTTGCTCGAGCCGGCGCCGCTCCAGCCAGTCTGCGTCCGATTCAGAGTCGGCCAGGTCTTCATCGAAGAACCCCTGCCCTCTTTTGACGATCTGCATGGCATCATAGAACAGGAGCCACACGATGTGCCGGACGACCTCGTCAGGCACCCCGTTCTCATAAAAGGATCTGGGGTTCATGTCCGGGTCGGCATTGATGTAGTCGACGGCATAAAACTTCCCGTCTGAGTGCAGACAAATCTCGGAGGTGAACTTTTTCATCTTGGAAGCCCGGGCAATGGCTCTCATGATGCGTTTCAGCGGCGCAAGCCGAAACCGTTTCACCTGAGCCGGGGTCACCAGGTGGTATTCGTGGCTGACGGGATTCCACCAGCAAGAGATGACATCGCCACACACGTAGAACATGCGGAACCAGCCCACGTGACTTCCCAACTGTTTCATGGTGAGCCGTTGCTGAATCAGGAAGGCGTCGGAGTTCGGGGCTTGTGCCGCCGACTGGCGCAGCTCCTCTTCGGAATACCCATTCATGATTACCCCCACGCCTGAATCCCCCCAGGCGGGTTTGACCACAAAGGGGACCCCCACCTGGGCTTTGATCTCGTCGGTGATGGTGAAAGTGTCCAGCTCAGCGCGGGGCACGATGACGGTCTCCGGAACGGGAATTTTGTTGGCCAACATGACCTTGTGGAAATGGCCCTTGTGCGCCACTGTGGCCGTGGTGTCCGGGTCATCGATCACATAGCCGCCTTGCCGTTTGACCTCTCTGGCCAGCTGCGAGTAGGGATCGCCCTCAAGCGTCTGGTTGGCCGTCAGATCAAAGAGCACTCGTACCGAGATTTCCTTCGCATGTAGCTTCTGGGAAAACTCCTTCACCCACACATCGTCCACCATGAAAAAGCTCAGGCTCCAGCGCCCGCATAGCTCCCGCATCCTATGGGCAAAATAATCGTAATTCGCAAACGGGCTGGAGACAACGACGTCATAAGGCTCGGCCATCAGACACCTCCTTACAGGCGGCGATATACCCGCCGTTTAAACATTGCACCGGCTATCCCCTGCTCGGGGGCCAGTAGACATGACTCACAGCATGTCCATTGCACAGATTACCGTAGCACAAAGCATGCCAATGGGCACAAAGCATGCCAATTCATGCCCACGGCACACAAAAGCCCCCCGCCAGTCCTTGCGGCATAGCACGCCCCCTTGATCGTAGACTCTTCCATCGTGGCCCGCTCAGCCAGACACATACGCCAAGAGAGCGGTGGCAAAACTCAGGACGAAGAAAAAACCGCACATATCCGTAATGGTGGTGAGGATCGGACCGGATGCCAGAGCAGGATCAAGATCAAAACGACGCAGCAGGAGCGGCACGACACCGCCAATCGAGACGGAGACAAGCGTGTTGAGGGTCATCGCAGCACCGACCACGATGCCGAGAAAAAGATTCCCTTGCCACAACCAGGCCACCACAGCAACGAGGATGCCGAGAGCGAGTCCGTTGATGCTGCCGACGGCCATCTCTTTTCCCCAGACGCGCAACCATTCACCTGGGCGCACCAGTCCTGTGGAAAGTTCCCGTATGCTGACGGCAACTGCCTGATTGCCTGAGCAGCCGCTCATATCGGAGATGATTGGCAAGAACACGGCGAGGGCAATAACGGAAGCCAAGGTGTCTTGATACCAAGCGATGACGCTCGCGGCGACGATGTTCAACAGAATGTTGACACTCAACCAGGCGAGACGCCGGCGGGTCCGGAGAAGCAGTGGCAGGGTGCGGAGTTCTTCACCCCCAATAATTCCTTGCGACGTACGATAGTCGTTTTCGGTGCGGCTGGCAAGCGCCGCTTCAAGCGCTGAACGCTGCACAACACCAACTAACATCCCGACCTCATCCAGCACAGGGAGGCCAAAAAAGTCAAGCTGCTCAAACACCTCACGAATACTGTCAAGCGTTGCCGTATCAGCGAGTGTCACTGGCTCCGGAATCATCATGGTTTCGATCGCGCGGTGACGCGCCGCCAGGACGAGGTCATGCAACCGTAACACACCGACGAGGCGCCCGGCATTGTCACAGACATAGATATATTGGATATGGTAGTCGCGGTAGGTCTCTGCATGCACCGCGAGATCCTCGAGGACGTCAGCGACCGTGGCTGTCCGACGATATGCCAAAAACTCCGTCACCATGATGCCGCCGGCGACATCATCATCATATTGGGCGAGCGTGCGGATTTCTTCGGCCTCGTCGGGCGCCATGACCTCAAAAATGGCCTCAGCGTTTTCAGGCTCCATCTCACCCAGAAGGTCTGCTTGGACATCACTGGGCAGCTCATGCACGATCGCCGCCGCAGTCTCGGGTTCGAGCCGTTCGATCAAGTCGACAGCGTGCACCTCGGGTATCTGTTCGACGACGTCGGCTGCACTTTCCGCACTGATGGCGGTGAGCAGCCGGTCTTGATCATCTTCGCTCAAACGCGTGACAGCGCGGGCGGTTTCACTGGCTGGTAGGGTATCCAGGAAGGATTCGAGGTGTTCGCTGTCCGACTCCTCAACCAAGTATTCCAACTCCTCCCAGGGGTGTTGGGCGTCATGCTCTTCCATGGTGATTCCTTCTCCATCCTGATTCGTGGCCGTGCAGAGCCAAAAGGGGATTGAGCGTCGTGGATGCTGTGAAGTGGTGCGCAGCTCTCTGGTCAGAGACAATAGGGCAATTTCTATACCATCTTCGCTACACATATCCATGCAGTGTGTGATGTTCCGCATGTGACCTGAGAAGCGCCAATGGGCAGTGAGGCTGTGAAAAATATGTGGACCTGCTCATGTAGCCGACCTCTCACATTGAGAGCTTCCTACTCTTTCCCTTCTCAATTTGAGACGTCGGGCGTCCTCAACCCGTCCGTGTCCATCTGCTCTACTGGGCAGCCAGGGTGATCAACCTGGTTGTGCGGTATAATGACCGCTTCAACCAACCTTGATCAATACGCGGCGTAACGCGGAGGACTCTTGATGCCTGACCCACGGAGCATCGCCTATTTTTCCATGGAAATCGGCTTGACGGCTGACATCCCCACTTATGCCGGTGGCCTGGGGATACTCGCCGGCGATACGATCCGCTCGGCGGCCGACCTGCATGTCCCGATGGTGGCGGTGACGCTGCTGCATCATAAGGGCTACTTTTATCAACGCTTCGACACGAACGGTTGGCAGTCCGAAGACCCGGTGCAGTGGGTCATCGACGACTTTTTGTACGACACCGGCACCCGAGTGGAGGTCTCGATCGAAGGGCGGACGGTGCAACTGCGCGCCTGGCAATACACCATGACGGGCCACGACGGCTTTGTCGTGCCGGTGTATTTACTCGATGCGGACCTATCGGACAATACCGCGTGGGACCGCACGCTGACCGACTACTTATACGGCGGGGACGACCAGTACCGCCTGTGCCAGGAAGTGGTGCTGGGTATTGGCGGGGTGCGGATGTTACGGGCGTTGGGGTATGACGCGCTGACACGCTTTCACATGAACGAGGGCCACGCCGCCCTGCTGACCATTGAGCTGCTGCGTGAAGTCCGCGAGCAGGCCGGACGCACGTTCATAGAACCCGCGGACCTGGACGCCGTCCGCCGCCAGTGCGTCTTCACCACGCATACGCCGGTGCCGGCCGGACACGATCAGTTTGCCCTCGAGCTGGTGGACCGTGTACTCGGAGATCGGAACGCCTGTGGCCTTCATGATCCTATTTGCCACGAAAACCGTCTCAATATGACCTACCTTGCCCTGACGCTGAGCCATTACATCAACGGTGTGGCGAAACGGCACGGTGAAATCTCGCGGCACATGTTTGCGGATTACGCCATTGATGCCATCACCAATGGCGTGCATGGTGCTACCTGGGTCGCCCCGGCGTTTGCCACCCTGTTCGACCAGCACATTCCGGGCTGGAAACAGGACAACTTCAGTTTGCGCTATGCCCTGAGCCTCGCCAACGACGACGTGTGGAACGCGCACCAGAGTGCCAAACAACGGTTAATACGTTTCGCCAACCGGGCACAAAACGCCGGCTTGGATGTCGACGTCCTGACCCTCGGCTTCGCCCGCCGCGCCGCCGCCTATAAACGTGGAGACTTGATCTTCGACGACACGGATCAACTCCGACGGCTGGCACGCGACGTGGGGCGTCTCCAGCTCATCTTTGCCGGCAAAGCGCATCCAAATGATGCGAGTGGGAAACAGCTGATCCAGCGCATTATCCAACTGGGCCAGAGCCTCGCACCGGACGTCGTGGTGACCTTTCTCCCCAACTACGATATGGAGCTCGCACGGCTGCTAATTGCCGGCGTTGACGTCTGGCTCAACACCCCGGCCCCGCCGCTGGAAGCCTCGGGCACCAGTGGCATGAAAGCGGCGCTGAATGGTGTGCCATCGCTCAGTATTCTAGACGGCTGGTGGATCGAAGGATGCATCGAAGACACGACAGGCTGGGCCATCGGCACCGACGGTGCGGCACTCGACCAGCCGGCGGACCGGTCAGCGGACGCCAAGGCGTTGTATGACAAACTGGAGCACACGGTCATCCCGTTGTTCTATCACGAGCGCTCCCGATTTATTGACATCATGCGCCACACCATCGCACTGAACGGGGCGTTCTTTAATACCCAGCGCATGGTGCAGCAGTATGTGTTAAAGGCCTACTTCGGGTAAGCCTTCTCTTCTGGCACAGTCCGAAGTCATAGACGAAAGGCAGCGGTGAAGCGTCGACGTCATTTTGAACGACATTACGCCAGACCGCATTGTTAACTTATTGGCTGTGGGTACCAAATACTCGTCCGCGTTGAAATCGCTTGATTTTTCCCGGCGTCTGATTCATGCTGGAGAGCTATGAAAAGGCTCATTCGCACCCTGTGACACTGGATGGCATCGGTACTGTGCGAACGCTGGCATCTGTCACTTGAGTATCTAGCGCTTCGCATCAGCTCGAGGTGTTGAAACGTTCTGCGAAACGACCCCGCTGTGCTCCTACTGATCGCTGTTTGTGGCTGGTTTTATCACGCCTGTGGTCCAGATAGCCACAGGCCTTAGCAATCATGCAGGCTGATACGGTACGACGCTGGCGGCGACAATAGACGGAGTTTATCCGATAGCCGGCGGTCATCGATCGATCCCCCCTTATACCTTTTTTGCCCGCCCATCAAGATGGGAAGGCGTGACGTGCGTCTGGTGTCAATATGCGTAGTGTATTCTTCACATTATTATTAGTTTTAAACGCAACTATTTCATTATCGGCTGCTGAGCAGAGTCCCGTCTGTGAGTCGATATGTAAACAATGGGGTTCAATCTTCAGATGTAGACAGTTCACCAGTGAAAGTTTCGGCAGCGAGAATCTTGGGAAATCATTTGCTAAATTATATAAAACTCTTTCTGCCTTGCCTCCAGTTACAATCTTGCCTTCAGAACTCATGAGTATGTTCGATGTTCAGCATGATCCTTGCAAGCGTGGAGAAACTCGTATTTTAGAGAATGGGTTTGAGAACCTTGGGGACGAGTGTGTACTCAGAACTCAATATAAACTTCCTATAATTGGACAACCTATAAATTTTGTTATAAATATTCCAGATCATCTACATGGAAAGCTGAGTAGAAATAAACAGAGTATACAACTTCAATTTTTATCCAAGCTAAATATCATTGTTGATGGTGGTATTATGACTGACTACTATAACATTAAAGGAACAGTAAATGATATTGAAATGTCAAATAACATGATTACTGTTTCTTTAGATGTAAATAGTAGTCTAACAATGTGTTTCATGATTTCTTACAAATAGTGGCGTTGGTGCATGAATCCCGTGCTGTTGAACCGGATCAGCCGCTATTGTCTCGGCCATGACGTTCGCACCTGCCGTAGGCGCATCGGTGTTTGTGATCTTGGCAGCGTTTGGGGTCCTTGTGCAGTATGCCTGGCTCACGTACCGCCTGCGGCAGCAAGCCACTTGAGCAACTGGAGAAACTCAAGAAGCAACTTCTGCCAGGCTCGACGGAATCGACGACCACCCCGCAACCGACGGAAGAGAAAAAGCCAGCAG
>CAJIAL010000538.1_pt1 | contig 10179 bp, 9 predicted proteins | sample 9199091 | NCBI WGS metagenome assembly CAJIAL01 (sample SAMEA7708270, study PRJEB35096) | sediment metagenome | biome: marine neritic benthic zone biome [ENVO:01000025]; feature: sediment [ENVO:00002007]; material: shallow marine sediment [ENVO:03000034] sea grass bed [ENVO_01000059] ... | reverse complement strand
TGATCGCCGCGCGATGCGCATCGATACACCCAAGGGGTTCCCGCCTATCCAGCAATATCAATACGGCGGGAAGCGGAAAACGCGCCGACCGAGACGTTGGCCGCCCCCTATTGGCCTCGGCCACTTGAAGGCGCCCCACACCGTTTCTTAGTCGTTATCCCCCTTCGGGCTCAATTTCAAGAATGGCCCCGTTTTCCGCGTCGACTGTGACTTCGGTCATCGCTCCAGTCGACTCGATGATTTCGACTTCATACACCCAGTACCCATCCTGTGTTCGGTGACCGGACAAGGTGAGCTGATGATCACGATGGGCTTGCCCTGTCCGGTCAGGTATCTTGGACGCACGCTAAAGCGCCCTAGCCGGTAGGAGTGCCTAGCGTCGACGCAGTTCATCGCGGGTGAGTTCGCCGTTGTTGTCGCGATCCATTCGGTTCACGACCTTACCGAACGGGGCGAGGAACTCTTCACTGGTAACCGCTGCATCACTGTCGTCATCAAGACCCTGAAATCGATCGACCATGCGGCTGCGCATCGCCTCACTCCAAAGCGCTTGATACTCCTGCAAGCTCAGCTTGCCATCGTTATCGGTATCAAATGAGGTGAACCGCTCACGGCGTGTCTGATCGACTTCAGCCTGGGTTAACGTGCCATCACGGTTCGCGTCAAAGTGTTCAAAGAGCCGCTCGCCGCGGTGAAAGCCGCCGCGGTGGCCGCGGTGCTCTCCTCGTTTAAAGCTATGACCACGGTGCTCATAGCGCTCGTGGTCTCCCCGGTGCTCGCGTCGATCCGCAAAACTGACACCGCCAATCGTGACGATGCCCACGAGGGCGGCAATGGAAGCGACAATGATCATTGTCTTACGGGTTGTCATGGTTCAATCTCCTTTGGTGTTGTGGACCTGTTTGGTTACCGTATGCTCTAATTAAACCGTCCAACTGTCGCAGAACTTTGTCACCAGCCCCGGAAAAGTGTCGCAGAGTGTCACAAGGAGGTCCTTGTGACATACTTTGATACAACTTCCCGGCGTATCCCGGCGCAAAAGCCGTCATACTGATGATGAAGAGGAGCTTGGGAGACCGATTGGGAGACCGATATGGAAGAACAGCCGCACCTGCTCGTGGTCGATGACCACCGCGAGATTCGAGAGTCGCTTAGCGACTATCTGCGTCAGCACGGCTACCGGGTAAGCCCGGCGGAGAGCGCCGCTGCCGCCCGTAAAGCGCTTTCGGCCAGCGCCATTGACCTCGTCGTGCTCGACATCATGATGCCTGGCGAAGACGGGCTAGCCTTGTGCCGTTCGCTGCACGAGACGACGGATTTACCGATTATCCTGCTCACGGCTATGGTCGAGGATACCGACCGGGTGGTCGGTCTGGAGATGGGTGCAGACGACTATGTGACCAAACCATTCAACCCCCGCGAGCTGTTGGCGCGGATTAAGGCCGTGTTGCGCCGTACCCACACCTTGCCACCGCAGCGCCAGCCCTTAGCCAGTCATACCATCCGATTTGATCGCTGGACCCTGGACGTGCAGCGGTGCGAGTTGATCGGCGAGGATGCCGTCGCGATTCCGCTCAGCACGACCGAGTTTTTGTTACTCAGCGCATTTTTGAATCATCCTCAGATGGTGCTGAGCCGCGACCAGCTCCTCGATCTCACGCGCGGCCGCGAGGGCGATGTGTTCGACCGCAGTATTGACAATCAGGTCAGCCGGCTACGTAAAAAGATCGAGGCCGATCCGAAGCAACCAGCGCTTATTAAGACCCATTGGGGCGGGGGCTATCGCTTCACAGCTGAGGTGGAACGGTCATGAAACGCCTTTGGCCACGAAGCCTCAGCGGGCAGATGATTGCGCTGGTGCTCATCGGTCTCGCCCTGGCCCAGGTCGTGAGTTTCGTCATCTACCGCGTCCAACATCAAAGCACGTTGCGTTCCATTCGGGATCAACACGTGTTGGCGCGTATTGCCTCAGTGGGGCGTCTGCTTGTCGATACGCCGCCTGCTTTGCATGACCGGATCGTCCGCGCGGCCAGTTCCCCCCGGTTGCGATTGACTCTCGACAATAAGCCCGTCCTGGACACGAGCTCATCCAGCCGTCGCGGTTGGTTCTTGCGGCAAGAACTCGCCAGGCTGATGGATGCTGATCCCGCCACCATCCGGATTGGGGTGCGCTCTCGCGGCCTTCGTTCCCATGCGGATCGGCATGAAAACGACGAGGACGAACACGACGACGAGCATGACTGGCGCCACCGCGCTCGTCACGGCAAGCGGGCTTCTGTTCTCGCCGTTGCCGTGCAGCTAGACGATGGCAGGTGGCTCAACACCGTCGGCGGTTCCCGACCGTCAGAGCCATTCTGGGACTGGTCCACCCTGCTGTCGGTTGGACTATCCGCCTTGATTCTTTCCCTGCTCATGACCTGGATGGTTCGGCGGATCACGTTTCCATTAGCCCAGCTTGCCGCGGCGGCAGACCAGTTCGGTCGGGGCGAGGCGCAACCGGCTCTTCCCGAGAACGGCCCGGCCGATATCCAGCATACGATTCGGGCTTTCAACCAGATGCAAACCCGTCTGGAGCGCTTCGTACAGGATCGTACGCACATGCTGGCCGCGATCTCACACGATTTGCGCACGCCCATTACCGCCCTACGGGTGCGGGCGGAGTTCATTGAGGACTCCGAGACTCGCACACGGATCCTGGCCACCCTGGATGAGATGCAACGCATGACCGAAGCTACCCTGGCATTCGTGCGAGAAGAAGCGGCTCAGGAGGAAACGCGTCTGATCGATCTGAATGCGTTGCTTGAAAGCGTGTGCGATGATCGCAGCGATATGGGCAAGGAGGTGAGCTTCAGCGGCCCCGGCAAGACCCCTTATCGCTGTCGCTCGGTGAGCCTGAAGCGGGCGCTCGGCAACTTAATCGATAATGCGGTCAGCTATGGCCAGCAGGCGCACGTCACGTTAACGACAGAACGGGAGGCACTGTGCATCGTCATGGACGACGAGGGTCCCGGCATCGCCGAAGCAGACATGGAGCGGGTGTTCGAGCCGTTTGTGCGGCTGGAGACCTCGCGTAGCCTCGAGACCGGGGGTGTCGGGCTCGGTATGGCGATTGCGCGTTCCATCGTGCGCCAACACGGGGGCGATATCACCCTGACAAATCGCGAGGAAGGAGGCCTCCGCACCACGGTGTTGCTGCCCAGCGAAGGCGCGTCTCATGTAAACGAATAGGGGCGGGGTCCACCTCCAAGAAGTGGGGCAAGTTCAAAAAGGACCTTGTTGGCGAGCCGAGCCGATAAGCTTTGTGAAATTCAAAACCGTAACTTTCGTATTTGCAGGTTCTCAACGGCCTATTCAGCCATTATCTCCAACAGATTGACCCTTATCCTGCTGGGGGAATTTGCCTTGAGGCTTGTCGATTCTGCTGAGGGCTTCTTTGACACGATTACACAAAAATTACACAAATGTCTCTCAGGACGTAGCTTTATTCGATTCTATGAAGTCACCAAGAATTTCTATAACCTATTGAAAAAAGAGGTGGCGGAAGCGTGTGGGAGTCGAACCCACCGCCGAAGTGTTTAGCTCCGGTCACTGGATTTGAAGTCGATTCCAGGTTGAGATTCGTGCCGAACTGTCCCAGTTAACTCCAAAATTAGTGGGATGTTGCAAGGATTCGTTTTTGGAGTTGATTGGGCGTTTTTGGAGCCTACTGGGACTGGTTTGGGCACAATCTAGGCACACGCATCTGCCGAGGTGGGCGTGGTCAAAGTCAACAGCGATGGGGGCTATGGAGAACGGAGGGAAGTTCAGCCCTGTACCCCCTGCACCAACACTTCCCGTACACAAACATGACATCTGTTGACACGAAAAGTGTGCACATCGTGTGCACGCCCTTCCAGAGGACCTTGCTCGTGTAGTATACGCCTGGGGCCATTTGCCGGAAGCTGTGAAAGTCGAGATACTCGTAATGGTCAATGCAGCATGGCAGCCGTGAGCAGAAGACTCCATGACAGACAATGCACTTCTTCATGTCAGAATTCCCCATGATCTCAAACTGGTGATCGTTCTGCTGGTTTCTGCCGCGCAAAATCGACGCCTTGTCGCCGCCCCCGAGCTGAGGCAAACCCAACCCCAAGGCGCACGCCACGTCGAGACGTGGTAAAATCGTGCTTGCAGTGGGGTTCACCCCGCCAAGAACGCCAAAACAACGGAGATATAGGCATGTCCAGCGCCCCCCCGTTCAAAGTCATTCGAGGCGGACGCGTGCTCGATGTCCGCCACCATCGGGCCGAGCCGGCTGACGTGTTGATCGAGGGCAATCGCATCGCCGAGATCATGCCCCCCGGGAAGCCAGCGCCGGCGGATGCAGACGCCATTGACGCCAGTGACCGTCTGCTCATGCCAGGCCTCGTCAACGCCCACACCCACAGCCATGGCGGGCTCGCCAAAGGGGCTGGGGACCGCTGGAGTCTCGAGTTGCTCTTGCATGCCTCACGCTGGCTCAGCGGGAACCGAACCACCGAGCACATGTATCTGTCTGCGCTGGCCAGCGCTTTGGAAATGGTGCGTAAAGGCTGCACGGCGTGTTACGATCTCTTCCTTGAATTGCCGCTGCCCACACGGGAGGGCGCCGAGGCCATCGGACGCGCCTACACGGAGGTTGGCATGCGTGCGGTCATCGCCCCGATGACCGCGGATCGGACGTTTTATCAGGCGATTCCTGGCCTGCTGGACGCGATACCCGAACCGTGGCGCCAGGACCTAGAGACCACGCAGATGCAGCCGGGGGATGCAATTGTCAACGCCTGCCGGGCGCTACTCAATCACCGGCCAGGTGACACCTCACGCATCCGATGGGGATTGGCCCCGACCATTCCGCTTCACTGTTCCGATGCATTGATCGTGGCCCACCGCGATCTGGCCCGGGAATACGATGTCGGCCTGCACATGCATCTAGCCGAGTCGAAAGTCCAGGCCGTCTCCGGCCTCACCCGCTACGGCAAAACCCTCACCGCACACCTCGATGACCTGGGATTTTTAAGCCCTCGATTCACGGCTGCCCACGCAGTCTGGCTGGACTCGGATGACATCCAGCGGCTGTCCGACAACGGGGTGGCAGTGGCCCACAACCCGGGGAGTAATATGCGCCTGGGGGCAGGCATTGCTGCGGTGCGGCAACTGGTGCAGGCAGGGGTGACGATCGGTATCGGCACCGATGGGGCAAACTGTTCAGACAACCAGAACATGTTCGAGGCGATGCGCTTTGCCTCGTTCGTCTCACGCCTTCGTGATTTTGATTACGACACCTGGCTGGAGACAGAGCGGGTGCTAGAGATGGCCACCGAGGGGAGTGCCAGGGTCCTGGGGTTTGAGGCCGATATTGGTCGGTTGGCACCAGGCTACAAAGCGGACATCGTCTTCCTCGACCTCAACCACGTGAACTACTTGCCGCTCAATGACCCCACCCACCAGCTGGTTAACACTGAAGATGGAAGCGCCGTCGACAGCGTTGTCATCGACGGCGACATCGTCCTTTGGCAAGGCCATTTTACCCGCATCGATCTGGCCGCGGTGCGGGCCAAATTGGAAGTGGCCCAGGACGAACTCGCCAGACAAAATCACGATGCCAGACAAGTCGCCGACACCCTGGAGCCGCATGTCGGACGCTTCTGTGTAGGTTTGGCCCGACAACCGTATCCGGTCCGTGCCACCGCGGCCTGGGACGAGATACGGTAACGGTATTCTCGGCCAGCATCTACCTGTCGTTCCCGAATATCCATCGCACCGGAATTGGTGCATGAATCCGTCAGCTGATCTTGACACTTATGAGCGTGATCTTCATGCTGCGGGCATCACAAACCCCACAGCCAACGGTGAACACCATGCCAGAAGCCCACAAACGTGCCTAGCCTTCTATATGCCGGCGCCTTGCGCCCAGCTGCCCTCTCCCTGGTGCGCGGCACGCAGCTCGCCCGCCGAGGTCACCTGGTAAGCGAGCGGCGGCGCGGGGCCAAAAAGAGAGGTTGGAGTGCCTAGAAGCCAACCGCGCATACCGTCTCCCGTGAGGGAAGAAGGAGCTGAAAATACCAAAAGCGGAGGTTGTTGTATGAGACGTATTGTGGCTATTCTAGCCCATCCTGATGACGCGGAGATTCTGGCCGGAGGCACACTGTGTAAACATCGCCAGCACGGCGACAGTGTCGCAATCTGCAGTCTCACCTACACCTTGGACTCCGTACGCGGTCAGGAAGGCGCCGCCGGTGCCCGGCGGCTCGGGGCGGATTTTATCTGCTTGGGCCTACCGGATATGGGGGTATCGCGCTATACACCGCAGCATGTCGAGCGTCTGGCCGCGTGGCTGCTGGAACAGCCACCGGACGTTGTCCTGACGCATTGGCAAGATGATTCCCACCCGGATCATGTGGCCAGTGTCACGCTGGTGGTCGAGGCGCTGCTGCGTTACGCGGTCTCGCACGGCCTGGAGGATGTCGATGCCAGTCGGCGTGCCTTTCCACAGGTCTGGTCGTGTGATACCTATGGTGCTGTAGGCCGTCATGGTATTTTTGAACCCGAGTGGTATATCGATATCACTCCGGTGTGGGAGCAGAAAGTGCATGCCCTATCGGCCCATGAAAGTCAGTACCCGGCGCACTGGATGCATCTTATTCAACAGCACAACGCCTTTTATGGTTCGCGCTGTCATCGGGCATACGCCGAGGGTTTTCGCCGCGTTTCATTGGCCTTTGTGAACAATATTCCGGCGCACGACTATTTGCCTTAGTGCTGCGCACTGCAATGATAGCGAGGGTTGCTGTCGCGGGTTTCTAACCCGCTGTGGACGCATGCAGGGTTGAGAACCCTCCAACGCCAGCGTGGGCCCATAGGCGACGTACGCGCCGCAGCAGTGTATGTCGCCCCCCCCACGCTTCTTCAAACCGGCCGATCCGAGGGCCTCGCACCAGCAAACCTCTGCGTCGCCATCCTCACCCATACTGCACCACCGCGCTCTGCTGGACCAGGTGTTCGACTACGTTCGCCATGAACAGGGCTTTGGTGCATGAATGCCCGAGTCGGTCTTGACACCTGCTGAACCGAGCGTCATGCTGTGATATTAGTAACCCCGACAGCCAATGGTAAGCACCATGATCAAACCGCATAAACGCGCCAACCGCCATCCGAAATACAAGACGGCGTATCGCGTCAAGAACTGGGCAGCGTATGACAAATCGCTCCGTGATCGCGGGGACATTACCCTGTGGAGCAGTCCAGACGCCATTGATGCCTGGACCCCTCCTCAGACCGGCAAGCGAGGCGCTCAGCCGGTCTACTCGAATCTGGCCATTGACCGCGATCACGTTTCGGTTGCTCTTTCACCTGGCGCTGCACCAGACGGAAGGGTTGCTTGGCTCCGTCTTCAGGCTTACACAAAGGAGGCCGTGATGGTACGCATTATTGACATGGAATGTAACGTTCCGCGCCCGACTACAAGCGCGGCCGAGACTGTAGCCGCAGACGATGCGTCCGTCAATCCTCGCACTCCCCCCCTTGATCACGATTCGGAGCGCCCTGAGAGCTACGGCATGTCAAATTATAGGCGGATCTTCCGCAGTCGCCAGGAAGGCAGCGATAGTCCGGTGATGGCAATGGACGCCTATGTGGAGATGCTCGGTAAGCTGGGTATCGAGAAAGCCATTCCTTTTGGTATCTCAAATGAGGAAGTAGCCGAACTCTTGCACACATACCCTCATCGCTTCTTGGGTTTGGCCCGGATGAGCTGCCACCAGGGGATGGGTAGTGTCCGTGAGCTCGACCGCTTGGTCCGCCAAGAAGGGTTTCGTGCACTCGGCGTTTCCGCCTTGGTCGATGGTCTTCCCGCTAGCGACCGGCGTTACTATCCACTTTATACCAAGGCTGCAGAACTGGGTATTCCCGTGCGCATTTATTCGTCGATGAACTACGCAACGGACCGACCCTATGACCTTGGGCATCCGAAACACCTGGATCAGGTCGCGATGGATTTTCCGGAACTCTTCATTATCGGCGGTCTGGGCGGTTGGCCATGGGTGAACGAGATGGTCGCGTTGGTGCGCCGACATGCCAATCTCTACGTCGATACCTCAGCCCATCGCGCAAAGTATTTTGGCCAGCCAGGCTCAGGATGGGACATGCTCCTTCAATTCGGGAACACGCTCATCCAGGACAAGGTACTCGTAGGCATATCGGCCGGGTTGGTTGGCCAGCCCTATGCAACCCTGATCGAGGAGTATTTAGCCTTGCCGCTCAAAGACAATGTGAAGGAAAAGTGGCTCTACGGAAACGCCGCTCGTGTCTTTGGACTCGATTGATGCGTTCCGATTGATGCAATGCCCTATACATGAGAGCCTAACATCGTCGAGCGGTTAAGGGAGCGAAGCACATTATGACAGCTGGATCACAGGTTTCAAATGGGGCGAGCCAACTCCGCTTGCCAGACGCCATCCGCGGTGGCGCGCTTGAGGGCGTTGTGATCCTCGAGCTGGCGAGAACCCTCGCGGGTGAGTTTGCCGGTGGATTGCTGGCTGATATGGGCGCGATTGTCATTAAAGTTGAGCCCCCTGAGGGGTCTCCTCTAAGACAGCTAGGCCCAGGAATTCACGGGGAGGATTCGCTGTACTTCCAGTCTGAAAACCGTGGCAAGTACTCAGTTTGCGCCGACCTCGGAGCCCTCAGGAATGAACCGTGGTGGGTACAACTCCTCTCAGTTGCTGACGCGGTCGTGGAAGATTTGGGGCCACTGAAGCTTGAGGATATCGGCTTATCACAGGAGGTATTGCAGCAGCATAATCCGCGCCTTTGCCTCTTGCGTATCTCGGCATTTGGACAGACGGGTCCGCTAGCCGGGGAGCGCGGCGACGATCGCATTGCCCAGGCCTTCTCCAACATGCAATTTATGACCGGTTTTCCCGATCGCCCACCGATTCCCATCACCGTGCCGCTGGCAGACTATTGGCCCGGTATACACGGCGTCAACGGACTCCTGATGGCGATGTTCGAGGCCATATTGCGGATGACCGGTGACACGCTAGGAGTGCGGAGCGCGCTTGGTATCCGACGAGAACGGGCCGGTGGGGACTGGCCAGTCTATCCAAGTAGCCTGACCGCCGCAGCTAACGACGGTCACTTTGTGGTGGTTTCAAGCCCATCTTGGGATGATATCTTCTCGGCCCTGGAGCGCCTAGGTATGCGACGGCCTAAGGATGCCAGACAGGCACGCCATGACTTAGTGCAGTTCATCGGTACGTTAGGGGCCCTTGAGGCGGTAAGTGCGTTGCGCCAGGCCGGCCTCCCATCGAGCCGGGTCAATTCAGTTGCAGATCTCGTCAGCGAGTCGCATCTGTGGAGCCGGGGAAATCTTATTCGGCTCCAAGACCCGCAATTCGGGGAAGTCGTGACGCAGGGTGTGACGCCGTTGCTGTCTCTGACGCCTGGCCGGGTGGCCGGCTGGTCACGATATCCCGGCGCCGATAATGAAGCCGTGCTTGGGCAGATACTGGGTTACCCGCAGGAGCGCATTCGTCGTGTGACGGAGCCAGATCAGTAGAGCCTCTAGTGAAACACTTCTGCATCAAAGACTCGAGAGCCGAACCGAATAGCGTGGCGGGAATGCGATGCCGTTTCCTTTTGTCAACCTGCTCATGATATTGAGAGGTCAACCCAGTGATATGAGTGGCTCGATGGGTTACTAAAATTCTATGACTCAAGGCGGCTTAAGCCCATGCGATCCACAGTTGCAACCTTACGTGCGGAGGCACGTTTCTCTAGTGTGACTCTTCGAGAGGTCGATCATGACGAAAATGCATTTAATGTGGTTTTGTGCGTTTAGTCCTCACGCCGGGTTCGGTTTGGACGGCTGGGCAGGACCGCAGACGGGCAACGGTTACGATTGGACCCAACCGAAACTCTGGCAAGATATGGCTGTTATTCTTGAGCGCGCGAAGTTTGACCTGATCATGCTCGGCGACAGCTTAGCGGTGCCGGGCACCTACCAAGGGCGGATGGATGCCTATCTCCGCTATGCTGAACATGCTCCCTTTCACGATCCGAGTCCATTAATAGCGATTATGGCCGCCGCGACGAGTCGAATCGGCCTCGCGCTCACGCTCTCGACCACGTTTTGCCCACCGTTTCTGCTGGCGCGCCTGA
>CAJIAL010000107.1_pt1 | contig 10233 bp, 7 predicted proteins | sample 9199091 | NCBI WGS metagenome assembly CAJIAL01 (sample SAMEA7708270, study PRJEB35096) | sediment metagenome | biome: marine neritic benthic zone biome [ENVO:01000025]; feature: sediment [ENVO:00002007]; material: shallow marine sediment [ENVO:03000034] sea grass bed [ENVO_01000059] ... | reverse complement strand
TGGTCCAAGAAGAGACCGGACGCGCCTTTCCGGTGCATCCACGAGAGCAGTTACGCCTCAGCATTCATGCCGTGTTTGCCTCGTGGCATAACGACCGCGCTGTTGCCTACCGCCAGTTCAATCACATCCCGGACGACTGGGGCACGGCGGTGAATGTCCAGGCCATGGTCTTTGGTAACCACGGCGAAGATTCCGGGACTGGCGTGGCGTTTACCCGTGATCCGAGTACGGGGGAGCGCTATCTGTTCGGAGAATTTCTGACCAATGCGCAGGGTGAGGACGTGGTCGCCGGTATCCGCGATCCACAGCCCATTAGCACATTGCAGGATCTCATGCCTGAGGTGTATGCCCAGCTCGAGCAGGTGTGTGCCACCCTCGAACACCACTTCCGCGATGTGCAGGACATTGAGTTTACCGTGCAGGACCGCACGCTCTATCTGCTGCAGACGCGGTCCGGCAAACGTACGGCGCCTGCCGCGGTGCGTATTGCGGTCGAGATGGTGCAGGAGGGGGTACTTGATGAGCGCGACGCACTCCAGCGAGTGGAGCCGGCGCAGATCGACCAGTTGCTGCATCCGATGATCGACCCGCAGGCGGCGGTGACGGTTCTTGCCAAAGGATTACCCGCGTCGCCGGGTGCTGCTTACGGTCGCGTGGTTTTTACTGCGGAAGAGGCTGTGGCGCGGCATGAGGGCGGCGTGCGGGTGTTATTGGTGCGGAATGAGACGTCACCGGAGGATATTCGCGGCATGTACGCGGCCCAAGGGATTCTCACGGCGCGTGGTGGCATGACGAGTCACGCTGCCGTGGTGGCGCGCGGTATGGGAACGAGCTGTGTGGTCGGGTGTCGTGACCTGGCGATTAATGAAAGCGCTGGCTATTGCCGGCTTGGCGGACACGAGATCCGCGCGGGAGACATTCTCACTATTGACGGCTCTACCGGGGAAGTCCTGTTAGGTCAGGCGCCGTTGGTGGCAGCAGATTTGGGCGGGGATTTCGCCCAGCTGATGACCTGGGCAGACAAGTATCGCCGTTTGGGGGTGCGCTGTAATGCCGACACGCCTGAAGATGCCGAGATTGCGCGGCGATTTGGCGCCGAGGGGGTTGGTTTGTGTCGCACGGAGCACATGTTTTTTGCCGAAGATCGCCTTATGGCAGTGCGGCAAATGATCGTGGCCGATACCGAGGAGCAGCAGCAGGAAGCGCTGGCGCAAATTCTGCCGATGCAACGGAGCGATTTCAAAGCCATTTTCCGCGTTATGGAAGGTCTGCCGGTCACCATTCGATTGCTGGATCCGCCCTTGCACGAGTTTTTACCGCACGCGCTTGAAGAAATCGGTGAATTGGCCGCATACATGCGTCGTCCGGCCCGGGAGGTGCGGCGTCGGGTCGAGATGATGCACGAGTCGAATCCGATGCTCGGGCACCGTGGGTGCCGCCTGGGGATTACTTCCCCAGAGATTTACAACATGCAAGTGCAGGCTATTCTGGAAGCCGCGTGTGAGTTGCAACGCGAAGGCATCGAAGTGTTACCTGAGATTATGGTTCCACTCGTGGGATATGTTGAGGAACTCGCGATTGTGAAGCAGCATATCCAGACCGTGGCCGAACGGGTTATGAGGCAGATGGGTGTGCGTGTCCCGTACTTGATTGGCACGATGATGGAGCTGCCGCGCGCTTCGTTGACGGCTGATGCGATTGCGCGGGAGGCGGAATTTTTCTCCTTTGGCACGAATGACTTGACTCAAACCACCATGGGCTTGAGCCGCGACGATTCCGGCATGTTTCTGCCCGCCTATGTCGAGCGCAATATCATGGAACACGATCCGTTCGTCGTCATGGATCAAGACGGCGTAGGGGAGTTGGTCCATATTGGGGTAGAGCGTGGCCGGCGCACGCGGCCGGATCTCAAGATCGGTATTTGCGGTGAGCACGGCGGTGAACCCCAATCTATTGCGTTTTGTCATCAGACCCATCTCGATTATGTGAGTTGCTCACCGTATCGAGTGCCGATTGCACGTTTGGCCGCGGCGCAGGCAGCGCTGCGCGATGACTCTCCGGTGACGGCATAGATGCGGGTTGCATCCATCTGGCGAATGTTCCCCTGTACTGTGGATAGTCAAGCATGACGCACGAGACGGCGACGGACAGCACGTATATGCAGCGAGCGCTCGAACTCGCCGCAATGGGCACGGGATACGTGCATCCGAATCCGCTTGTCGGCTGTGTCGTCGTGAAAGATGGGCAGATTATCGGCGAAGGCTACCATCAACGCTATGGCGAAGCGCATGCTGAAGTGCATGCCCTGCAGGCCGCGGGTGCAGCGGCGAAAGACGCGGTCCTCTATGTGACCCTGGAGCCATGCTCTCATACCGGGAAAACCCCTCCCTGTGCCGAGGCCGTGGTACGAGCCGGCGTGGCCCGTGTCGTTGTCGCTATGCGCGACCCTAATCCGCTGGTAGACGGTGGTGGCCTAGCGCGGCTGCGCGAAGCAGGCGTGTCCTATACTGTTGGCGTGTGTGAGGAGGAATCTCGTCGCCTCAATGAGGCCTTCGTGCATTATGTCACGACGCAACGACCGTTTGTGACGCTCAAATGTGCTATCACACTGGATGGAAAGATCGCCACACGCACCGGGGCTTCACGCTGGATCACCGGACCGGCGGCGCGGGAACTTGTGCATCAGTTGCGGCATGCCTCGGATGTCATTCTCGTTGGGCTTGGGACGGTTGTGCACGATGATCCGCTGCTCACGACTCGCTTGCCGCACGGCGCGGGGGTAAATCCCCTACGGGTGGTGGTGGATAGTGGACTCAATCTCCCGTTGAATGCTCAGCTAGCGACTGTGGCACCGGAGTGCCGCACCCTTGTTGCCACGACGGAGAGTGCTCCGGAGAGTCGACAGCAGCAGCTGGAGGCGCGTGGTGTTGAGATTCTACGCTGCCCGGCGTATGATGAGGGAGGCGTGGAGATCGAAGCCGTGTGGCGCATGCTTGGGGCGCGAGGCATGACCAGTGTCTTGGTCGAAGGGGGAGCAAGACTGAGCGCCACGTTGTTGCGACGTCGACTCATCGACAAAGTCCTGTTTTTTGTCGCACCGAAGATTATTGGCGGTGATGGCCTCAGTGTGATTGGTGCATGTGGGGTCGAGACTATGGAGCAGGCTATTCCCTTCCGGAACATGACGAGCCGCCACGTTGGTGAGGATGTCATGTTGGAAGCCTATCTCGTACCGCACGGTCAGAACGCTAGCAGGAATCATGGCCATGCTGGGGAGCTGTAAGTATATGCAATTCAATACCATCGAAGAAGCGATTGAGGATATTAAGCAGGGCAAGATCATCATCCTGGTGGATGACGAGGATCGTGAAAACGAGGGTGATCTGACCATGGCGGCTGACAAGGTCACACCTGAGGCGATCAATTTTATGGCCACGCAGGGGCGTGGCTTGATTTGTCTGTCGATGACGGCAGGGCGCCTGGCTGAGCTGCATATTCCACCGATGGTCGAGGACATTGATAACACGTCGCTCTTTGGCACGGCATTTACCGTGTCGATTGAGGCACGGCGTGGGGTGACGACCGGTATCTCTGCGGCCGACCGTGCCGTGACCATTCTGACCGCGATCAATCCGAAAACGAAGCCCGAAGATCTGGTGCGTCCCGGGCACATCTTCCCCTTACGTGCGCGGGCCGGGGGTGTGTTGGAGCGCGCCGGTCAAACGGAAGGTTCGGTTGATCTGGCCCGCCTGGCCGGCTTGACGCCGGCAGGGGTGATCTGTGAAATCATGGCGGATGATGGGACGATGGCGCGTGTGCCGCAGTTGATGGAATTTGCCCAGCGCTTCGATATGAAAATCGTCACGATCAAGGACATGATTCAGTATCGCATGCAACGTGAATCGCTCGTGCGTATTGTGGCGGAAACCCATTTGCCGTTGCGTTTTGGGGATTTCCGTGCGCTGGTCTTCGAGAACGAGATCACCAAGGAGCAGCATCTGGCATTGGTCAAGGGGGAGATCGATCCTGCACATCCCCTCTTGGTGCGGGTGCATTCGTCCTGTTTGACCGGCGATGTCTTTGGCTCGTTCCGCTGCGATTGTGGTGAGCAACTGAAAAAAGCCCTCCGGCTCATTGCCGAGGAAGGCTCGGGAGTGCTCCTGTATTTGCACCAAGAGGGTCGTGGTATTGGCTTGGTCAACAAGTTGCGGGCCTATGCTTTACAAGATGCCGGGCGGGATACGGTGCAAGCCAACGAAGAGCTTGGATTTAAGCCGGATTTACGTGATTATGGCATCGGGGCACAGATCTTGTCTCATCTCGGGGTCAAGCGGATGCGCTTGATGACGAACAATCCGCGCAAGGTTGTTGGGCTCGAAGGGTATGGGATAGAAATTGTGGAGCGTGTGCCGGTGCAAGTGCGGCCCGGTAAACATAACGCGGAGTATTTGCGCACCAAACACGAGAAGCTTGGCCATTATTTCGATTTGGAAGACTTCGAAACACGGAAGCAAGAAGAGTGGTGGTAACGCTCGCGCTGTGCGTCCTCTGAAGAGCGATGGTGACCTGTTGGGAAGGAGGAGCGTATGCCACGGGAAGTGGAGGGGCATCTCTCGGCTGCAGGCCTGGACTTTAGTATTGTTGTGAGTCGTTTTAATGATCTGATTACGTCGCGTTTGCTCGATGGGGCTCTCGATGCCCTCCGGCGTCATGGCGCCGATGACGATCGGGTGACGGTTTATCGCGTCCCGGGCGCCTTTGAAATTCCGTTGTTAGCGGCAAAGCTGGTCCACGGTCAGCGGGCAGGTGATGCCCTGATTTGCCTGGGCTGTCTCATTCGTGGCGCCACCCCGCATTTTGACTACATTGCCGGCCAGACCACGAATGGCATCGCCAATGCGGCGATCCAGAGCGGTGTGCCAGTCACGTTCGGAGTCTTAACGACGGACACTATTGAGCAGGCGATTGAACGAGCCGGAACGAAAGCCGGGAATAAAGGATGGGAAGCTGCTGTGAGTGCGATTGAAATGGCAAATCTGTATCGGAATGTACAAGGATGAAGCATATGGGACGACGTCGACGCGGGCGCGAGGTCGCTTTGCAGCTGTTGTATGCGCTCGATATCACCCACGACGAGCTGTCCGAGGTCTTAGGTGCACCCTGGATTGAGGCGATGGTCCCGGAAGCCGTACGTGACTTTACGACAAAATTGGTCACTGGGGTGGTCGAGCACCGTGATGCGATTGATGCGTTGGTGCGAGAGTGGAGTGCGAACTGGTCGCTGGGTCGTATCGGTGTGATCGAGCGTAACATTCTCCGCTTTGCAATATACGAACTCCTTTTTCTCCCTGAGATTCCTCCCAATGTGACGATTAATGAAGCTGTTGAGGTGGCGAAACGCTACGGTACGGAAGAATCCCCCTCGTTTATCAATGGGATTCTTGATCGTATCAAGCATGAAGTGATGCCATCTGAGGCTGACGGGCACACCGCTTTACCCAAGCTGTCAGAATCGCCTACCGTGTAATCAGTGACGCGTTGCTGGTTGAGGCACTGCGGACGCAGCGCCTTTGTTGTTTTCTGAGGTGCTTTCTATGCGTTTTCCATGGCGGTCATCCAAGCGCCGCATCCGGCATAAGCCGTTGGTGCATGCGCCGTTTGAAGGGCGCGAAGCGCTCGTGCACTCTTTGGACGAACATCTCCGGACTGTACGAGAGGGGGCGACACACTACGTCGGTCTGGCAGGGCCGGCTGGGAGTGGGAAGTCCGCCTTGCTCAGAGAGTTTAGGCTCGGGTCGTGTCAGAGTGCGCACGTGTTTGTACTCCGTGTGAATGTGAACGATTGTGTGTTGGAGACTGAGTGTGCGGCCCAGCTTTTCGACGCGGTACGGGGGCAGAGTGATGCGGTACTCAAGCGCTTGTACGACGATTCCAAACGCCTACGGAAGTCCTTGGCGGTCGATTGGGAGGAAGCAGAGTTTCGTAATTTTCTGACCTCTGCCGAATGGGCACAGATACAAGAGTCGTCAAGCGCCGCTCTCCCGCAGCAGGGTGCCGATGCCCTCACGCGGCTCTTATCGTTGGTGCGCAGCCACCCCTGGGGCGTCGGGGCCGCGGTTATGCTCGATTGTCTGACAGGAAAGAAGGTGCAGGCAGGGAGCGCACAGGAGGGGTTGGCTTGGTGGACTGAACTTCTTCAACGGCTCCGCACTCTGGGCGTTGTTCCTGGCGCGGCGTTCGTGATTGTGGTGGACCAGCTACCCACCGATGTCGCTGTGGATCAAGGGACCAGACGACCATGGACAGATTTCTGGCGCACCGTGGTATCCTCCCTCGACGCGGCGCAGGTGCCTTCCCTCGTCATATGGGCCGGTGAGTCTGCAAGTCTCCAACCGATTCAGGATGCTTTGACGGATCGTGCATCGCTTGCCCTGTATCATCTTGACCCGTTCACCTCTGAGGAGCTGACACACTGCCTCGAACGGCTGCAGCATGCCCTCCCACGCGGGAACCGTCAGTCGTGGGTGCAGTGCGTGTCAGAGGCCGGCAACGGTGGGTGGCAGCCGGGAGCCTTGCTGCTAGCGACGACGTGCGCTGCGGTTGCAACGACACCACCAGAGCCCACCTCGCCGGCATTGGCTGATCTCGTCCAGGCAACCCCTGCCGAGTTGGTCGTGCAGCTCATGGAGGCAAGCTGTCGTCGCTTGACGGTCGATGAGTCCTTACAGAGACAACTCGTAGAAGTGTGTGCCTTTCTTCCCCCTGGTAAAGCATGGGAGGTGGAAGAGATATTGCCGTTGTGCCAGCTCGATGCTTTGGGGATTGATGCGATCACCGGTCGTACTGCCCTGGAAGCATTGCTTGGCCAAATGGTACGGCATGGGCTCCTGACGTATGATCCCTATGCGGTGATGTATACCAGTGGGAACAGTGTGGTCCAACACGCCCTGCAGGCTTGGCTCTATCCTGATGAGGCGACACGTCGGGAGGTCGGATGGTGGCGGCACGTGCTGCGGGTTACGCTGGCGTATGTCCAGCGAGGCGAGCGCTCCCTACTAGCAGAATGGGGTGCGTTGCTCAGCGATACCACCGATGCCGAGGCAATACAACGTTTTGCTTCCTATCTGCTACCGGCATTTCGTCACGTTTTGCGCATGCTGACGAAGGCTGAACGCCTCGAGGTTGCCGCAGCCCTGGAAGCGTGGCGCTTTCCCCTGGCGGTTGATCTCCTGCAATGTTTTCTTGCCGACGAGGAAGGGCAAGTGCGGAGCCGGGCAGTACAATCTTTGGTGCAGTTGCATGGTTTGGAAACGTTTCCGGTGCTCGTGGAGGCGCTGCGCGATGCCAATAGTGACGTGCGTTGGATTGCCGCGCGGGCATTGAGCGACATCGAAGGAGCTGCCACCGTTGATGCGTTGATTCCGCTGTTGACGGACGAGGACAAAGAAGTCGGGCGCATCGCCGCTGAGGGACTCGGACAGCACGGCGACCGCCGGGCTGTGCCGCATCTTATCGCCGCCATGCGTGATAGCTATCCTCTGTTGCGGGAAAGTGCTGCTCTGGCCTTGGGACATTTGGCAGACAAACGAGCATTGCCTGCCCTACGGGAATTGTTAGAGGATACGAGCCAGCAAGTGCGGCGGCGGGCGGAAGAGGTGTTGGCACGTCTGTCAGAAGCGTCCTGAGACGACCCGTAGACGGGATATTGGGACTTGGGAATGACGTTACAGGGCTCGAAAGGGGAATACGGTGCCCGAGGAGCGGGAGTCGGACAGTGTTCAGGCAGAGTTTGAAGCGGTTGCACTGGAGCATTTTGACGCGCTGTACAATACAGCGATGCGTCTGACGCGCAATCCCATGGAGGCGCAGGATCTGGTGCAAGAGACATACCTGAAGGCCTATCGCTTCTTCCATCGCTTCGAGCCGGGAACAAATATGAAAGCCTGGTTGTTCACTATCTTGCGGAATACATACATCAATACGTACCGGCGCACCTCGCGTCAGCAACAAGTCGACTTCGACCAGATTGCGCCGTTGTATTCGGAGACGACGAGCGAGCCGGTGTTGACGGATCGATGCGCTGCCGAAGATATGTTGAGCCATCTGGTGCAGGATGATGTCAAGCGGGCGCTCGATGCGTTACCTGAGGAGTATCGTTTAGTCGTGCTCCTCGCCGATCTGGAAGATTTTGCCTATAAAGAAATCGCGGACATTGTCGGCTGTCCGGTCGGAACCGTGATGAGCCGGTTATTTCGGGGGCGTCGTCTCCTGCGTCAAAGCCTGGCCGAGTTTGCCAAAAAAGCCGGGTATATTAAGGGATAGAGCATGCTGTCGTGCCAGGACTGCGAGAAATATCTGCCTGTGTTTCTGGATCAGGCGCTGGAAGTGAAAGAAAGCTTGGACGTCCAAGAGCATTTGCAGAACTGTGTGTCCTGTACCCACTTGGCAGAAACAGAGCAGACGCTCCGACAGTTTGTGCGTGAGCACGCCATTGAGCCGCCTCCGCAGGAAGCATTGAAGCACCGGATCGTGTGCCAGGCCATGCAGCAGTCCGCTTGGCAGAGCTGGGGGGCGCGTGTGCGGATGATGATACGTCCGTGGGATTTTGCCCTTGGTGTGGCGACTGCTATGCTGTTGCTCGTGTTCGCAGTCCGTTTCCTCGGCTTGGCGTCATCGGCCGATGAGGACATGACACAGCGCCTCGTCCGCGAGGCGTCGATAGCCTATGACACATACACTTCCCAGAGCATGCCGCCCGAGGTGGAGGCAGCGAACGATCAAGTGGTGGTGGAGTGGTTCAATCGTCGCATGGGCTACCCGATGGCGGCGCCGTGCATCACGGACAAGGCGACGAAGTTACGAGGTGGGCGCCTGTGTCGCTTGTTGGACCGCAAGAGCGCGGCGTTTATGTACCAGCGTGACGGGGTGGACCTGATGTTGTTTGCCTTCAAAGGTGCCGGCCTGGCGCTGCCGCCCAAGCGCATGATGCAGACGCAAGGCGGCAGCTTCTACATTCAGCATGTTTCCGGGCGGCCGGTAGCCATGTGGAAGCGCGATGGCGTCACCTATTCGCTCGTCGGTGACCTGGATCGTGATGAGTTGCTTCGGGTCGCTGGAACGATCCATTATCGTTAAATGATTCAATGACCTCGCGGCGTCGATGTCGACCGAGGCCCACGTCGCCGCCTGCTTGCCCCCTGCATTGCTCTTCTTTTGGTGTCTACTATATACTTGCGTTATGTCTCTCTGGTTGCCGCGGGAGTCCTTCGCGGCGCAGTTTCCCATCTGGACGTATCCTCATATGGCGCTCGCACGAGTGCCGCCAATTCCGGTGATATGGACTTCCTCGAAGGTAAGGAGATGTGCATGCGGTGGAGTGGTGCGGCTCGGAAGGCTGCAAACCCGAAGCAACATCTGTGGCTCTGCAGTCTGCTGTGTCTGCTGTTGGGTAGCATCGTGATGTGCCAGGTGGGCTCGGCGCAAGTTGTGCCGAAGACGTCAGCAGACGCGAAGCCTGCTCCGTCTACCGAGCGTGTCGTGAAGTTATCCCTCGAGGACGCCATACGGATGGCATTGCAGCACAATCTCACGATTGAGCGCGAACGTTTCGGCCCACCCATTGCCCGCACGGGCGTGGAGCGAGCACGGGCGGAGTTTGATCCTGTCGTTGGGACGGATTTCTCCGCTGGGGAGACGAAAGACTTGCCTGTCAGGAGGAACTTGCAGGTTGGTGGTGGAACCGTGAACGTACAGCCGAAGTTGCAAGACTTAGAGTTAACCCCGCGGCTCTCGCAGAAGGTGATCACTGGAGGAGACTATGAGCTACGGTTCGTCAATACGCGCAATAAGAGTTCCCAGGAAAACTTTGGGACTTCAGAGCTTATCGTCAACCCGCGATACGAAAACGCTGTCGAATTGACCTTGACGCAGCCCTTGCTGCGCGGTTTTGGTATTGCGGTGAACCTGGCGCCGACCAGACGGGCGGAAAAAGCCGTCGAGATTGCCGAACAGCAGGTGATGCAGACCATTCTTGATGTGGTTTTCGAGGTCCAGGCGGGCTACTGGGACTTGACGTCCCGCATCGAGGACCTCGCGGCCCAGCGTGATGGACTCAAACTGGCCCAGGACTTCCTCGAGGAAAACACCATTCGCGTTGAGCTCGGCACCTTAGCGCCGATTGAATTGGTGCAGGCGGAGACCCAGGTCAAGGTGAGCGAGGAAGGGGTTATCGTG
>CAJIAL010000439.1_pt1 | contig 10269 bp, 11 predicted proteins | sample 9199091 | NCBI WGS metagenome assembly CAJIAL01 (sample SAMEA7708270, study PRJEB35096) | sediment metagenome | biome: marine neritic benthic zone biome [ENVO:01000025]; feature: sediment [ENVO:00002007]; material: shallow marine sediment [ENVO:03000034] sea grass bed [ENVO_01000059] ... | reverse complement strand
TCCACGGCCAGGGTATGGAGCGGATGCGGTGGTGGGTGGGTGGATGGATGATGAGACACGCGCTGTGGGAGCGAGGATCAACGATGCCCCGGACTGACGGCACTCGCCTCGTTCGCCGACAACCCAGAACCGGAAGGCATCCTGTTTCATTGGGTGTACCGGGGTACTCTCGACTCTCGCGACCGCACCAAAGATCGGGTCGAGCTGCCCCCTGCGTATGGAGAACATACCTGAAGTGGTGTGGGCGTTCGCGGCCGAGTCTGCCGGTCTGACGTCTTGTCCTCGTGACGAGACCGCGACAGCGGTGCCGTGCGTGCGAAGCCGACGACCCCCAACCCCCTGCCCAGGGGGCCCCTCCTCCCCCGCTTTCTCCAACGGACTGTCCCGAGGCCCTGGTGCGAGGAAACCCGTGAGGCGCTATCCTCCCCCATCCTGAGCGACATGTCCAGACGGCGCATTGCCGCGCGACGCCTCGCCGTGCGCCCCTGCGACAGGCAGCCGCTGGGCGCGGGGACCGCGGCCAGCGCCCAGCACGAGGGGCGGCCGCAGGCGAGGCGGGCGGTGGGGAGGGGGGCGTGAAAAGTGCGTTTATTTGTCCCATACGTCGATCACTTGGGCGTATCCAGGACTCACCACTCCCGGAGTGATCGCCGAGTGATAATACCGCGCGTGACCATGAGAGAGCTATCGCGTGAGATAATTGGAACAACGGATCGCTTTGGAGGAAAAGTACTGGGTGCTATCAAGGGCAACCAACAACTGATGGTCCAGAACGCGTAACGGGTCCAACAGGTGCGCCTGGTTGAGCTGGGCAAAGATCTCAAGAAACATGGGATTGCAATGATGGGGCGCAACCCGATCGATCGAGGAGGGCACGGATTTGATTGTCGCAGGGGATTTGCACCACGCCGAACAACGTTTGCGCGTTATTGTGGCCTTTGCTGTGTTGCAGCCGACGTTGGTACACCAAAAATGACGGGGACTGGGTGAAAAAAAGATCAAATGCACCTAAGGCGGCGTCTTGGATGGTGTAACACGTATTGGGGCTGGGTTGACGAAAGTCGGGGAGGGCAGTGGTGGGCTGACGCAACATCGACTGGAGCTGATCGTAGCTTAGGGGCGAGGTCATCAGGGGCTCTTTGTGGCAACAGGGAGGCCTACCTTAAGCCAAGTTTCCATCTCGTCGCAACTGGCGATTCCCCGGAAAAGCTAAAAATTAGAATGGCTGCTGATTCGGGTTTTCGAGACCCACAACCTTATCCTGAGCGATGAATTAGGAAATGAGGGCCTCGCTCAAGCTCAAGAATGTTCACACTGACCGACAAGCATGCCGCATTTACGCCTTCTCTTGTAACGTAAAGTAAAAGGTGGTGCCTTCACCGACGGTCGACTCGACCCAGAGCTGCCCCCCGTGGCGTTCGACAATCTTCTTCACGATGGTAAGTCCGATGCCCGTGCCCCCGCCATATTGGTCACGGTTGTGCAGGCGCTTGAAGATACCGAAGATCTTCGCCTGGTGTTTCTCACGGATGCCAATACCGTTATCCCGCACGTAGAAGACCCATTGTCCAGGGGTTGCGCTCTGTGGGTACGATTGGCCTGGGTGATCAGCCTCTCCAGTCACCCCTTGATAAGCACCAATCTCAACCCACTTCTGCAGTTTGTCATTGTATTTGATCGCATTAGTAAGGAGATTGCGGAAGATTTCCCCCACCCTGGCGGCATCGCAGGTCAGCGTCGGCAGCGGTGTCGGGCGTCGCACCGCAATGTGCGCTTCCTGGAGACGGAAGGAGAGGGTTTCGAGCACCCCATCAACCGTCTTCTCGAGGTCGGTGGCTTGTCGTGCCAGATCAACCCGTCCGACACGCGAATAGTAGAGTAACGAGTCGATGAGCGCTTCCATGCGCTTTGCGAGCCGCGTCAGCGCGGCCAGGGACGCTCGGTTGTCGTCGTCCAATTGCTCGCCATAGTCTTCGACCAGAAAGATGGCGTAGTTATAGATGCCTCGCAACGGTTCCTTGAGATCGTGTGACACAATAGAGGCAAAATCTTCGAGTTCTCGATTAGAGTCCGCCAATTGCTTGATCAGCCCTTGGAGTTCCCGGTTTTTCTTATGCAGTTCCAGCTGTGTGACGACCTGGCGGGACAGGGTGAGAAGGAGCTGGCGTTGCTGCTCCGTGAGCTTCCGGGGTTTCTGGTCAATCACACATAATGTCCCCAAAGCGAGGCCATCCGGGGTCACCAAGGGGGCGCCCGCGTAGAACTGGATATGCGGGTCACTGGTCACCAAAGGGTTCTCACAGAATCGCAGATCCGCGCGGGCGTCTTCCACCTCGAGCACCGACTCTTGGTGCAAAATGGCGTGGGAACAAAACGCCACTTGACGCGGTGTCTCACTGGCTGCAAGCCCCACTTTGGCTTTAAACCACTGCCGCTCGCTATCGAGCAGACTTACCAGGGCGATGGGCATGTCCAAGATAGAGGCAGCCAGCCCGGCGAGGTCGTCGAACGCGGCTTCCGATTGTGTGTCCATGATGTCGTATGCGAGAAGCGCCGCTAGGCGCTCGGACTCATTGGTGGGGAGCTCAGCGGGAACCATGACATATCCTCCAGTGCCGGTAAGGCGCAATTGCCTCCTGGCTGTATGCGTTCAAGGGGTTGTCACAAACTTGGACAGGACTTTACTGCGACATCTTGCAGACGTGCCCCCGCCGTACCAGGCAGGCAGTGGCAGAAAACGAATGGGAACGGAGCTACCCTCTGACCGGCTCGCCCAGCGCCTCCTGAATAGCCGCGAGGAGGTCCGCCGCCTCGTAGGGTTTTTCGAAAAACCCCACGGCACCGAGTTCCATTGCCTTTTCCCGGAGTCCTGGTTGCTTACTGGCCGTGAGAAAAATCATCGGGACACCAACCGTAGAGGCCAAATTCTGTACCTTCTCAGCCACGGCAAACCCATCGCCTCCAGGCATCGAGATGTCGAGAAGGATCAGATCAGGGCGGTGTTTCACCGCTATCGTGACGGCCAAAACAGCATCGTATGCAGCGACGACCTCATAGCCCGCCGCTCTCAGACGAACCGCCAATGCGGTGGAAATCTTCTTATCATCTTCGACCACGAGAACCTTTTTCACCTTCATTCCTCCATTCTTCCTGTTTTTGACGTCGTGCACGGGATGTGCTTGGGAACCGTAAAGAAAAACGCACTCCCCTTACCAGGGGTACTTTCGACCCAGATCTCTCCTGCATGCAGCCTGACGATCTCCCGACAAATGTGTAAACCAAGGCCCAGGCCACCCTTGAGCACTGCATCGTCGCTTTGCGTCTGATAGAGCCGATCGAAGATGTAGTCCAGTTGCTCCGGTGCAATACCCCGCCCGGTATCGCTGACAGACACCAGGACAGAAGACCCCTTCTGCGGATTGTCGTGCACCTCGATCACGACTTCCCCCCCTTCCGGGGTGAATTTCAGCGCATTGCTCAGCAAGTTTGTCAGCACCTGGATGATCCTCTTCGCATCGATAGACACCTCCGGCAGGCCCGGCTCGATGACATGCCGCAGGCGAACCCCTTTGTCCTGCGCCGGAGCAGCCATAGAAGCCAGGGCCTGCGACACCACTTCGCCCATGGAATCTGGACACGGAGCGATATGAAGCTTCCCAGTGTCCAGGCGCGTGGCATCGAGGAGGTCATTGAGGTCAAGCGTCATCTGATCGCAGCTCTCTTTGGCGAAGCTGAGATACTCTCGTTGCTCATCGCACAGCGGGCCGGCAAGCCCATCCAGCACAATCGATACGAACTCGCGGGCCGAGGTCAGCGGGGTTTTCAGCTCGTGGGAAAGTACGTGATAAAAGCGCTGAATCTCCTCAGTGCGGCGGTGCAGTTCCTGATTCGTTTGTTCCAGTATGCGACACTGTTCTTCGAGGGCCGTAAGTAGTACGTGCTTTTCAACGGCGTTGCTAATGGAACGTTCGAGGCACTCGGCTGACAAGACGCTCTTCGGGATATAGTCTGCCGCACCAGACTGCATGGCTTCGACCGCGATCGTTTCGCTGCCTTGTCCCGTCAGCATCACCACGGGGGCAGAGAGCTGGCCATCCTCGCCTCGTAGAGCCTCCAAGAACTCTAACCCATCGAGGTCACACAGGCGGTAATCCAGCAGAATGCAGTCGGGTAACACCATCTGGCATAGCGCCAGCCCTTCTGCGCCCGACTCCGCTTCCAACACTTCGTACCCACACCCGGTGCTTTGCCTGAGAAGTCGCCGGCACAACTCACGGTCTTCCGGGGCATCTTCGACGATGAGGATTCGGAGCGGTGTTTGCGGAGTCACGGTTGGTCCTCTTTCGGCAACAGGACGACCTCGAGCCAGTAGTCCTGGAGCCGCTGTATCGCCTGGACGAAGCCTTCAAGATCCACGGGCTTCACGACGTAACTATTTGCCCCCGCCGCATAACACCCTTCAATATCCCGCGTATCAGAGGACGTGGTCAGTACAATCACCGGGATCTTGCACAATCCCGGATCCTGCTTCATCTCTTCTAACACTTCGCGTCCGTCGGTTCCCGGGAGATTCAGATCAAGCAAGACGATACCAGGACGAGGTGCGTGGTCCGGCTCGCTATACACACCACGGCGATGCAAAAAGTCCAAGGCGTCGTCGCCATCGCCACAGTGGAAGAGGGGGTTGCGCAAACCGGCTTTCCGAAAGGCTCGCATAATCGTTTCGTAATCCTCTGGACTATCCTCAACAATGAGAATCGGTTGCTGCGGTAGTGTCGGAGTCATCTATGCTTCTTCTTTGTCGTTCAGGGTGAAATAAAAGGTGGTCCCGTCGCCATGGACGGATTCGACCCAGATGTGCCCGCCATGTCGCTCGATGATTTTCTTCACGATGGTCAGGCCCGCACCGGTACCCCCATGGTATTTGTCACGACCATGGAGACGCTTGAAAATACGGAAGATCGCCTCATGATGCTTCTCACGGATGCCAATGCCATTGTCGCGCACGTACAAGACAGGTGGCGTCCCGTGTTGCAGGTCTTCGATGCAGCCGATCTCGATCCATTTCTGTGGTTTGTCATTGTATTTCATCGCGTTGGTTATCAGGTTACGGAAGACTTCGCCCACCCGCACCTGATCGCAGCGCATGGTTGGCAGCGGGGCAGGAAAACGGGTCTCGACACCTGCCTCCTGCAGGGGAATCGCCAGTGAATCGATCACCTCTGCGACCATGGTGTTCAGGTCGATATCGTCGATAGCCAAATCGACCCGTCCGACCCGCGAATAGTACAGCAGCGAGTTAATCAATGTTTCCATGCGCTGGGTGAGACGCGTCAGGGTCGTCAGTTTGTCCCGTCCCTCGTCGTCAAGCTTGTCGGCGTAGTCCTCGAGCAAAAACGTCGAATAGTTGTGGATACCACGTAAAGGTTCCTTGAGGTCATGGGACGCGATGTAGGCAAAATCGTCCAATTCCTTGTTGCTGCGTTCCAATTCGGCGTTAGCTTGGAACAATTCCCGCGCCTGACGTGTCAATGCGGCCTCCGCTTGCTTACGCTCGGTGATTTCGTGCTCGAGCGCGGTATTCGCCCGTGAGAGTTCGGCCGTCCGTTCCGTCACAAGCTGTTCAATGCTGGTCGTGCGACCCGTGACTACGAGCAGAAACGCACCCAACATACCGGTGAACAGCAGACCACCTGCCATGACGGCCCATGGTTGCCAGGTTTGTCGTGCGGTGAGATAGTCGAGTGTCGGGGTGAAGCGCAGCAGCCATTCGCGCCCGGCAAACGTGAGAGTCGTCTCCCATTGCATCCCGACAGGGTTCTCCTTGTCTACCGCCGCGGTGGCCGTGCCGGCTTCTTTCTGCGCCCAGCCTTGACGGCCGTAGAGCACGCGCTGGCCTGCCGGAGCCATCTGATCATAGAGTGCGAGTTCAATGCCCTTCTGATCGAATAGATGCAGGGATGACTCCACTATGTCGCCAATCCGAAAAACACCCAGCGTAAAGCCATGCAGGTTCCGGCGGCGTTCTTCCACGGTGGTATGTGGTAAGCCATTGCGATAGATCGGCAGGAAGATGAGGAAGCCGAATTGGCGGCCAGTCTCCTGCACCAGTGTAATCCGCGCGGTGGCAACGGGCTCTCCGGTATCACGTGCCTGTCTCAAGGCCTCCAAGCGCGCCGGATTCGACGCCAGATCGAACCCCAAGGCCAGCTTGTTCGTCTCGTACGGCTCCACGTAGGTGACGGGAAAATACGCGTCGCGCCGCGCCGCCCGCGCCATCTGTCCCTGGGCTTCTCGTTGGGTGATCTGGAAGTCCTGATAGCCAGCCTGCCGCATAGCTGCTTCGTAGCGCGCCCGCTCGGCGTCTGGCACCAGCGGGATCCACTCCAGGGCCTGAATACCCACGTGTCGCGAGAGATCGCCCTGGACGAAGGCGCGAAACTCGTGCGCATCAACCTCACGGGAACTGGCATAGAAGCTCTCGATAGCGTGAAGCACCTCCAGATACCCCTCAAAGCTATTCGCCAGGGTGTGTCCCAAACTACTCGCCTGCTGCGCGAACGCGAGCTGGATACGGTCCCGATCCCATCCACTCGTATAGATAAAAAAGACGGTCGTGACCGTAAACACAACGCCCAGCGGCACAGCCAGGGCGATGCGGCGGCGTCGCCAGCCCTGGCGCGGTTCAGCAGTCCAGATCAGCACTAGGGGTGTCACGATGAGGACGCCGAGGCTGTCTCCAACCCACCACGTCCACCAACTGAAGAGGGCCATTGCTCCCGGAAGCACCCCGCCAATCCACAGGCTGCTGACACCAATGGTGGCATTCACCAGGCAACTGATGGGGCCGCCCAGGAAGAGAAAGAGGCCCACGTCTTTTTCCTGGTCAAGCGGACACGGGAAGCCGACACAGCGTCGGATCATCACTGCACCGACTGTGGCCTGTAAGGCCGCTCCCAGGCTGATACTGGTTGCCAGCACGACTGACTGCAGCATCGCCGCGACAGTGGTTGCATCGAAAGCGACCCACATATTGACCAGAAAGGAGCCCAGGATGATGCCTGGCACCACACGATAACCGCACAATAAGACTACGGCCAGCGCAATACCGGAAGGGGGCCAGATAGCAGTTGCATAGCCTGGGGGGATCGCCAACAACAGGCCGAGCCTGCCTGTCACGCAGTATGCGGCAGCAACAACCACCATCGTACTGATGGAGGGGGGATGCACAAACCTGGGGGTTTCAACCTGCATTATGCCATCGCTCCTGAGTCCCTATTCATCACGAACAGGCGATTTAGGTGTGTCTGACTTTCAAGCCCCTTCACGCTCATCTGAGCATGCTCGACCTTGCCAGCCGTGGCCAACTGCCAGCTATGCCGGCTCAAGGGAGACCAACAAACACAATGCCTGAGAATGATGACCCGGCCTTATTGAGATTAAGGGTGCCAGATACCGCGTAGAGACCTATACAAACTGTTGCAGTATGGAGGAAGAGTGTGCCTGTTGCACCATGGAGGGAGTGTGCGCAGAGTGAGGCATTCTTTTTGTTGTCAACGTAGGCCTTATCGGTCCACCACAGACAATACTTGAGAGCCTATCGGGAAAGCGCCGGAAGTAAAGCAGGTCAAGGGATCACACCCCGGAGAGCTCGGCGATAGTACCATCGACGTACAGAATCTCCAGGGCCTTGAACGCACTGGCTATGAGCTGCGCCTGTTGGTCGGCGTTGCCTCGCTGACACAGCGTCGTCAGGATCTCCGCCACGGGACGGTGGCCATCAATGAGGGCAACCAAGTTGGCAACGAGCGGACTGCACGGCAGCCCTTCGGGATATCCCTGCGTGAGCAACACATCCTCCTCCCCCGCTTTCTCCAACGGACTGTCCCGAGGCCCTGGTGCGAGGAAACCCGTGAGGCGCTACCCTCCCCCCTCCTCAGCGACATGTCCAGACGGCGCATTGCCGCGCGACGCCGCGCTGTGCGCCCCTGCGCCAGGCAGCCGCTGGGCGCGGGGACCGCGGCCAGCGCCCAGCACGAGGGACGGCCGCCGGCGGAGGCGTACGGCAGTGAGGACGGCGTGAAAAGTGCGTTTATTTGTCCTATACGTTCCCGATCGCCTTAGAGACAGCCCATGGTGCGCAACTGGCGTTCACACTGTTCCGGGTGCTCAAACCGGATGGGGCGAATGCCGAACTGCGCGGCCGCGTCGAGATTCACCGGCATGTCGTCAATGAAAATCGTTTCAGTGGCTGTCAGTCCATGTTTTTCCAAAAGATGCTGATAAATGGCCGGTTCCGGCTTGATCAGGTGTAGGCGGCAAGAAATCACGATGCCGGCAAACACATGCCAAAACGCGTACGTGCTTTCGAGATGCGCGATGGACGCCACGTGCATGTTCGATAAGCAAAAGAGCGTGTGCCCTTGCGTCTTGAGGCGGTGGAGCAGATCAACGGTTTCCGGAATCGCCACTAATGACTCCCGAAGGGAGCGCATGAGATCGGTTACCCGGGCGATGGATAGCCCCGTGCGTTCCGCTCCCCGGGCGATGGCCAGTTCATGATCCAGTGTGCCGCGATCGAGTTCGAGCCAATCCGCATGCTCGAAAATCTCGGTGCGCACCACCTGCTGCAGGTCTGATTCGGTAAATAGGGTCGTGATGATCTTCTCCGGTTCCCACCGAACCACCACCCCGCCGAGATCGAACACGATGTTCAAAGCGGTTCCTCCATCACCTCCGCATGACATGGTGTGAATGTCCCTGTATGCTATGTCCATAGCGCTATTTACTACACAAGGTATTCATTTGCAACATGTTCCGAACGTCCGTAGGATGACCCGTATTGTTGGGATGGCCGTGCTGAATGAAACCCTGATCGACACAGGGGAAGAACACTATGACGACGAGGAACGAGTATTTAACGATCCCCATCACGCAACGCCTTGAGCGTTTGGAGCGCACACCTGGCGAACTCCATGCAGCGATTCATGGCCGGAGTGACCCAGACCTCTCTCGTCGCCCTGGCCCGGCGCACTGGTCGGCCAAAGAAGTCGTGTGTCATGTGCGTGATATTGAAGAACAATTTATCCTGCGCTTTCGGACCATGCTGGCCATGGATGAGCCCAAATTCCTGACCCTGGGAGACATGCCGCCCCATCCGGCCGAGTGGGGGCTAGTCGAGGGAGATGGTCTCCCGCTCGATCCCGACCGTTGGGTGGAGGAGCGGCAATATCTTCGCAACGACACAGCCGAGGCGCTTGTCGCCTTTGAAAAACGGCGCGTGGAGACCCTCACGTTCCTCCGACGACTCGCGCCCGAGCAGTGGCAGCGCGGTAGCCTCCACACCACGCTCGGCCGTATGACCTTTGACGACTGGGTGGCCCTGATTGCGGCGCATGACGACAATCACGTGGCCCAGCTCCAGCGGGCGTTGCGGGGGCAGGTTTAAGAGGCCGGAAGAGGCCGGGTTCTTTTGGGCCAGTAAACGTTGATGAGGTGAGAGGACGCGATGGAGCACACGATCAAAGCCATTTTTTGGGATAATGACGGTGTCCTGGTGGACACGGAACGTCTGTATTTCGAGGCCACTCGACAAGTCCTTGCCAGCGTGGACGTGCACCTTGACCATGGGACGTACCGGGAATTTTTTCTCAAACAATCTCAAGGGGCGTGGCATTTGGCTGCGGAACAGGGGCTCTCGGCGGTACACGTCGAGACTCTGCGGTTGGAACGCAATCAAGTGTACAGTGAGCTGTTGCGCCAACAGGCCACGGCCATTGACGGCGCTGAGATGACGCTGCAACGTCTTACCACCCGCTTCACCATGGGGGTGGTGACCACGTCGCATCGCGATCATTTTGACATCATTCACGATCGTACGGGCTTCAGGCAGTATTTCGATTTCATTCTCACGCGCGAAGATTATGGGCAATCCAAGCCCGACCCGGAACCCTACTTGTGCGCCTTGGAGCAGGTGGGCTGCCAGCCGGAAGAATGCGTGGTTGTTGAGGACTCGGAGCGGGGTCTACTGGCGGCACACGCCGCGGGTCTGCGGTGCTGGGTGATTCCCACAGCGCTCAACCACGCGGGGGATTTCAGGTTGGCAGATCGGATCCTTGGTCATATCTCCGAGGTGGTCACGCATCTGCAACCGTACACACCCGGATGAGCGGCCATGTTGGGGGCCTCATGCAACCGTGCGGCGAGACGCAGCGCGGCGGCGCGCAGCCTGGCCATGCGGCGCAGGAGGGGTGACGGTCGTGCCTCAGG
>CAJIAL010000551.1_pt1 | contig 10277 bp, 11 predicted proteins | sample 9199091 | NCBI WGS metagenome assembly CAJIAL01 (sample SAMEA7708270, study PRJEB35096) | sediment metagenome | biome: marine neritic benthic zone biome [ENVO:01000025]; feature: sediment [ENVO:00002007]; material: shallow marine sediment [ENVO:03000034] sea grass bed [ENVO_01000059] ... | reverse complement strand
GCCGGACTGGAGAAGAAAAACCGGGTTCCCAACCCCCAAGAAAAGTAGCGGGTGGCGCATCACGAACTCGGACACGCTCTGACTGCGCTGGCGCTACCTGGAACCGATGCGGTACAGAAAATCTCGATTATTCCGCGCGGGGTGGCGGCTTTGGGGTACACCCTCCAACTGCCCACCGAAGACCGGTTCCTCATGACGGTGGCCGAACTCGAAAACCGCATTGCCGTGCTCCTGGGGGGACGGACCGCAGAGCAGTTGATCTACGGCGAGGTCTCCACCGGGGCGCGCGATGATCTCAAAAAAGCGACCGACATCGCCAAAAGCATGGTGAAGGCCTATGGGATGAGCGGCAAGTTTGGCCCGGTCAGTTTTGATGCAGAGCCCCCGTCACCTTTCTTGCAGAGCGGGCAACCGCAATTGCCGAGTGACTACAGCACGGACACCGCCCAGGCAATCGATCAGGAAGTCCGCGACATCCTGGAAGCGCAACACACGCGGGTCACGAATCTCCTCACGGCGCGTTTGGACGTGCTCAAGCACGCGGCAGCCCTTCTGCTGGAGCGAGAAGTCCTCCACGGGGAGGAGTTGCGTAAGCTCGTCGCTGAAGTCTAACCTAAGGCCCAGGGATACGCGCATCCCTACCACTTCTGGATGAGACCAGGGAGACTGTCGGCATAGGACTCATGTCGGGTTATGTGTTTGCGAGGACACTTCGCGTACACATCCCATACATTCGGCCACCCAGTTGACGCGATGAGGCGAGATCTCGTGGCTGGTTTCGCCTTCCCCATACCTAAAGGAGCCGGCCATGGTTGCGGACCTCCTCACGATCCTCGCTGCAGGATTGGTTGCCGGTCTACTGTGTAAACGCTTTGGCATTTCACTCTTGGTCGGCTATCTCCTCATGGGCGTCATGCTGGGCGGGGGACTCCTTGGATGGGTCAGCGACGACAACCATGAAATCAAGTATCTGGCGGAAGCCGGCGTTTTCCTCTTGCTCTTTGCCATTGGGCTGGAATTCTCACCCCATGAGCTGGGCCGTCTCGGGAGATATCTCCTGGTGGGCGGAAGTGTGCAGATGCTCCTCGTATCCGGACCCGTGTTTCTGGTGGTATGGGCCGTGGGGTTATCCTGGCAACCTGCCGCCCTTCTCGCGGCGGCGTTCGCCTTCAGCTCGACGGTCCTCGTCTTCAAGTCCTTGGCCGAATGGGGCCAAACAACCACACCACACGGAAGACGAGCCATCGGCGTGCTCTTGTTTCAGGATGTCGCCCTCATTCCACTCTTGCTTGTGGTGCCGTTGTTAACCGGGTCGCAACAAGCTCTCGGCGTCTTCACGTATCTCAAGCTGGGTGCTGCATCCCTCCTGTTCGTCGTCTCGGTGATGGGGCTGCGCATGGCCTTGATAAAATGGGTCATTCCGCAACTGGCCAACTACCGCAGTCCTGAACTCGTCGTGTTGCTCACGTTGGTCGTACTGGGCGGCATCACCATGATGGCGCATGCCATTGGGCTGGCGCCGGCGGTGGGCGCCTTTGCCGCGGGACTCATCTTTAGCGATACCCGATGGACCCAACAAATCGATGCCTTGGTGTTACCGTTTCGCGAGACATTTGCCGCGATTTTTTTCATCAGCCTTGGGCTCTTGTTTGATCCGAGTCTGTTGCAAGAAGAACCCGTGACGTTACTGCTCGGGCTGGTTGGGTTGGTGTGCTTAAAAACCGTGGCCGCCACGGTCGCCCTCCGGCTCACCGGGCTCACGTGGCAGTCCGCGCTGGGGACGGGTATTGGCCTCGCCCATGTCGGCGAGTTTGCCTTTGTCTTAGTCGTGCTGGGCTGGGAATCAGGGTTGATCTCGTCAACCGATTATCACCGCCTCGTCTGTCTGGCCCTCGGATCCTTAATGTTGACCCCGGTCCTTTTGAAAAGGGGGCTTCGCTGGGCCGAGACAGCTGATCATGAAGAAGGAGAGCACGAGGGGCTCCGTCTCGGCCAGTCAACCCGAACGGCGATCGTCATTGGGATTGGCCCCGTTGGCCAGCACGTGGCCTGGCAATTCCACCAGACGGGATGGGACGTGTGTTTGATCGACCAGAGTCCCGTGAACCTCCACGGTTTTGCTCAGCAAGGATTGCATACGATTGCAGGTGACGCTACCGACCCGGCCATCTTAGACGCAGCGCATGTCGGAGCGGCAGGATGCATTGTCGTGTGTGTTCCCGACGATGACGTGGCCATCCGACTGGTAGGCTTGCTTCGAGAATGGAATCCGACGGGTTCGATTGTGGTTCGCTGCCGCTACACTGCGAACGAACGCATGCTGCGACAAGCGGGCGCTAATCGGGTCGTCAGTGAAGAAACACAAGCTTCAGACGCTTTAGGTCGCATCGTGTTCGATGTGGACCAAGGTGAGGGACTCAACCAGCATTTCGCTGTGTGAGGGATAGGGGCTCGCTGTGTGGCTGCTACTATTTATCCTAGGTGGTGTGGGGCTCATTGTCGGGGCGGAGCTGTTGGTGCGCGGTGCCTCCCGTTTAGCCACGGCAGTTGGCGTCACGCCCCTGGTGATCGGCCTGACGGTCGTCTCACTGGGCACCAGTGCGCCGGAAATTGCCATTAGCATTGATGCTTCTCTGCGCGGTTACGCCGACATGGCACTCGGCAACGTTGTGGGGAGCAACATTTTCAATGTGCTGTTGATCCTTGGACTTTCGGCTCTGATCGGACCTCTTGTGGTGGCGCAGCGTCTGCTATGGTGGGATGTGCCGTTGATGATTGGCTGTGCAGTCCTCTTACTGTTCTTAGGTCTTGATGGAAGTCTTGGACGCCTCGATGGCGCCGTGTTATGTATCGGCCTCGTGGCATACGTGTGGTGGGCCATTCACCTCAGTCGCCGCGAGAGTCAAGACGTACACAACGAGTACGCCGATGCCAATGTGCCATGGCAGCAAAGCCCAGGCCTGAGCATCGTGACACAGCTCGCCCTCATCATCGGCGGCTTGGCATTGTTGGTGATCGGAGCCGAGTGGTTTGTGCAGGGGGCAGTGAGAATCGCCCTCGCCCTGGGCATCAGCGATCTTGTCGTGTCCTTGACCATTATTGCCGCGGGCACGTCCCTGCCGGAGGTGGTGGTCTCAGTTCTTGCGTCCTGTCGGGGAGAGCGTGACATTGCGGTGGGGAATGTGGTGGGAAGCAGCATCTTCAACATTCTCGCGGTTCTTGGGCTGACAGCGGTTATCCTGCCTCATGGCGTCACCGTCCCGCTCGCTGTGCTGCATTTCGATATGCCCGTGATGATTGCCGCTTTTGTCGCGTGTCTGCCCATTTTTATGACCGGACACCTGATGAGCCGGTGGGAAGGCGGCCTGTTTGTGGGGTATTATGCGGCGTATACGATGTACCTGATCCTGGATGCGACTGCTCATGATGGGCTGCCTGTTTTTAGTCACATAATGCTGGTTTTTGTCATCCCTCTGACGGTTGTGACACTGCTGATTGGGGTTGTGCGTTTCTCTCGACAGCGCAAGCGGTGTCCTGTCCAACCAGCCGTTTGACGATGAGAATAAAGCCGCCGGTCAGGATCAAATTGAGCGCCAAGCACAGCATGGCCACGGTAACGAGAGGACCGCCAATGCCATAACTGAGACTCAAGATCAGCACCCCGGCTCCGACCTCGCCTCGCGGCCATAATCCGATACAGAGAGCTAAGCGTTCCTTCCAGTGCGCCTCTTGCCGATAGCACACGAGTGGAAACATCTTACCCAGGTTGCCAATTGCCGTGAGTGCGAGCACATGCAACCCGATCATCCCCCAACTAGGCATCGGTTGTGATGCGGAGATTGTGGCGGCGGCCGATTGTGCTACCGCAGACACCTCCGCAAATAGCGGCGGCATGCTGAGTCCCACTAACACCATGAACACCGATATGCCGACGAGATTTTCGCCATTGGGCGCGAACTCATGGATACGGTTCAAGGGCGGCCCACGGATCGTCCCTTGCGGGTGATGGTGGGGATCACGGACGTTGTCCCGAAGCTGGTAGCGTATCGTTTGCTCGAACCGGCGCTGCACCTCGATCAACCCGTAAAGATTGTCTGTCGTGAAGGCAAGTTGGACCATCTGTTAGCGGCGCTCGCCACCTATGACTTTGATGTTGTGCTGTCGGATGCGCCACTGAGTCCGACGGTGAAAGTACGGGCCTTCAATCACCTGCTCGGCGAATGCGGGGCGACGTTCTGCGGGACGGCCGAACTCACTGCCAAGTATCGCGACGAGTTCCCTCGGAGTTTAGACGATGCGCCCCTCCTGCTGCCCACTGACAATACCACCTTAAAGGTCTGTTAGGCCTTTATGCGGTTTGCTTGATCGCTTGTCGACTTCAGAGCAAGTATATTGAACTCTTCTTTATTTGACAAATACTAGACAAAAATATTTTTGTCTAGTATAATCAGAGGCTGCATGATCGATTATTATCCCGATGCATGCGTGTGTGCAGGATCATGATGCACCACCCACACGTGCGTGGCGCTCATACAGGAGAGGAAATAGTCATGCGGCTCCATCCCAAGAAACTGCTGCGTTCGAAGTGGACAGCCAGGAAGCCCTGTGCAGGCGAAAAACACTTCGTTGTGGTGCACACATCGGGAACGCCATCGTCTCAGCGTCCGCACGTCACCTTGCAAGCCGTGTATACGGGACGTAGGCATACGCTCCCCTGGCACGAGCTGACCGACGAAACACGCTGGCGTCAAGGGTGGCATTAGTACGACTGGTGCTCGAAGACGTTGTGCCGGCCGGGTATGAGATGCGCGGTACTCTCAACGAGGGAAGGGAGAGCAAGTCACTCATGTATTGTCCGCTGTTTCAACAACGCAAAACCCAAGTGTTTGGTGTACTCAACCAGATCGTTGCACCGTTGGTGCGCGCTGGATACGGTTCACCAGGATTTTTGCCCTTCGGGCTCATCATGCTTGAAACGACAGGGCGGAAGACCGGTCGAAGATACCATGTCCCTGTCATGGCAAAACGATGGGGTGATATGCTTGTCGTGGGGACCGTGCGGCATGGCTCGCAGTGGATCAAAAACCTCAGAGCCAACCCCCAACTGCAGGTCTGGATACAGGGGCGCCCCCAAGCCTCAACGGCGTATGTTGTGGATGCAGCATCGTCATCAGTGTCCTGCCCACTAAACCTGACGCCACATAGCCAGCTGCTGCTCCAGGGACTGGGGTTGCTCAGTGCGCTCCACGGGGTACAATTCGCCATTCTCATCCCTCAAGAAGTTATGGAGCGCGCCGCCCTGCCACTCGACATCTGAAAAGGCAAAAACGTATGGACAGCAGTCCAGAGACACGACCTCCATCAAGTGGATCCACACAGCATAGAGCGCGACATCAGGCTGACTGTGAACCGAGGCTGCGCGATATCCCGGAGATCTCCCCCATGCTGCTGCGCTGGTTTCGTCGTTACACCCGGAGCTACCTGCAGCGCTCGTTTCACGCCATTCGGCTCTGCCGTGATGGCAAACCACCGCCGATGCCGAACACGCCCCTGGTGATTTTTCTCAACCATCCGTCGTGGTGGGATCCGCTCGTCTGTCTCTTTCTGACCCACACGCTCTTTCCGGACCGTCTCCACTACGCTCCCATCGATGCCAATGCACTGGCACGGTATCGTCTCTTCGCCCGCCTGGGATTTTTTGGCATCCATCTCGGCACGCTCCGCGGCGCGGAAACGTTCCTCCGCGTCAGTCAAGCGATTCTGCATCAGCCGCAAGCTGCTCTCTGGTTGACACCGGCAGGGCGGTTTACCGATCCACGCCAGCGTCCCGCGCGCTTGCAGCAGGGCCTCAGTCACTTGGCCCTCCGCCTCGAACGCGTCGCCTTTGTCCCCCTCGCGCTCGAATACCCGTTTTGGGAGGAGCGCTTTCCGGAAGTCTTGGTACGCTTTGGGGACAGGGTGCAGGTCGAACCGCACCAGGATATCGAGGACTATACGGCACTCTTTGCGCGTCAGCTCGAAGCCACCCAGGACGCGTTAGCGGCCGACGCGTGTGCGCGTGAACCGGAAACCTTTGACACGCTATTGCGCGGCAAGGCCGGGATTGGCGGGGTCTACGACATCTGGCGGTCGCTGCGGGCGCGGTGGCAGGGGGAGGCGTTTCGTCCATCACATGGAGACGACCGATGAGCATCCTACTGCGTGCGACCGTTGTGGTCACTTCATGGTCGGAGATGGCTACGTGTTACGAACCAACTACGATATCGAAGAGAAGGAGCAAGCGTCTATGAAGCCCATCGCATGGATCACGTGTCTGCTACTTACGGGCGTGTGGAGCATCGCCGAAGGGGGTGGCGATGCAACGGCCGGCAAAACCTTATACGCGACGTGTGCCGCCTGTCATGGGCAACAAGCCGAGGGGAATCCCGCCTTAAAATCCCCAGCGCTGGCGGGGCAGGCCGGGTGGTATTTAACCCGGCAAATCACCCATTTTCAGACTGGCATTCGCGGGTCCGATCCCCAGGACACATACGGACTGCAAATGCGTCCCATGGCCATGACGCTGGCGACGGACCAGGCCATTGCGGATGTCGTGGCGTACATCACCACACTGCCACCCACCCACGCCAGTCCCACCCTGGATGGGGACCCTAATCAGGGACAGCCCCTCTACCAACTGTGCGTCACCTGCCATGGCCGCAACGCGGAGGGCAATCCCGCGTATCAGGCGCCGCGCTTGGCGCAGCAATACGATTGGTATCTCCTCACCCAACTGCAGCATTTTCAGGCCGGTATTCGCGGCAAACCGCCCAAAGATACCTACGGTATACAAATGCAGGCGGTTGCGATGACGCTTGGTGACGAACAGGCCATGAAACATGTCATCGCCTATATCAAGTCACTCGATCAGAAGCTAAGGCCGTAGTCGCCTTCGTATTCACCTTGCTGTTGAGTCGGTGGCTGGCTCCATGACGTTTCTGCCTTATGAAGCCAGCACAAGATGGAGTACGCTGTGATGAAGCGGACTATGCTCGTGACGCTTTGCTCCATACTCGGAGCGTGCTTTGGAGGTCCTGCTGTGGGGAGTCAACATGCCGAGACTCTTGATCTTCGGGTCTATCAGTGGTCCCATCGATTACTCATTATTGGCTCTCCGTCCACAGAGAGCACCCTGTATCGTGCTCTCGTAAAAACCCTCGAACGCCAGGCGCAAAGCCTACACGAGCGTGATACGCTGGTTTTCCACCTCGTGGAGTCGGGGGTGAGTCGGGTGGGGGAGAGGCCTCTCAGCACGCACGCTGCAGCGGCTCTGCGAGAACAATTGCGACTTGTTTCGGGGCAGCTCACGACGGTGCTCATTGGCAAGGATGGCGGCGAGAAACTGCGCCGCACCAATGATGTCGATCTCTTCGAGATTTTGGGACTCATCGACACCATGCCTATGCGCCGGCAAGAAATGCGCGAGCGTGGGCGCTAATGCTACTGGTGGGTGTACCAAGTTCGTACTGTGAGTGAAACCTTATGGCGGGACCGAGACCGTTGCATATCAAGGTCGGGCGCAATATCGACGCCTCATCCGCAACCGTGTGGCGCATGATTACCGATACGAACTCCTGGGTGCGGTGGGGGCCGTCGATCATGGCCGTTGAGTGCGACGAGCGCTCTATTCGAGGCGGCTCGCAGGGCCGCATTAAAACGCGGCTCGGCTTCTGGGTCCCTTTTGTCGTCACCACCTATGAACACGGCCGGTACTGGCATTGGCGCGTGGGTGGCATTCCGGCCACTGGCCACCGGGTCGAACCGCTGGCAGCGGAGCAGTGCCGCCTCGTCTTCGAAGTCCCCGCTTGGGCGGCGCCTTACGCGATGATCTGCAGGCTGGCGCTGCATCGCATCACCAGACTTCTGAAGGGCTGAGCTCCGCATAGATAGCAGATGTCCCGGCGACCAGCTGCATGAGAGCGGTCGCCGGGACATGGCATGCACGCGATGGCATCAGGCCGCTTGTGGACCCGCGTCCTGCCCCTCCCGCTGCACCATACGCGCGAAGTCCTCCCCTGCAATGACTTCTTTCTCTAGTAAGGTCATCGCGATGTGATCGAGCAGATGGCGCTTGTCGCTCAGCAGGCGTTCCACATGCGCCATGCGCCCCTCCAGAATGCGTTTGGTCTCCTGATCCAGCGCCTGCGCGGTGGCTTCGCTGTATTCCCTGCCGCTCTCACCGCCGTACCCCCCTGGCTGCTGCAAGAACATGGAGTGCCGCTGTCGCGGAAACGTCACTGGCCCGAGCGTTTCGCCCATGCCATACTCCAGGATCATGGCGCGCGCAATATCCGTCGCCCGCTGCAAGTCGTTGTGCGCTCCGGTGGAGACATCACCATAAATGATCAGCTCGGCCGCCCGGCCGCCGAAGAGCACATCGATCTGCCCCTGGAGGTCCTGCTGCGTCATCAGGTAGCGTTCCTCGGTGGGGAGCTGCTGGGTGTAGCCCAGGGCGGCGATACCCCGCGGGATAATCGAGATTTTGTGCACGGTATCCGCCCCAGGCGTCAAGGCCGCCACCAGCGCATGGCCGGTTTCATGAAAGGCGACGCGCTCGCGCTCCTTCGGATTGATCAAGCGATTTTTCTTTTCCAAGCCGGCGGTGACGCGGTCAATCGCCTCTTCCAACTCCTGCATTTCCACTTGTGGCTTGTCACGGCGCGCTGCGAGCAAGGCCGCTTCATTGACGATATTCGCCAAGTCTGCGCCAACAAAACCCGGCGTGCGCTGGGCCAGGGTGTGCAGCGCCACATCTGGCGCCAGTGTGACGTGGCGGGTGTGCACACGCAGAATGGCTTCCCGCCCCGGCAAGTCGGGCCGATCGACGAGCACCTGCCGGTCAAAGCGTCCCGGACGCAACAGTGCAGGATCAAGGATTTCCGGCCGGTTGGTGGCGGCGAGGATGATAACGCCCTTATTGGTATCAAAACCATCCATCTCGACGAGCAACTGATTCAAGGTCTGCTCGCGCTCATCGTGCCCACCGACCATCCCACCCATGCCGCGGGCTTTGCCGAGGGCATCGAGTTCATCGATAAACACAATGCACGGGGCTTTTTCCTGTGCTTGCGTGAACAGATCACGCACGCGGGCGGCGCCCATGCCCACAAACATTTCGACAAACTCCGAACCGCTGATGGAGAAGAACGGCACCTTCGCTTCACCGGCCACCGCTTTGGCGAGGAGCGTCTTGCCTGTCCCTGGCGGACCGACGAGGAGCACCCCACGCGGCAGTTTCCCGCCCAACACGCGAAACTTCTGTGGCGTCGTGAGAAACTCGATAACTTCTTGGAGCTCTTCCTTGGCTTCATCCTGTCCGGCCACATCGTGAAACGTGACCCCAGTTTCACTTTCGACATAGAGTTTCGCCTTGTTTTTCCCCAGCGCCATCAGCCCACCACCGGCCTGCATGCGCCGGGAGAAAAAGACCCAGATGCCGACAAAGATGAGCGCGGGTATCACCCACCCTAAGACCATCCCGAGCCACCGATTCGGGTTCTGGCCGCTAAAATTGACCCCGCGCGTTTCCAGCTCTGTGACGAGCGCAGGGTCAGTGACTTTGGCCGTGTTGAAGACACGTGGGATGCCGCGCTCGACCGCGTCTTCACGTACAACCCCGCGAATAGCAGTCTCCGTGATCAACACACTATCGATCTTGTCGTTGTAGAGCAATTGCTTAAACTCTGAGTAGGTAATCCGCTGGGACTGCGGTGATGCGGCAAACTGCGCCCACAACAGCAACAGCCCGGCAGCGATGACGAATCCTAATGGAAATCTCTTACCCTTTTGCACCGCTCTCTCCTTGCTTCGGTGAGCCAACGTGATCGCCATGCGCGGATGCATATCGCAGTAATCATTGTCAGCGAGAACGTCCGGTCCCGGTGTGTGCTTTACCTATTCACACTGAACCGAGTACTGTAGTAATATACATTTTTGTCTATATATAGTCAATATTATGTATAATAATGTACGGACAGAGAACCTAGCGAGGATTGCCGTCTGGGTCGGTATGCACACGTCACTTCATCGCGTCGCTCAAAAAATCGTGTGCATGCGCTGTTCCAGGTCCAGACCGCTCAGGAATGCACCCTGCGCTGATCGTTGCTGCGGGCGCGCGGCATCATTACTTTGGCCACGACGAGTGGGAGACCCGCGCTCCCGGGTTGAAAACCATTGAAGATGCCCTCGCGATCCGCCGCCGCATGTTGCTGGCCTTTGAGGCGGCGGAGTGTGAAGCT
>CAJIAL010000707.1_pt1 | contig 10299 bp, 8 predicted proteins | sample 9199091 | NCBI WGS metagenome assembly CAJIAL01 (sample SAMEA7708270, study PRJEB35096) | sediment metagenome | biome: marine neritic benthic zone biome [ENVO:01000025]; feature: sediment [ENVO:00002007]; material: shallow marine sediment [ENVO:03000034] sea grass bed [ENVO_01000059] ... | reverse complement strand
CTGAAATTCTATCAGCGAAAAGTGGCATGAGGATGTTGTCCACTCTGCCGTAAATGCTAGTAAATACACGCATTTCTATCTTTGATCATACGAGTTCACACGCTTCCTTCGGGGATGGCGCTTGACTTCGTCTGCTCTTGATGAGCCGAGGCCGGTGGAGTTTCAGTTGGCGTCCACCGGGTACGGTAATGCGTCTCACCACATGGGCACGTCACGACGAGGATGCCTACCTCAGAGAATTCCTCCACGATCAATGCTTCACCGCACACACTGCACGGGGTCGTTACAGGCTTTCCAGCTCGGTATGCGGCAAGCGCGGTGGCAACCTGCACGAGTGCAGGATGCTCGTCTAATATTGCTCGGGGAATTTCGGGTGTCATGTCTTAGTACCTCCCAGTCCGTCGCAGTATGCGAATCTCCTGAACCACTTCGCGGATTTCTTGACGGGTCAATCCCCATCGATGGCGGTTGCGGATGAGCTCGTAGCGCGCCATCAATTCGCCAGTGGTGATGGACTCTCGACTCACTTCGATGCCAGCCCTCTGTTGATGAACGTGAATCAATTCCTCGCGGAGTATCCTCACATTTGCGACATAAGCTTGTCGGACAAAGATGACGTCCCCAATTGAGGCCGCCTGCATGCGCTCCGGCTCAATCCCCTGCACCTGGGCAGCCCAATCCAAGTAGGTTTCGGCTTCCGCCCCCGCGCGCATCTCAACCTGAAACCGCCTGGCTTCATCGAAGACGTCTTGAAGGGCTTGCTCCCGTGAAATGCTGATGGATGGTGTCCTGTCTCACCGTATCCTGCCCGTCATGTGGCCACCTGGGACACGTTCGTGTTACCTTTTGGGGCAACCACTTGATTGGGGCAACCACTTGATAATCAGTGAACAAAGTCATTCAGTCCGATCTGCTGATACCAGGCTACAATCATAACACAGTGCGGCTTGAGACGTCACACAACCCAATGGAATACAGGACGTTTGAGTTTTTTTACTCTACGGGATGAGCCGAGACAAGACACGCTGCAAGCGATCAGCGTCAACGTGATTTACGCTCTGAGGCAGCAAGCCGTGCGCAGATGCCGACAGCACCGGGAACACCTCTGTCAAGTGTGCCCCTGCAGCAAGATGGACGACTTTGGGGTACATCCCGCAGATATCGCCACGCTCGCACGGCTTGCCATCGGCATCGCGGTCGGTGCCTGCAACAATGATATACGAGCCGGGGGAGAGTTCCGGCGTGGTGAAGGCATACTCCGTGGTGGCATCGGTCTCGCTTTGGCCCACGATATCCAATGTCCTCCCGTCCATCACCAAGATCGTCACCGGGCCAATATCTCCGTACGGCGGGTCAGAGACCTCGAGTGTAACCGGAATGTGGACCTCAGGATCACCACGTTCTGCATCGGACCGTACATGGATAGTCGTGTTGTAGTGCCCAACAGGGAGTGTAGTGCGATCGACAATGGCGTGTACCGTCAGGGGAGCCGAACCACTTGTTGATACCACGTGGAGCCACGGATCTTCGGACGTGATGGTGGTGACGTCTAACGTCCCCCCACCGGCATTGCGCACCTCAAATGTAAGCAGGCTGTCCGATGAGGCCATGTGTATGACATCGGGTTCGACCGTGAGTAGCGAACCCGTCGTTTGATGTCCCGCGATACTCCGAGCTGCCTCCACGGCGTTTTCGGCGTCAAGCATCCCATAGCCGAACACATCGTCGCGACCAGTCAGACCAAGATCGACGGTGATGGATTGCGATGTTTCCGGGTGTGTCCCGGCGAGGAGCAGATCAATATCTGCGGCGGTGAGCTCCGGCTGCATGCCCAGCATGAGTGCAACCACTCCGGCGACTTGCGGCGCCGCCATAGACGTTCCGGTCGCATACCGATAACTGCTTTCCCCATCCATGTTACCAGAGGTACTCAGGATGCCGTCACTAGCGCCATCACCGTCGACGTCGGCGGTGAGATCCCCGCCTGGCGCGGCAACATCTATCGTCGACCCGGTATTGGCATACCACGCTTTGTTTGCGGCTTTATCGAGGGCTGTAACGCTTATCACCCCGGAATATGACGCCGGATAGTATGGCACAGTGGTGTCGTCATTCCCTGCCGCTGCAATCACAATGACCCCCTGCGCTTGCGCAGCTTGCATGGCCTCGTGCACTGTCTGACTGAACCCTGGTCCCGCTAGACTCAGATTAATGATGTGCGCCGGCTCGGGCGGAACCGTCCCTGAGCTATTGGGCAACCCTGCGGCGAACAGGATAGCCTGCGCAATGTCTGCATCCGTGGCGCCACCGAGTCCGGCCACGCGCAGGGGCATAATCCGTGTCTGCCATGTGACTCCGGCCACGCCTGTGGTGTTATTCGTCCGCGCCCCAAGCAGACCGCTGATATGCGTGCCATGGTAGGATGGCGTATACCCCGCAGGCATATCTCCGGCGTCGTGGGGATGAGGATCAATCCCGTCGCCGTCATTGGAACGAGCGGCATCGCTGATAAAGTCATACCCGGGTAGCAAACGACCTTGCAGATCAGGATGGGTGAGTAAGACGCCCGTGTCAATCACTGCGACGATTACCGCAGCATCGCCGGTGGTGATATCCCAGGCTTCCGGCATGTGCAGTAGCTCATGGTGCCATTGAATAGGAAAGAAAACGTCATTGGGCATGGCCGTGGTCTGCCGGACATAATTGGGTTCGGCAAAAATCACGTCAGAATCGGCGCGGAGGGCACGAAGCGTTGCGAGAGTCTGGCGGCGCAGGGCTGTTTCCGTATCTACTATCACACGCCCGGATGCACTGATCTTCCCGACTGGTAGCGCTTGTGGCTGCGGTGCAAGGCGCATCCGGGCATGTGTACCAGAGCCGAGGTGGGACGTCTGCAGATCATACCGGGTTGCCAAGCGCGAAGCGACCGCACGACGCCCGGTCGATGGCCGTCTCATACGCACCAGTATTTCCCCCGGGACAAAGGCAGCGCCCGGCGGCGGGGTCGCGGTGGGCAGCCAAGCCGGGTGGCTTGTTGCCGTCACACTGAGGGTGTAAGCACTCTCGCCACGAAAGGCCCGGATCCCTATGAGGAACTCCCCTGCTCCTGGCGTTTCCAGCACTTCCTGCCCCAAGAGCGTTTCTGAGGCGTCGAGGAGATGGCCAGCACCGTCGAGCAACAGCAGATCTAAATCGTTTATCTGCGGCTCCTGCGCCCCGATCGTCAGGGATATCCGTACGGTCTCCATGGTATGTATTCGATACATATCCCCCACGCCAATCTCAGGGTCAGATGGCAGCATGAATGAGACATCCTGGGCCTGTGTCGCACCCAATATAGTGCTCGGTACCGGCACGTCTTGGGGCTGTTCCAGCGTCTCGTTTGGCTCAACTTCTCGGAGCATATTCGATGGCACAATCACTCTGCCCGAAGCGCGCGCAGGTGGGAGTATAATCCAGGTAAACTCGGTGGTGGTCGAGATGTCCTTGGTGGAGGCGAAGAGTTGGACGGCATAGGGGCTGCCTGTCACGGCTTCCGAGGCGATTTGCCCGGTAATCTCCCCTGTGGTGGCTTCGAGCAGCAAGCCCGGAGGAAGATTGGTCGCCGTATAGGTGAGTGACGCTTCAGATGGGCCATCGACGCTGAGTGTGAGCGCCACCGTTTCGCCGGCCGTATGCGTTTGATTGCCAGGATTGCCCAACACCAACGGCTCTGTGTCACGCGAGGAGCCGCCACCACCACTAGAGCACCCTGTCATCGTCAGCAATCCTACACAGATGCTGAGACACAGAGTAGCACGTAGACTCCCCCCTCTACGCCAAAAAATTGGCTCCACGTCAAAGAGGTAACACGGACGTGTCAGTCCGCAGTGGGGTGTGCGGTTCCCATATCGCACCACACTGGGAGTGCAGAGATGGGATGTCTTACGTTGCCGTATGCATATTTTAAGTATTTGTTTTATAAAAAGATACAAGAATACAAAGCGAGTATGTAGGGGCAGGGATCGCACCATCGTGTCTGACATCTCATGGGGTGACAAAGGACCAAGCGATACACCCGGAGGAGGGGGTACACATCATATGAGAGTCTGATAGGGCAATTTATGTGCCAAACCGTGTGGGCGAATCACGATATGGGAGTCGTCAGGTACGGCAGGTCATGGCGGGGAATCAGGGAGTGATAGTGGCCGCAACGGTTCGGACCTCATGAGTTGGTCGGAACCGATGCAGCCAGGAGACGAGCAAGGTTAGACTGCTCCGGTATCCCGTAAACGTTCAATATCCTCAGCGGAGCACCCGGCGAGTGACGTGAGAATATCGGTAGTGTGTTCACCGTGTAAGGGCGCCGGTGTGAGGTTGAGGGGCGAGTCGGACAAGCGCACTGGTGAAGCAATCATGGGATAGCGGCCACGGGTGGGGTGATCCACTTCCACCACCATGCCGCGTTCACGCAAGTGCGGATTCTCAAGCACCTCCCCGGTATCCAAGACGGCACCGCAGACGGCACCGACACCGGCCAAAGTTTGCATGACGGCGTGTTTATCCTGTGATGCCGTCCAGCCTTCCAGAATCTCCCGTAAGACGTCGGTGTGTTCAAAACGGGTGGCATGCGTGCTGAAACGCGGATCGCTCAACAAGTCTTCGCGTCCGATGGCACGCATGACGCTCTCGAACATCGGCGGATTATCCGGGGGCAACATGAGATACACATAGTCATTTGGCCCACCCGGGGCACACGGCAACGTCCCGGCGAATCCCCCCGATGCGGTGCCGTTACCGAGACGTCCTAAAGGCTCGCCACGGGTTAATTGCTGTGTAAACTTGACCCGTGTGAGGTTGAGCACGGCCTCTTGCATAGCCACTTCGACTCGCTGTCCACGCCCGGTCTGTTGCCGCTGCACCAGGGCCGCCAGGATGCCAATCGCCGTGTGCATCCCGGTACCGGAATCACCGACGTTGACGCCATTAATTGTTGGGGGCTGGTCTGGCCACCCGGTCACGCTCATGGCACCGCTAGTCGCCTGGGCCACAGGTTCGAAGCATTTGTAGTCGCTATACGGACCAAATGAACCAAAGCCTTTGACCGAGGCATAGACCAGGCGGGGATTGCGTTGACTGAGCACGTCGTATCCCAGTCCGAGGCGATCCATGGCGCCGGGTCCGTAATTCTCCACCACGATGTCAGCCTGATCGATCAAGGTGAAGAAAATTTCTTTGGCTTCCTCATGTTTCAGATTCAGTGTGATACTTTTTTTGCACGAGTTGAGCAAGAGAAAGAAGTAACTATCAAGACCTGTGTCATCTTTATACAAATGGCGACCGCGATCGCTCTTGGTCGGCTGCTCGACCTTGATAACTTCAGCACCCAGCCATGCAAGCATCTGCGTACATGATGGTCCTGCTTGATCGTGCGTCATGTCAATGACACGAATACCCGTTAATGCCTGCGTCATACTTGTCTGCTCCTCTGTCATCATGAAACATTAAAAACCACGGTAGACCTTCTTCAGGCCGTTCTCAATAATCTCCCGGAGTATGGCTACGAGTGCCCGCTGCGTCCGGGCCGAGGTGCCGTCTACGTATAACACTTGTGCCGCATAGGCGCCATCGGTGCCGCCTGCGGCCACACACTGCCGCAGCATAAAATCTTCCATCTCTTCCGTCTGGAACAGATCGGGGTTCTGCAACTCGTAGGCCAGCTGCGCTGCAATGCCGTACGCCCCCCAGTTGGACACACTCGCTGAGACTAACACGTCGGTCGCCGTGACGGTGATGACGCCATCCCCGCATGGGCATTGACAGCGTTCGCCATACGGTTGAATCTGCCGGGCAGCGTCGTACATCAGGCCATTGCCGATTTCATTGCCGCCATCCCCGACCCCAATGGTCACAATACCTCGTGCTTTGGCTGCCTCCGCCAGATGAAAGGCGTGCCCGGTTTCGTGCGGATTTTTCGCCGTGCCCATAATACTATGGTGCACGCCCTTGGCATTCGGCCCGGTTTTTTCGATAAACACCACTGCCTTGGGCTGGTAGGTGTCGAGCATAGACGTGGCAAAGGCCTGTCCCGGTGCATCACCAGGCGGGTGGATTTCCAGTAAAGCCGAGTGCGGACGTTGGGCGAAGCGCTCAGCATCAAGGAGCGACATCCCTGCCGCTTCAACGCTCGCTACGATGGGATCCTTGTGGGGTTCGTCACAAATATAGACCGTGCGCGCACCCATGCCGAAATCGAGCACACGCCCGAGTGACGCCGCCCCCAGGGGGCCATCGGTTTCGCCCTTCGGCAAGCCAAAGCGACTGCCGGAGCCGGTGACGATGAGCACCGTATCCCGCTGCCCTACGTGTTCCAGCAATGCCCGGGCGGCGAGAAAGACCACCGGGTCGCCCCCTTGCACCTCACGGGCTGCATCGTACAACGGACGAATGACCCCACGCGGCAGCTCGGCGGCAAAGCGCATTTCAATCGAGATTATCCGGTCAATGGCATCGGCAATAATCTTGGGCATAAGTTTCCCCTCCCCTTCTGTGAGTGCGATCGTAGCGACTATTCTCGCACACTGCCTTGCTTCGCGCCAAAACCGTTCTCTCGCAGCTCGCTTCATGTATAATGCGCCATCAATCATGCATGCCCACGAATTGTCCAGGAGGAATTGTCCCGTGAGCTACTCCCAGCCTTATGCCGGCCTGAAAGTTGTTGACCTGAGCCAAGCTATAGCCGGCCCGTATGCGGCGGCGTTGCTGGCGCAATATGGCGCCAACGTGATTAAAGTCGAACCCCGGCGCGGCGATTGGATGCGCGGCACGGGCGCGATGTTTGGCGATCATTCCCAACTCTCGATCGTCGCCAATCTCGGCAAGCGCAGTATCGTCGTTGATCTGAAACAAGACGCCGGGTTGGCTCTGGTAAAACACCTGGTGTCGGACGCGGACATTTTCATGGAGAGTTTCCGTCCCGGTGTCATCGGACGCTTGGGACTCGACTACGCCACCGTCTCTGCCCTCAATCCCCGTATCATTTATTTGTCGGTCTCCGGGTTTGGACAAGAAGGCCCCATGCGGGAACGGCCCGGCACCGATGGCGTGATGCAGGCGTTTTCCGGCTTTATGTCCATGAACAAGGGCAACGACGACATCCCACACCGCGCCGGACTATTTTTGTTTGATCTGTCTACCGCTATGTATAACCTGCAAGCGTTGCAAGCCGCCCTGTGGGCGCGTCAGTCTGCAGGGACAGGGTGTTATCTCGAAAACAGTCTGCTGCGGTCCACTGCAGCGTTCCATAACATGAATTTGCTCACGGAGCATCTCCTCGGTCCTGACGGTCGGCCCGGAGCGTATCCCTCCAACACCTATGCCACGGCCGATGGCTTCGTCAATATTGCCGTCATTTACGATCGGGAGTTTCCCGTGTTGTGCGATCTGCTTGGGCTGGACGACTTTCGCGACCATCCGGATTACCGGACCGCGGTGCAACGTTACGAACGCCGTGCCACGCTGGATCCGATGCTGCAAGCGGCGCTACGGAAGCAGACAACAGCGTACTGGTGCGACAAATTGACGGAGGCGCGCTTGTTACATGAGCGTGTCAACACCTACAGCGATTTTCTGGCGCACCCACAGACAACTGAAAGCGGGGCGGTCACCTGGGTGGATTACCCAGACACCGGCCCGATTCCCCTGGCCAACCCGACTGGTTTTGTGCCGCATGATCCTGCAGACCCGCCACGGGCACCCAAGCTTGGCGAGCATACCGTCGAGATCCTGCACGAGCATGGCTACGATGCGTCGCAGATCGAGGCGTTCGTGGTGCAGGAAGTCGTCGGGGTGGCGCCATAATACCGGTAGGCAGTTATGGAGAGGCTTTGTCTCAGGGCTTTTGCACTTGCTCAAGATAGCGCCCTCCTTTAGCATGCGGACGTATGTGCACGCCAAGACCTAACGGTTTTGTCGTGCGTCGTCCGCCTTTCAAGCGAAGGGTCTGCCATGCGTGCACCGTCCGGAACGCGTTTGACGGCAACCGATGACCCCGCGCACGCGGCGGCCCCACGCGCTTGGCGCCTCGCCGGGATCATGATGTGTATCATGCTCGGCCCCTTCGTCAATATCCTCGATTACAACGTCGTCAATGTTTCCCTGCCCAAGATGATGAGCGGCTTGAGCACCGATGTCCTGACCATTCGCTGGGTCGTGACGTGCTTTCTGATTTCGACCGCCGTCATCATGCCCTCACTCGGCTGGTTGGGCAGCGTCCTCGGTAACAAGAACTTGTACGTGCTCGGCCTCACGGTGTTTACCAGTGCGACGACCTTGTGTGGCATGGCGCCCAATGTCGAAAGTCTCATAGCTTTACGTGTCATTCAGGGGCTGGGTGCCGGTGTGCTCATGCCCATGTCAATGGTATTAATGGTGGAAAGCTATCCCCCGGAAAAACGCGGTATGGGGACGGCGTTGTGGGGCTTGGGTGCCTCACTTGGTTCCGTCATCGGCTTACCGCTCGGTGGCTACTTCGCCGATGCGGTGGACTGGCGTGCGGTATTTTATGTCAATCTGCTTCCGGGGTGTCTCGCCATTGTCGGGACCATGCTGTTCGTGCCCGGAGCACGACGTGAGGAGCGGGCGCCGTTCGACGGTTGGGGATGCTTGACCCTCACCATCGCGCTCGTCAGTTTGCTTATTGCCCTCAGTCAGGGACAGCGTGAGGGCTGGGATTCATCGTTCATTGTTGCGCTTTTAATGATATGCGGGGCGGCCTTTGCCGTGTTCGTCCTGATAGAGCGACATGTCGCATCTCCGTTGGTTGACCTGGGGCTTTTTACCCGTGGTTTGTATGTCAAGGGCATAGTCGTTGCCTTGACCATGGGACTGTTTTTTCATGGGAGTACATTTCTATCCGTCCTGTTCGCGCAACTCTTGCTCGACTTTTCTGTCGAGCTCACCGCCTACTCACTTTTGCCCGGCTCGATTGCCATGGTGCTCACCACCCCATTGGTTGGCTGGATGCTCGACCGTACCGACGGCCGCGTGCCGATGCTGATCGGCATGGTGATCTATGGCCTCTGTTGCTATACGATGATGCTGGCAGACCTGCGCATTGGCTTCGCGTATATCATGTGGGCCTATATTTGGCGGGGAATCGGCCTGGGTTTTCTCTATCCACCGGTGTATGCCGTGGCGATTCAAGGTATGCCGCTCGACCGCACACGCGGGGCATCGAGTTTGCTCAATTTGCAGGTAACTCTGGGAGGCGCCTTGAGTGTGGCGTTGCTGACGACCTTTATCGAGGCGCGGCAGACGGTGCATCAAGTGCGCTTTGCCGAAACCCAAGTGCTGACGTCCGTCGGGACGCAGCAGGCGCTCGTGGCGTTCACCCAACTGGCGCAGAAATTCTGGATGGGAGTGACGTCTATCAAAGGGCATGCTTTGGGCTTACTCCACGGGATGGTACGCCGTGAGGCGCTGGTGCATGCCCTGAACGATGGTTTTTATGCCATTATGCTTGTGGCACTGGTCAGTACCGGGATTATTCTGACCATGCGTACCGTACGCCGCCGGTAGGTGCGTACGTTCATGACTGCGACGACTGTGGCGGTGCTGGTGGCTTGCTTGATGTGAAGCAGCCTGTCCGTCCCGTTTATTCATACTCGTTGAAATACTTGACTTTTGCGTCTCTCCCCTGCACCCTGACAGAAGTTCATCCCACCCTTTCAAGCGAGTGCTCACGGCGTATATCGTCTACTATCACCATTGGCGGGCCCACCGATCGCTGGAGATGGATGCGCCAGAGACACGAGCGGTTCAGCCGCCCGAGCTGGGACCGGTCAGGACGCTGCCGGAAGTTGGTGGTCTTCGCCATCATTACGAGCGCATGGCGGCGTGAAGCTCCCTTCCCGACATACAGTTTTTTCAAAAGTTCCCAGTATGCGCGACCGACAGCGGGCCCATTGCATTCGCACCGTTTGCCTTGCTCCCTCACCCCACGTATAATCGATTCCAGGAGGAGACAACCGATGGCCCAGAGGGACGACCTACAACTCCAAGAACACTATGGCGGACAATACGTCGCATGCCGCGACGGGCATGTCATGGCCAGCGCTCCGACCTATGACGAGCTGAGCGACCATCTCGACGCACTGGGCGCCGAGGGAGACGATTGCATCATCGAATACGTGGAGCCGGTGTCCAGTATCCGTGTCTAGTGAGTTTCCCCTGCGCCAAAAGCGTACGCCATTCGGCCTCGTCAGCGCCCCCAAGACCCCGGTGCATGTCCGGCTTCTCCACGGCGACCGCCGCTACCAT
>CAJIAL010000474.1_pt1 | contig 10332 bp, 7 predicted proteins | sample 9199091 | NCBI WGS metagenome assembly CAJIAL01 (sample SAMEA7708270, study PRJEB35096) | sediment metagenome | biome: marine neritic benthic zone biome [ENVO:01000025]; feature: sediment [ENVO:00002007]; material: shallow marine sediment [ENVO:03000034] sea grass bed [ENVO_01000059] ... | reverse complement strand
CCATGGGTTTATATTCCACCGTGTCGGTCGCCAGGGTCAAGGAGTTGAAACGCTGGAAAAGAGTGCTGAAGGCAACCTCGCCCTCCTGCCGAGCTAACGGAGCGCCGAGGCAATAGTGGGTGCCCACGGCAAAGGCCATATGCTGTTGCGGCGTGACACCGCGGGTAATGTCAAACCGGTCCGGGTTGGTGAACTGGGCCGGGTCTCGATTGGCCGAGCCGAGGACCAGCAGCAGTTTCTGTCCGGCTTCGATGTGTTTCCCTTCCAGATCCACGTCTTCTGTGGCCCACCGGACGGTTGCCGTAACCGGCGGGTCGTAGCGTAAGCACTCTTCCACTGCCGGGCCAATCACGTCGGGATCGCGCCGGAGCACATCGATTTGCTCGGGATGACGCATAAAAGCGAGTAAACCATTGGCGAGCAGATTGCTGGTGGTTTCATGGCCGGCAATCATCAGGAGGACGGTATTGGCAACGACCTCGTCCTCGTTGAGAAAATCGCCCTTGTGCTCGGCCTGCGCCATGGTGCTCAGGAGATCATCACGCGGCTGCTTCTTGCGCTCCCGCAGCAGGCCGCGGGCGTAGTCGCCAAATTCCTTTGCGGCCTGCTCTGCCCGCGCCCATTTTTCTTGCGGATTCATGCCAAGGACGAGGAAAAACGGCAAGGCAACATCGGCTGTCCAGCGTCTGACCTGGTCGCGATCTTCCGGGGGAAATCCCAAGATTTCGCTGACGACAAGGACCGGCAGTGGAAAGGCGAAGGTCTGGACAAAATCCTGCGGCGTGCCGGGTTCGATCTGATCGATCAGCTCATCAACGATGGCTTGAATCCGTGGGCGCCAGGAGAGTAACTGCCGCGGGGTAAACGAGGCCTTTTGCAGCAGGAGGCGCAAGCGGGTGTGATCCGGTGGATCAATGAAGACGAGCCAGCGCGACAACATCGCGAAGTACGATTCAAGGGAGGCGCGCTTGGACTCGGAAGCATGCGTGTCGAGATAGGCCATACGATTGGACGAAAAGCGTTTGTGGTCCATAAGGACGGACGCAATGTCGGCGTGACGGGTGACGATCCACCCTTGCCAGAGGGGATTCCAATGGATCGGATCCGTCTCGCGTAACCTGGCGAAATAGGCATAAGGGTCATCGACTGCCTCCGCACAGAGAAGGTCTTCATTGATCTGAGGTGCCTGGACCATGATGGACTCCTTCGCCGCAGGTTGTACGTGTTCCACCGCTCTTTTCGCCAGACCGGCAATCCCTGTGCCAGCCTCATCAAGTCGATAAGCCCACTATTTCTCTGTGCTTGCGCGTTGCATACGAGCGGTACCATGTGCCTCAATGTGACACAGTGTCAGATGGTACCACATCTTGTCCTCTGAAGGACACCACGCCACGCATGGTCCCGGTCTTGCCCAAAGCGTCGGAGACGTAGTACCTTGGGGCACACGCCGGTGAGCCATCAGGCGTCATGACATGTTTCAGATGCTGACCAGTAGCAGAGGAGGCCAAGTATGGGTGTGAACACAGGCGCACAATATCTCGAGTCCTTGCGAGATGACCGTGAGGTGTGGATACACGGCAAGCGAGTTAATGACGTCACCACCGCACCCGGCCTCAGTCGCGGAGCGCATACGCTGGCAGCATTTATCGATCGGCAGCACGAACCGGAACTGCAAGACACGCTGACGTACACCGAGCCCGGGAGTGCGGAACGTTTTGCGATGTCCTTTCTGCAACCGCGCTCGAAAGATGATGTATTGCGACGCGGGGCGGCGTATTACGAATGGGCCACGTGGTCCAATGGCATGTTCGGCAGGACGCCGGATTACAAGAACGCCTCGGTGATGGCGTTCGCGGGTGCAGCGGAGTTTTTGGCGGTCACGACAGGCCCGACGGATTTCGCACAGAACATACGCAACTACTACGACAAAGCCCGTTCGGAAGACCTGGTGCTGACACACACGCTGGTCAACCCGCAATATAACTATGCCCTGGTGGCCGAGGGGCGCTCGAGTCCGGAAGTGGCATTGCAGGTGGTCAAAGAAACCGACGCCGGCATTCTCGTGCACGGCGCCCGCTTGCTGGCGACGCTGGGTCCGCATGCCAATGAGATCGAGGTATTCCCGTCCACCTTGCTGAAAGCGTCGGCGGAGAATGTGCCGTTTGCGTTTGCCTTTACGCTGCCGATCAACACTCCGGGACTCAGGCTGATTTGTCGCGATACCTATGATGAGGGCAAGTCGAACTTTGACGCACCGCTGGCCTCCCGCTTTGAAGAGATGGATGCGGTGGTGATTTTTGACCATGTGCTGGTACCGTGGGAGCGGGTGTTCATGTATCAAGACCCGCTACTGTGTAATCGAGCCTTTGCGGAAACCAATGCCGTGGTCCACATGATGCATCAGGTAGCCTGCGGCAAGTTGGCCAAGGCGGAATTCATCGTTGGTTTGCTCTGTGCCATGGCGCACGCGTCCGGCAAAGACAAAGACATGCAGGTCAAAGGGCAGATTGCCGAAGCGATGTGGATTGCCGAGACGGTACGTGCCTTCTTGTTCAGTGCCGAGCAGCAAGCGGAGCAAGATCAGTGGGGTTTGTACATACCGCGGCGTCGGCCACTGGATACGTCGCGTAATCTGTTTCCCAAGTTGTATCCACGCTTGATCGAGCTTGTGCAGATGCTGGGGTCCAGTTCACTAATGGCGACGCCGTGCGAAGCGGATTTCAGCAATGACATTGCCGCGGACGTCGCGCAGTATTTTCAGACGGCGAACCTGGAGAGTCGGGATCGGGTGGCACTCTTTCGCCTGGCCCATGATCTGGCGGTATCCGGTTTCGGCAACCGCCAGGTACTGTACGAGCGTTTCTTTTTTGGCCCGCCCCCGGCTATGGCATCGGTGTATTACGACTTGTACAACAAAGACGAGATGATGGATCGGGTGACGGAGCTGTTGCACCGGGCGGGGTAAAAGAGGATGTGCTTCGGGAAGAGTGCTCAGAAGGCCCATGACGCCCAGGGCGTGGACCGCGCTAACACAACTCCCGTTGACCTCATGCAGGGCCTCTGACTCCAATACCGCTTTGGTCGTCTCTTCAATATACAGCGGCACTCCATCAGTCTTCTCGACAATCTGTTGGAGCACCTCGTCTGGTAGACGCGTCCCACCCGCGACGGATAGGAAGTTTAAACGCCTGTTTCGCCCCTCCGATCCCGCCACCCGCCTCCGCCGGCGGCCGCGGCTCGTTCGTGGCGCTCGCGGTGTCCCCAGCCCGCCGCGGCGGGCCGCAAGACATCGCGCGGCAATGCGCGGTCTGGACAGGCGGTGCAGGAGGGGTGCGGATGGCAACGCAGCGGTGTGCTGGTGCGAGGCCCTCGGGTCGGCCGGTTTGCAGAAGCTGGGGGGGGGCGATTGCAAACGGCATTGCACAGCGCGAAGGGGCGAACTACACCGCTGCGGCGCGCACGTCGCCTATGGGCCGCAAAATTTGCGACAGAACCGTTTGCAGGGGTTGGGTTCCCAAGGGGCCGGCGAAAATGCCTTTTGAATTTCCTATACACCCCGCAGCAAAACGGCAGACGCAGTCATCAATCTGTAGCGACCTGAGAGCCGCCATTTTTTCTTAAGGCCGATCCAGCCCCAGATGCCCCCGCAGGGTGTAGCTATCGTATTCGGTGCGGAACAGGCCGCGGCGTTGCAGCACCGGAACAACCTGCTCCACAAAGTCCTCAATGCCATCCGGCAGCAACGGCGGCATCAGGTTAAAGCCATCGGCCCCTTCATTGAAAAACCAGTGCTCCATCTGATCGGCTATCTGCTCGGGTGTTCCCACCAGGGTGCAGTGCCCCCCCCCGGCTGCCAGCCGGCCCAACAACTGCCGGACCGTCGGGTGCTCGGTTGCAATAATCCGTAATATCGTACTGTAACGTCCCTTCGGCCCGGTAAAGGCATCCAGCGACGGTAAGGGCGGCACCGGCGCATCCAGCTCCCAGGTCATGCAGTCCTGCGCAGTATACAGCCCCAGCTGACGCAGCGAGGCCGCAACCGGTAACAAGTCGTCCAGTTCCCGCTGTTTGGCTTTCGCCTCTTCTGCGGTCGCGGCCACATAGGTGACCAGTCCCGGCATAATGGGCACCGGTGCGCTTCGCCCGGCAGCCTTCACCCGGCGTTTGATATCTCGGTAATAGTCCTGGGCGGCAGACAAGTCATAGGCGACTGCATAAATGGCCTCGGCCCGGCGGGCAGCCAGTTCCCGGCCCTGCTCCGAGGCGCCGGCCTGGAACAACACCGGGTGCCCCTGCGGCGGCCGGGGCACATTGAGTGGGCCATCCACCAGAAAATACTCGCCCCGGTGGTGAATCGGCGTCACTTTATCCGGATCGGCATAATGCCCAACCCGATCATACTGCAGCGCATCATCCGTCCAGGAATCCCACAGCTTGAGTACCACCTCCACAAATTCCTCGGCCCGGCGGTAGCGTTCGGCATGGGCTGGCATGGATTCATAGCCATGATTACGCGCCTCCACATCAAACATGGAGGTCACCACATTCCAGCCCATGCGACCGCCGGAGATATGGTCGAGAGACGCCACCTGACGAGCAGCATGAAACGGGGTCGAGAAGGTGCTCGATACGGTGCTGATTAAACCAATCCGCTCGGTGGCCCGGCTCATTGCCGCCAGTGCCGTTAAGGGTTCTAAAAACCACGAGCTACCGTCCGCGACATTGCCAACGGCATGGCCGTCGGCAAAAAAGACCGCATCCAGCTTGCCCCGCTCGGCGGTTTGCGCCAGTTGCTCGTAGTAACGGATATCACCCAGCCGTTCGACCGACGAATTCGGATGTCGCCAGGCCCCTCGGTGATGGCCGCAACCGAATAAAAACAGGTTCAGGTGCATCATGCGTGAGTTCATGGGCTGCTGTGTCATCAGTTGCGCACCGAGCGCTGAGCTTTCACCGTCTCCTGCCTACCCTTGTCACGGTCCAGCACTCGAACTTCCATGCCTTCATCTATCGCCCGCCGGGGTGTCGATCTGCAGCACGGCTTTGATCGTTGTCCCTGCCAGCATGTCCGCCACCGCATCATTGATCGCCGTGTGCGGATAGTGCCGCACGAGTCGCTCAATCGGGAGCTTACCGGCGCGGTAGAGTTCGATCAAGCGAGGCAGAAAGGTCTGCACGTCACTTTCGCCTTGGACACAACCGCGCACCATACGACCTTGTTGCAGGGTCTTCATCTCCAGATGCACATCGACGCCCGCGCCAGCACTGCCCACGAGGCACGCGGTGCCGCGCGGTGCTAGCACATCAACGGCTGCTCGCAGTGCCTCGGGAAATCCCGCCGCCTCAAGACAAAACTGTGCCCCACGCCCGCCCGCAAGCCGTCTGACTTCGTCGACGAGATTGAGATCCTTGGCATTCACAGTATGCGTCGCTCCCAGAGTACGCGCGAGCGCCAAGCGCTCGTCGAATAAGTCGACCGCAATAATAGGGTCACAGCCTGAGAGCTGCGCAGCGAGCAACCCAGCGAAGCCAACTGTCCCCGTGCCGAAAGCCACGTAGGAGTCACCTGGACGCGGCCTGAGCACGTTCATAACCGCGCCTGCACCAGTGTTCACGCCACACGGAAAGGCCGCAAGGATGTCGAGCGGCACCTCGTCAGGCACCCGGATCGTATTACGGGCCATGGCGATCGTGACACTCGCAAACGAAGACTGCTGGAAGAACGAGCCGTAGATGGGGTCCTTGCCACGACTGAAGCTCAGCGATGTGCCATCCGCGCGATAGCCACTGTGCTTGAGCACGGCCGCTTTGCTGCAGTACGTCTCAAAACCCGCGAGACAATCGGGACACGTGCCGCACGACGGATTCGCCATGATCACATGGTCACCCGGCTTCAGGGTCGTCACGGCACTGCCTACCCGCTCGACTACGCCGGCGCCTTCATGACCGAACACGGCCGGACATGGGATCGGAAAAAACCCGTCACGCGCGTGTACATCGGTCTGGCAAATGCCACTCGCCACAACGCGCACCCGTACTTCTTGCGGTCCCGGATCGACAACTTCGAGTGTTTCGATCGTCCAGCGCCCATGACGTTCGGACATGACAGCTGCTCTTGCTTGCATGGGTCATCTCCCTCAACTATTTAACGATATTATTGCTCAGCGGATAGGAATTCCAAAGCCCCTTTTCTCCCCGCGCCGCCGCCGCTTAGCCGCTGGCGTCAGCTAGGCTACCGCGTACCGCGCGCTCGTGACAACATGCTGGGCGCCAAGGCGCCGGGGCTGCTCCAAACGCCTTGTAGCAGGCGAAGCGGCCTGAAGTCAAGCAGTTGGTCTGTGGAGAGGGGTCTCACATGAACGAGGGAGCGGGGAGATCGTCAGCGGCGGCCAGAGGGCGTGGCAGCTCCAAACGGATGACGGTGTTCACATAGATGGAGAGCCGGGGCACGAATCGCAGGAAAACATACAGCAGCGGGCGTACGTCGGCCCTGGGAGAACGTTACGGGCTGGAGCAATCCCATGCAAACGCGGCTTGCTGCGCTGGTGCAATGGGTGGCGGGTCCACCGCCAATTTCAAGTGACGCAGGATTTTCTGGATGACACTTCTCTCGGTGATCGCCGCGATGATACGCAGCCTGCCCTGCTGACACACCGGACAGCGTTCCATGTCAATCGCAAAGACGCGCTTGAGTAATCGCGCCCAGCTCCAGTTGGGCGCGGCGCTCGTGCCTTCAGACTCGTCCGCTCCCTGCTGGCGCGGGGTCGGGATGATGGCCGCCCGCAAGTTGCTATGCGGCGCCAAGCAGCCGCCGTAGCGCACCTGATGTAGACGCGGAAGGGGCACCAGCGCGGCCAGCTTCTCCAGCAGCTCCGCCGGTGAGAGCTTGATGCCGGTGGTGCCATCGGACCAGGGGTTGGGTAGGCGCAGGGCGCGTTACCTATTGGCACGTTTCCCCACACCCCCCGTTTAGAACCGCGCATACGGCTTTCACCGTACGCGGCTCAGCACTTGCCTATCCTGCCTAGTCTTGTTCCTGTGACATGAGGTGCAGAGCATCTGAAGGTTCTCCGGGTACTCTGCATCTTTGACTCGTTGAAACCTTGCCACGGGCTTCCTGTGGTCGAGCTCCAGCTCCCATGGGGAGAAGGTTCTTCCACAGAGTGCGCATGCTGTGCCATCTCGTTCAAGCACGAGGGCGCGCCAGTCTGCTTGCCCCGGTCGGCGCTCGCATCCCGCCCAAGCGTAGTCGAGTGAGAAGTCGTCTTCTCTCCAGATGGTGCTGTGGTCGGTCTGCGTGTACGGGTTGGGGATGACTCGTACTTTGTACCGTCTCGTCGCAAGATGATCCAGCCGCTTGAGGGTGATAGTCGGCGTTCGCAGGGTATGCTGCCCGTAGAATTTCCGCATCACGTGAGGCATGCTGCATTTGTATTTGCGACCGAGCCAGTGCGCCATCATCCAAAACACCTGATGATCCAACCCCGAAAAGACATATTTGGGGCTGGAGGTGTATTGGTAATAGCGCCCCCAACCATTGATGATCCTATTAAGCCCCAGGATCTTGGTTTGCACCGATGCGTGGGTTGTCGCGGGGGCTAAGGCCTGTTTCATCTTATCGAGAAACCGCCGACGCGCTTCATCGGGGATCAGGATTCGGGGCGCGCGTTTCCCGCTCATGCCCACAGCCCGTTGTATCCAGAATCCTAAGAACTTGAATCCATCATTGAGATGCGTGACTTGCGTTTTCTCCATCGAGAGCGCAAGTTGCAGCTCTGCTTTGAGGAATGCTTGCAATTCCTGCCGCATCGCCACTGCTTGTTCTCTCGTTCCGTTACACAAGACCACAAAGTCGTCTGCGTAGCGCACGTAGAGGAAGTTCGCCTTTCCTGCGGTCCTTCGAGACTGCTTTTGGGTCTTCGAGAGGGCCGTGTAGCGTGTCATAAACTGGTCCAGTTCGTGGAGGTAAATGTTCGCCAGGAGCGGGCTGTTTACTCCCCCTACAAAGTTGCAAGCTTTTTTTTTCGGGGTCCGATTCGCCCGGAAGTGAATCGACCCGAAATACCACTTGGACGTGCTCTAAACCGATCTCCACTCGTCGCACCAGCGCCCGAATGATCTCGCGCTGTTTGGCCCATGCGAGCTCATCGAGGTTGCGCCCCACTTGCGCGGCAAAATCGTCTAAATGACTCACGATCAGATGGAGCTCACGCTCAAGGGTTTCCTCGCCTGCCAAGGTCTCACACTGCTCTTCAATATGGGCAATACGCTGGCGAAGCCGCGTCACTCGTGGCTCAAATTCACTCTTGTCGATCAGTCCCTCGGTGTAACTATCAATGAGACGCGATACGCCTTGGCGCAGCTTGCCCACTTGCGCCTCTAAGGCGCTCCGCTCGTGGCGTTGGCGCTCACCACTGGCGTGTTGGCGACGCTGAAATTCTTGTCGCAGGCGCTCGGGTTGGGCCAGCAGGGCACAGACTTCATGCCACACCGCCAGTTCCAAGCGATCCGTGCGCACCTGGGTATTGGGACAGATGCGCTCACCGCCAAAGCGATAGGCATCCGTGCCTAAACAGCGATAGTAGGCATACGCGCGAGGGCGGTGTTTGCGGGTACTCGGGCTCAGCGGTTTGCCGTAGAAGGCATAGCCACAGTGTTGGCACTGCAGCAGCCCCTGGAGCACGTACCGAGCGCCGCGGCGTGATTGCCGGGCGTGTCGGCGATTTTCTTCGAGCTGAGCTTGCACGGCTTCAAAGACCTCGGGCTCGACCAGGGCGGGAACGGGGATGCGAATCCAGTCCTCGCTCGGGACGTCATATGACGAGGTGGCTTGGCGTGGCTGCAAGGGCTTGCCCCGTTGGGCGCGCAGTCTCGGACGCAAGGGACCTTGTTGGGTTTTGCCAAAGGCCGCCTGGCCCATGTACGCGGGATTTTTCAGCATGGCCCACACCACACTGCGATCCCACACCGTCCGTCCGGTGCGCGTGAGCTCACCGGCTTGCATCAGACGACGACACACTTCGCCAATGGAAAGCCGCGCGCGACCGATCCAATCGAAGACTTGGCGCACGACCCGGGCCTCATCGGCCACCACTTCATAGTGGGCCTGGCCACCACCGTGATGTTTGCTGATATAGCGGTAGCCATACGGTGCACCGCCCAGCACATTGACCGAGCCTGAGCGGGCGGCATGCAGCTTGCCACGGCGGTTGCGCTCCATGATCTTGGCCCGTTCGTATTCGGCCATCATCCCTTGCACTTGCAGCAGCAAGTCGTCTTCGGGGCTTTGGCCGAGCTCCCGGTTGAAAAACACGATTTCGACACCCGAGCGGCTAAACTCTTCGACCAAGAAGACCTGATAGGCATACTTGCGAGCCAGGCGGTCGGGCGAATGGACGTAGAGCCGGTCGATCAACCCGGCACTCATGGCATCGCGCAGGCGCTCCAGAGCCGGGCGCACCAGGGTGGCACCGCTATAGCCATCATCGAGAAACGTCATGGCTTCGGACACCGAGACGCCATCGGTCTCAGCGCGCTCTTTGAGGGCGCTGACCTGACTGGCAATGGTGCCGGCCTCGGCCTGCTGTTCGGATGAAACACGGGCATAGATGGCAGCGTGAAGGGTTGACATGGGGAGGGACTCCTTCCTCAACAAGGTTTGAGTGGGCCTGTGAGACCCGAAACACCCAGATGTGCTGAACCCAGCGTGAGCTATTCTGACCGTCACACTGCTCATATGAGCAGTATGACGGCTATTTTGTTACTCTCCAGTGGATGCGCTCCGTCCCGTCGAGCCGCTTTCATCGGTTCCAGAGCGCTCACGACCTAGGCGTGGCGATCTAGAGGTGGGGCGCCGCACAATCGGCACGATCTGCTCATACGCCTGCGCGACCCAGGATGGACTGAGCCGACTGGGTTCAAACGTGATGTGCATCTCCCGGGTTTGAGGGGGTTGACAATTTCGACGAGCCACGAGCGTCTCCTTGCGCCGGTGACGTGGGTGCTTGCTGGCGCATGCCGATCTGAATCGGAGCGCCGAGAAAGCCCTCGCCATAACTCGGACGTAGTTGGGTACGTGGAATACTCGTCGAAAACTCTAACAGGCTTTGCGCAACTTTGTTGGGAGTGTACTCTCACCGCTGTTGTCAAACATCCTCCTGGATGATTTAGACCAAGAGCTGGAGCGTCGGGGACACCGATTCTGTCGGTATGCGGACGATGCGAACGTGTATGTTCAAAGTAAACGTGCAGGGCTGCGAGTGATGGCCTCACTGACGCGATTTCTGGAGACTCGTCTTCGGTTGAAGGTGAACCCGAGGAAAAGCGTCGTGG
>CAJIAL010000629.1_pt1 | contig 10364 bp, 13 predicted proteins | sample 9199091 | NCBI WGS metagenome assembly CAJIAL01 (sample SAMEA7708270, study PRJEB35096) | sediment metagenome | biome: marine neritic benthic zone biome [ENVO:01000025]; feature: sediment [ENVO:00002007]; material: shallow marine sediment [ENVO:03000034] sea grass bed [ENVO_01000059] ... | reverse complement strand
GGATGGGGAAGCCACGGATTGGGCACGAAGACTGTATAGGTGAGGAGAAGGAAATCCAGGCTGATAAAGACATAGCCCAGCCATGGGCGGGAGAAACGGCTGTAGCTGAGCTTGTAATACACCAAGCCGAGGATGAGGAATACGGTGAGAAGCATTTCGTAGTAAAAGACCTGAGGCATGGGTTCCATATAGAGGAGCAAGGCACCGACGACCAGCAGGGAGATAACCCGGCCCAGCGTCGCGAGTTTTAAGCCTGCCAAGGCCTCGGTGCGAAAGACCTGTTGGAAGGAATCAGGCTGTGGTAGCAATGTACGTGGAGACGCAAGGTTCTGTGCGTTGGTGAGCGTTGGCACAGACGACGTGCCGTGTGGCTGGGTTTGCATAAGAGCACCTCGCTGGTATGAAGAGCAACGATGCCGGTGGCTTCCTGGCTGTCCTGCAGTGTACTGCACGATGGGGCCGTGGGCAACGCACGCCAGCCGGTGATATGGTAGACTGCTCCGCAAGCTAGTGGACGGCAAGAGCTACAGCAAAGGAGGAGTGCAATGGCCTTCTCGTTACGCAGTGTGTTACGGCCCATCGTGCTGCAGATATTGCAGGCGCGGGAATGGTGGCAAAGCGGTGTGGTGTATAATCCGCTGGCTCCGCGGGTGTATCACAATCCCTACCCGACCTATACGGCGCTGCGCACGAAAGACCCCGTGCATTGGGGCATTCTGGTGGAGTCGTGGGTGTGCGTCCGCTATGCCGATATCGATGAGATTTTGCGGGACCACAAACGCTTTTCCAATGATCCGCGCCAACGACGCACCTCGCGGGCGCGCCGCGCAGCGGTGGCATCGTCGGATGACACCAATATGTTGTTTGCTGACCCGCCCGATCATACCCGGTTGCGGGCCTTGGTGAGCAAAGCCTTTACGCCGCAGGCAATTGAAGCCTTGGGACCGCGCATCGAGCGCATCATGGCGTCGTTACTGGACTCTATCACCCCAGGGACGCCGTTTGACGTGATGGAGACGATTGCGTATCCGCTGCCGGTGATTGTTATTGCCGAATTGCTCGGCGTGCCGCCGGAGGACCGGGCACAGTTCAAAGTGTGGTCGGATCGGCGGGCGCGTTCACTGGAGCCGACGATTACGCCGCGCGAACGCGAAGCCGCGGCGCAAGCCGCAGTGGAACTGGATGCCTACTTTCGCGGCATTATCGAGCTTCGACGTAAGGAACCGCAGGACGATCTGATTAGCGCCCTGGTGGCGGTTGAGGAGGCCGGCGACAGGCTCAGCGAGCGCGAGATGGTTTCGATGTTGCGCCTGCTGCTCGTGGCCGGCAATGAGACTACCACCAATCTCATCGGCAACGGCCTGTTGGCACTCTTGCGGCATCCGGAGCAGTTGCATATGCTGCGCGAGAATCCCGAACTGATGCCGACGGCCGTGGAAGAGCTCTTGCGTTACGATACTCCAGTGCAAGTTGATGCGCGGACGGCGCTGGAAGAACTGGAGATCGGCGGACGCCACATCACGCCGGGCCAAGGGATTTTGATGCTTCTTGGGGCGGCGAACCACGATCCGGAGGTTTTTGACGACCCGGAGAGGCTGGACATTACGCGTACCGGCACCAGTAATCTTTCCTTCGGGCGCGGTATTCACCACTGTCTGGGCGCACCGCTGGCCCGGCTTGAAGCTCGCACAGCGTTTGGCATGCTGTTGGAGCGTTTTGCCGGGCTGGAGTTGATGACAGAGCAGCCGCCGTTCAAAGACAATGTCGTCCTGCGCGGACTCGAACAGCTTCCCGTGCGTGCTACCAACTGAGTAGAGAGGAGTCGTATGACCACCCCACAGCAAGCGACTGACACCGAGTCGCTGGTCTTAACCCATTTCGACGATCGTGGCGAGCAGGGGCGTATTGCCTGGGTCACGTTTAACAATCCGGCTAAGCGCAACGCCCTTGGCGTCGCCGGCAAGCAGCGTTTCATCGACGTGATGACCGAGCTCAAGCACGATGAGTCGTTGCGCGCCGTCGTGCTGACAGGCAGTGGCGACAAGTCGTTCGTCGGTGGCACCAACATTGCCGAAATGGCCGATTTCGATCTGACCATGGCCGAAGCCTCCGCCACCAAAACCCATCGCGTCTGCGATGCGGTGCGGCAATTTCCCGTGCCCGTCATTGCCCGGATCAACGGCTACTGCTTCGGTTCCGGCATGGAGATTGCCGCCTGTGCCGACATGCGTGTTGCCGCAGATCACGCCCGCTTCGGCATGCCGGAAGTGCGCTTCGGCATCCCCTCGGGCATGGAAGCCTCCGCCCTCCCCCGCCTCCTCGGCTGGGGCAAAGCCTGTGAGTTGGTGTTAACCGGTGATCATATCGACGCCGAGGAGGCGTATCGTATTGGCTACCTGCAGAAGCTCGTGCCTGCCGATCAGCTCGATGCCGCAGTGGACGCCTGGCTCGCGTCTCTGCTCGCGTGCGGCCCACGGGCGGTACGTATTCAGAAACGGCTCATTATGGACTGGGATCGCATGAGCGTTACCGACGGTGCCCGGGCCGGAATTCAGGCGTATGTTGATGCTTATCGCACCGACGAGCCACGTCGCATGATGCTAGCGTTTGTGCATCGGAAGCGGGAGTGACTCGCCGTACAACGTGTCTTTGTCTTGTTGTTACGCCTGGGAACAGGTGAGGAATGGTACCGCAGTTGGCCGCCATGCCGGTGGCTGGTTACACGATGAAGGAATGAACATACGATGGGATCCGAACGGCAGTATTTGGTATATGGCGTCGGCAATGGCATTGTCGACAAGCAAGTGAAGGTTACGGACATTGAGCTGGAAGAGCTCCATTTGCACAAAGGCTATATGGAACTCGCCGAGCAAGAAGAACAAACGCGGATTTTAACCTATCTGGGCAATCGTGAAAGCGAGTTGCATGCCGGGGGCTCTGCTGCAAACACCGTCGTGGGCATTGCGCAGATGGGTGGGAAAGTTGCTTACGCCTGTTCCCTGGCGGAGGACGAATTCGGCCAGCATTATGCCGAGGATTTTGACGCGCTTGGTATTCAGTTAACCGGTACGCAGAAGCCGCAAAACCATAGTGGCTTGTGCTTGGTCCTGGTGACGCCCGACGGCGAGCGCACGATGAAGACGTACCTTGGGGCCTCAACCGAACTCGCGCCGAGCGATATCGACGAAGACGTGGTGGCGGCATCACAGTGGATGTATCTCGAAGGGTACTTGCTGACCGGCGAATCGACCCGCGATGCGAGTTTTCATGCCATGGATTTGGCCCGCAAGCACGGCACCAAGATCGCCTATTCCTTCTCCGACGGTTTTATCGTGGAGGGCTTCGGGGATTACTTGCGGCGTGCGGTAAAAGAATACGCCGACTTCGTCTTCGCCAATGAAATCGAAGCCGCAACGTATAGTGGCATGCGTGATCCGCAAGCCTCTCTGCGTACCATCCTGGAAGACTGTGCCAGCGCCTGCGTGACCTGTAGCGAGAACGGCGCGTATATCCATTACAACGGCGATACGAAATACATTCCGGCCTTTCCGGCACAGCCGGTTGACCTGACAGGCGCCGGCGACATGTTCGCCGCCGGCGTGATCTACGGTGTTGCCACTGGTGCCGATCCCGAACGCGCCGCCCGTCTCGGTGCCCGCACCGCTCATGACGTCGTGCGCCAAATGGGTGCCCGCCTCCACGGCGATCTCACCCCAACCGTACGTGCCATTCTCGGAACCGAGTAATCCGGCTTCCGCTATGTCACAAAAGCGGGCAACACGTACGGTGAATGCGGCGGCGGACTTTGTCTCTCGTGTGATGGAGGGAAGAGGAAATGCCTGATTCAACATCGGCAGCAACAGATCGATTAGTTTTGGTTGATCGTTACATCAAGGAATTCTCCCGCCTTGCTGAGAAATATTGTCCCCAGGCCGATATCGAAGTTCTTTCTACCTTCTTTGAAGACGAAGATGCCCACATCGTCGTGTATGTCCCGCGCGATTTCGGTGAAGACGAAATGGATCGTCTCAGTGAGACTCTGACGAAGCGGAGTACAACAGTCTTGCTTGACACGGGCATTCTGATTCTTGCTGGTGTGTACGAGGCTCCCGAGAAGCCTCAGTGAAAAATACATCCGTCCCCTTCTTCGCTATGACGAGGTGTTAGCTGAGATGATCACAACGCGAGGCTGGATGTAAGGTCAGTGGCAAGAATAGGAACGTGTGACGCGTATGCGGATTACCTATGTCGCGAAGAAAAGGACATTAGCGCAGGTGGACTATCTTGCTAAGACCTTATGATGCTTGTGGGTGATTTGGCTGTGAGGCACTGATCTACAAAGCTACAGGCGCCGAGTGTTATTGACAAACGGAGGCGTCGCTCCATATGAGCACAATCTTCCACGCCCAGTATTATGCCCATGAGCTCACCAGACGTTTCGCGTCTGACAAACTAGAGAAGCTCTCACAATCACTCTTCAATGCCACCGTCGATCTCAATCCCCACCAAGTCGAAGCAGCGTTGTTTGCGTTTCGCTCCCCCCTTTCTCGTGGCGCAATACTGGCGGACGAAGTCGGTCTTGGGAAAACCATTGAAGCCGGTTTAATCATCAGCCAACTCTGGGCCGAGAGAAAGCGCCGTATCCTTATTATCTTGCCCGCTTCACTTCGAGAACAGTGGAGTCGCGAGCTTCTGGAGAAGTTTTTTATTGAGTCAAGCATCCTGGAATCCAAAAACTTCAATCAGCTCGTCAAGCAAGGCATCGACAATCCTTTTGAGCAATCCGACAAAATCGTTCTGTGCTCGTATCATTTCGCCAGAAGTAAATCTGTCGAAGTACAAAGCGTCCTATGGGATCTGGTCGTTGTTGACGAAGCGCACCGGTTGCGTAATGTGTGCGGAGGAGTTGGGGGCGCCAGGGAAAGCACTCGTCTTTACCGAGTCACGTCGCACCCAACGTTACATCTATGATCTACTGCAAGCCAATGGCTACGCCGGAAACATCGTGATGCTCAACGGGACCAACAATGAGCCAGAGTCTCAGCACATTTATCGTGATTGGCTGCAACGCCATACCGGACAGGACGTCATAACCGGCTCAAAAAGTGTCGATATACGCGCTGCTCTCGTTGAGGAATTTCGTGAGCGTGCCGCCATCATGATCGCCACGGAATCGGGTGCCGAGGGAATCAACTTGCAATTTTGCAACCTCGTCGTGAATTACGATTTGCCGTGGAATCCACAGCGTATCGAGCAGCGTATCGGTCGGTGTCACCGCTATGGGCAACAACACGACGTGGTGGTGATCAATTTCTTGAATCGCAAAAACGCCGCCGACCAGCGGGTGTTTGAACTGTTGGCGGAGAAGTTCCATTTGTTTGATGGCGTGTTCGGTGCGTCGGATGAGGTGTTGGGTGCCATCGAGTCTGGCGTGGATTTTGAAAAACGCATCCATGAAATCTACCAATCCAGCCGCACGCCTGATGACATTACCAGCGCTTTTGATCACCTGCAAAGAGAGTCGGTTGGGGCACCCACCTGCGGAGCAACTGCTTGAAAGGGCAAAAGTCCGTGACCTTCCGGTAGCCGAAGTCACGTTTCGCTACGATCAGCACCCCACCAGAATTAGCATTGTGGAACAACTGCAAGGTTGCTCAGGGTGGTTACGCACGACACTCTTCACGATTGAAGCCTTGGAGCCGGAGCAGCATCTTGTGTTGAGTGCCATCGATGATGATGGTACCCCAATCGATGCAGAGCGATGTCAAAGGCTCTTCATGGTCGCAGGCGAAGTCGGGACAAAGCTGGAGGTACCTGAACCTGTACCCCAAACCTCGCTGTTCGAGGAGGTGCGACCATGAATCGAGATCATGTATTGGCTGCACTGCGCCGCCACCGAGAAGAAATTGCGCAGCGTTTTGCCATTCAACATCTCAGCGTATTCCGCCTCGAATTTCCGAGCTCTGCTTATCTATCTGTTTTGTTCACTTAGAAACTGCATGAGTCTCGTTTTGAGCTCTGCTTCCTGGGTTTTCTTCTTCTGTGTCAACCAATCCGCCGCGGCTTTAAATCGCGTCCACCCTGGAACCGGAGCCGTACGGTTCCCCTCAGCCCATTGCTTATACCGGGACAGTTTCTGGAATTCGGCGAAGCGGGGAAAAAAAGCATCGACAAAACGGGTCACGTTTCGATATCGTGGTGAATTCGGTCTCCAGTTGAAAACCGCCAATACCACGCTCACGGCCACAGTGGTGACTCTGTGACCCTGTGCGATCAGTCTGGGATACTCCTCGGCTGTCAATTGCGAGGCCCGGTAAATGTCCAGGAGAGCCGCTGGAGTAGGGACAGGTACGAAATGGAAACGCCCCTCTGCCCCTATATTCTGAAAGAGTTGGGCTGGTTTCCCAACGACATATACCATGCCGGCAATCTCGCCCTGCTTGAGTTTCTCGAGAGCCAGGGATTGGTCGAAAAAAGTGGGTTCAACCCCGATTGCTAAATTGCCAAAGATGGTGGACGCCGTCATGTGCGTTCCGCTTCCTGCGATGCCGAAATTCACTTTTTTCCCCGCAAGGTCCTGTATTGTCGCCGTCTCCTTGGCAGCAAGGAGATGCAACGCTTGGTTATAGAGCTTTGTAATATAATGAATTTGTCGATTGAGACCGCGATGAGCGCTTTCCCGCTCGAGATAGGACAGGACATCGGATTGCACGATGCTGATATCGACGCCCTGCAGCAAGAAAAGGTCGGTGATGTTCTGAGCCGACCCCTTGCCAATTATCGACAGAACCCGAAGGGTCTCCACTTTGTCCAGAACCGAGACTAAGTCGACAACCACCTGTATGTCAGTCCCGTTAACGCCTCCAGAGAGGAGCCCGATAACTCCCATATGGACCGGCTCCTCGAGTGTTGGTCCCCGCTTGGGTTGAGTGTGAACGCTTCCAGTTCTCTGTTGAGCTTCTCCTGGAGGCTGCCAGCCGAATTCTAGGAGTTTTTTTTGAGTCTGCGTATATTTTCTTTCTTTCTGAGGCTGTAAAGTTGTTGTCGCAGCAGCTATAGAATATGCAGCTTGCCACATAAAAAAGTGCAGAACAAAACTCACGACTGCAACAGTGATGTTGATGGATTGCATCGTTGCCTCCCTTTACTACCCCGATTATGTGATTAGCCCACCATAGCTACTGCGTTTCTAATACCTTTTTTGTATGTTTTCATACAACTGGGCGCCACGTTCCGGGGCAGATGATGATGATCCGCGGCCTCCACCGACCGTTTTAGTGGTACCAAAGAAGCACGGATCTTTCTCCCAATTCCCGGCTTCCAGCTCCCAGGAGGTTTCTTGCCATTGTTTATGACCGATCTCGCGCAGTTCGTGTAATCGATTGCGCACAAGACTTCCAATTCTCGCTAATTGGCGGCAACGGCGACGAAAATATGGCGTTGACTTGAGAGAGAAATCGTAACTGACCAACGTCGGAAATATGGCAACGGTCTCCAGGTTTTCAGCGAAGCCGGGATAGTGAACGATCTCTGACTGATATTCCGTGAACGTTTGCGGAACGTTGAGTGCAAGCATATGGATCTGCTCAGCATATTGTCTGAATGCCTCGGTCTGGTGCATCATACTGATTCGCTCTATCAACGGTATTGGTACATTCCCTATGATAAAAACCGCATCAGCACGATCCAACAGTACAGACGTAATGCCTTCGATAGGTTTCAATTGAAGCCTCTTCGAGGGGATTACACCATGAAGGTAAAGGAGATTATTGGACACAACCCACATAGCTGTATGGTCGGGTCCCGTCACCACCCGCTTGCCGTTGAGGTCTTCTAAGCGATGAATGCTTTTACGCGCGATCACATGGACGACCTTACGACCGATAGTCATGATAAAACGTAAATAATGCTTGGCTCTGCGCATCACGGGCTCTTCCGATCGCTCTAAATACTTTAACATATCAGACGGAACAACACTGAGACCGGCGTTTTCGCGACTCAGCATCGTGCGCACATTGGCGATTGGTCCCGCAGTCGGCTTGACCATAGTTCCCGCGTCTTTGTCGGTCACCATATTCGACATTTCATGACCCATTTGGATCAATATCGGGTCACCCGAATCGATAACAACGCCAATACAGTCGTACGGGCCATCACAATAGCCCTTCGATTCCGCACCCAGCCTTTGTATACTCAGCTTGGAACCGAATACATTCTGGGAGCCGATCGTGAGAGCGACTATGACCATAATGCATAACTTCAATTTCAGCAGGTGTCGATCTATCTTATTACGCTTCACTGGCATTCCCCTCCCCAAACAGACATTGCAGCCGCAACAACGTCAGCGGCCTTAGCCCCGGTTCTGGAGCGACTCGTGCACCGCGTCGAGGAGCTCCTGCAGTTGGAGCGGCTTCGGGAACACGTGCTGGGCGCCCCTTGCTTGGCCATGGCGAGCGTCTGCGGGCCGCTCCCGCTGATGCCAATGATCTTGACCGTTAAGATACAAGCATTAAACTTAGAAAATGATCCGTCCAACAAGCAAGGGGTATTTTTCGTCATAGAAATGGGTATATATATTCCCCATTCTCAGGCCACCAGAAGTGGTCACGATATAAGGAGTGCTATCTCAGATAGCCAAGCATACAGAGAATTCTTGTACGCACCCACCTTATCCCTGCCAGTCATGGCTTGAATCCCGAAAGGGAGGGGGGAGTGCGTACAGCATCTCCTCGTAATCCTGGTTATCTTCGATAATACTCCTCCCTATCGCCGATACGGCGCACCAACATTTCATGGAGGACGTGCATCCTCCATTCCCAATTGACCCACAGGGCCTGGTCGCACTGAAATGCTTATCCGCTATCCGCTTCTTCCGATTCAGTGACCTTACCGATGGTGCAGACAATTTTCGATTGCCGGGGCGAAGTCTGCCGGACGAACCGCCGGACGACGGACTGAATATGGAGCTTGGCACCATCGCCTTTCACGACAAAATCACTCGCCCCCTTACGCATGGCTTCCACTACCAGCAGCCCCCGTGAAGTACGAGGCGGAATGGACTACCAGTGGAACGCAAAAATGGGCCGCTCTTGATGGGTCATGAGGACCTGGCGTTTCCGTTGGTACAACAGATGCAAATCAGCAAAACAGCGGCCCGCGCCAATCGTATCCTTCATGGCTCGCCAGAACCCTTCAATCGGGTTGAGCTTGTGCCCACAGCGGGCCGGCAACACGTGCAGCTGAAACTTGCCGTCGTAGTGCGCCAGAGTGGAGGTCAGCTTTTTGGCACGATGGATACCACGGCGATCGGCCACCATGACGACTTCCTTCTCGGTGTTGCCGAAGATGGCCATGACGTGATGGATGTCTTGCCGAAAGTCGTTGGTATCACAATGCGGCACGAGTGTATAGATGACACGCGAGGTGCCATATTGGACCGCGCCGCCGACGTGGAGCAGCACACCGCTGGTGATCCGGCTCCAGGGGCGATAGTGGCGCCACGCTTGGCGCTTGAGGCGCTCTTGGTGTGTGATCTGGCTTGGGCTCAGGGGGCGTGTGGGGAAGCGATAGCGCCTCTGGCGTCGCCACCACCCTATGCGGGGCAAGGCAAAGCGCCCCAGGGTGGTTTCCTCGTCATAAAGCAGGATGATTTCCCCTCGGCGAGCCCGCTCCTCATAGGCCGCCAGTTCCAGAGAGCCGAAGGCGAGATCAGCCGGGTCGGGATCAAGCCGTCCGGTGGGTCGGCAGGAGCTTAGCGCGTTTGTTTTAACGTGACACGTACACTTTCACGGCCGAGTTCACCCCCGGTTTGCTGGGCCAATACCGAGGCCAGTTCGCGACAGCTCCACTGCGACTGGATCGCGCCATGTTGGAGGGGGGCTTGATCGACGAGGCGATTGCGGTGTCGCTCGCGTTCGCAGGTCATTGTGGCTGGACGACCGGGACGGGGGCGATCTGAGAGCCCGGCGATGCCCTCTTGGTCAAAGCGGTGCACCCACTTTCGCAGAGCCGAGTAGGTAAAGTGCAGCGAGTCCGAGACGGTCTGGATGCGCGTGCCTTTGACGACTTCGCGTACCGCTTGGGCCCGCCGAAAGACCCGCGCTTCTTTGGCCTGCTTGATGCAGGTGTTTAAGGCGGGTAAGGCATCATCGTTCAATTGAAGTTTGAGGGTCCGCATGAGGGTGCCCTCCTGTCCAAGCTCTACCAGCACCATATCAAAGCGCTCATCTTGCACCAGGGCATGAGCTTGGTCATACGTGTCAGCGGGCTCAACATCGAACCCCTCGTGTGTGAGCAGTTGAAGCCATGCAGTTCGCTGGGACGCGTTTTGTTCGACAATCAATGCTCGGGTCATGAGTGGGTCT
>CAJIAL010000091.1_pt1 | contig 10369 bp, 6 predicted proteins | sample 9199091 | NCBI WGS metagenome assembly CAJIAL01 (sample SAMEA7708270, study PRJEB35096) | sediment metagenome | biome: marine neritic benthic zone biome [ENVO:01000025]; feature: sediment [ENVO:00002007]; material: shallow marine sediment [ENVO:03000034] sea grass bed [ENVO_01000059] ... | reverse complement strand
CGAAAAACCGATAGAGTAAAAAAAGAAAGAGAAGGCTTGCCGAGGCAATGATAAAGGTCTCCGGGATAGAGCCAAATACGACATGAGAGACACTGATGCCTAACAAGAAGGAGAAGAGACATGCGTGTAATCTCGGCAAGTCGCTGCCACGCAGGATGAGATAAAAAAAAATAACGTTCAATGATCCAAAAAATGCATTGATCAAGATTGCAGCCAGAACCTGAGAGCCGAGAGCGAGGGCGACGGCGGTTCCTATAGGGTTGACAAACAAAATGAAGAGGGGATGAACTGTGGTTTTTATATGATTGGCGTCGGGTTTGGTTATGTCGTCAATGACTCGCGTAACGTCAGCGCTAAAGATGGGATCTGGCAAATAAAACGCCGGTACGGCAGACCACGTCGTCCCGATAATAGTGTAGCCGGCTAGGAATAGGACGAGAAACAGGGCTAGGATGATGCGATCGGTTTTAATCAGATGCCATAGGTCATACATAGGCTAGTTACCGGCAACATATGCAGAAACAAGCCAGGACTGGAACGGATTGGTCGTCTCGTCTAGATACCCATTGAGTTGCGCGTCAAGCTTCTGGGACAGTTCCTGCAGCCCGTCTATCTCGATTTTGTATGGGGAGATGAAGAGGTACGGACCGCCTTCATCGAGATTGAGCACTTTGAATTTCCGGCTGGCCACCACCTTACCATGCGCGTCACATTCGAGATTAAACAGCGAGGTGATGTACGCCAACCAGTGTGACGTGTCCCGATACCCGTTGGAGCCGGCTGGATGGTGGCTAGGCACAGTATAGCTTGGCAAGACGTATAGCGCCGAAATCAAGATGCAGTGCTCTTCCTGAAACTGATAGGGCGCCGGTAAACTTCCACCTTGATAAAAGTAGCTTAAGGGATATTTCGCTTGGATCACGCGCTCTGCATTGAAATGGTAACGCAAATGGTTCCAGACCCGATAGCTGGTCAGGGCCATACACTTTTGGTCGGACAGGGCCACCAGTTCCGCGGCTTCCAGGTAAGAATCACTCATGGGTTGATGCAGAGGGAAGACCCGGGTGCGAAAGTTTCTGACCGACACAAGAGCAATGAGCAACATGATCGCGGCAGCCGCAAGCGTTCGACTCGATGTCAAAGTCGACCGTTTATCCACGTCACGGTGGCCCGGACCGGCCATCACATCTTCAAGCGATAGACTGGCCAATAACAATGTGGGCAGCAAGATCGTGACAAGAGGGTGCTGATACGTGGGTAGCCACCACAGAAAGAATGTTGTGTAGGTCAGCATCCAGATCAGCGCGAAACCGCGGACTTTGTACTGTGAGGCACGTTTGAAAACCTGCCGTATGTTCCAGAGACACAAAAGGCCCATGAACAGGGCTATGCTTGAAATCATGACCGACATGAGAGACTTGGGCACGACCACAAAATTCCACAGCAAGCTTTGCAATAGAGAAGCTGAACCCCTGCCGCCAAAGTTGTGCAACGAGCCCCAGCTATCAGGCGTCGCGATGCACTGTCCGCTAAAGCAGAGCTCCGTAGTATACGCGAAACAGAACTGGATGAAACCGCCGACAGACCAGGTATCCGTGATGGACAGGAAAACCGCAATGTACGACCCCAAGACTACAGCGCCTGCAATGGACACGATGGTGAGCCATAGCCTTAGGCCTCTCTTCTGTTCCGTTGCCACCAGATAGTAACCCAAGGGGATGGCAAATAAGACATTCACCTGGTGATAGAACACAGATAAGGTGAAGCAAAGCGTGAGGGTTGCGATCTTGCCCAGACCCAGCTGGGGCCTGCGTTGAACAATCAATATGGCCGTCAACAGAGCGAGGATACCCGTTACCGGAATATACATGGTCGTTTGAGTCGAGAGTTCCCAGAAGCCGCGCGTGACCAGCAACAAGATTGAGATGAGCAACGCCATCAAGGTCGCATTGGAGACATATCTGAGCATCCAGAAGAACGATACGATGCCCACTGTGGCCCATAAGATATTGTGCATCTGTCCAGCAAAGACCGTGTCGATCGATCGATGCATGGGAGAGAGCATTAAGTGAAACGCATGGATGGCCGGCGTGAATATCAGGTGATGCGGATGGAACAGATCTTGTCCGGTCTTCGCAGAAAAAGCATATAAAAGACTATCGCGTGTTTGTTGGCCTGCTCTTGTCGTCACGAGGAGCGTCAATACCAGTCCGACAATAAAGAGCACCGATATGAGTTGGTCTTTGTTACGGAACAATTGCTTGATACAAAATCGCTGCATGGTCTAGGTGCCGTTGCGTCGGGGATGTGCCGTCCCGTTCTGTGATGCGTTGCCACCCGCTTGATAGCCAATATTTAAATCGCATAAAATGCGCTGAATTGACTCGAGATCATCACACTCTGCCGCTTTCTCCAATTCGAGTAAGGCGTGATGAAAGACCTCCGGCTCTTGTACGGGGGCTTTGACGATAAAGATTTTCGGATGCTCCGTGCTACGGGTTCCCGTCTCTTGGTCACTGAAGAGTTCTTCAAAGAGTTTTTCGCCCGGCCGCAGGCCGGTGAATTCAATTTTGATATCCCGATCGGGTACGAGGCCAGACAGTTCGATGAGGTTTCGGGCTAAGTCCACAATTTTGATCGGATCGCCCATATCGAGAAGAAAGACCTCGCCTCGCTGCCCGAGCCAACAGGCCTGACTCAGCAGCTGTACGGCCTCTGGAATGGTCATGAAATAGCGCTGCACATCCGGGTGGGTAACGGTAATGTTTTTGCCCTGTCGAATCTGTTTTTGAAACAGGGGAACCACACTGGCACGACTCCCGAGCACGTTGCCAAAGCGCACGCAACAATACCGCGTGCGGGTGCCATTTGACGCGTACTGTTGCACGATCATTTCCGCCACCCGCTTGGAGGCCCCCATGATGCTCGTGGGATTGATCGCCTTGTCTGTCGAGATCAAGACGAAGGTCTTGACCTGATACTTGTTGGCCAGATCCACCAGGTTATGGGTGCCGATGATGTTGTTCAGGATGGCTTCTCGCGGGTGGCTCTCCATGAGGGGCACATGTTTGTAGGCCGCGGCGTGAAACACCACTGCAGGGTTCCACTCTCTAAAGAGCTTTTCCGTTCGACCGAGCTCACGGATATTTCCGACAATTGGAAAGACGTGCGGAAAATCTTCCTGAAGCTCCAAGTAAATCTCGTGCAGACTGTTTTCGTCTTTGTCAAAGAGAATGAGTTGGCAGGGCTGATAGACTCTGAGCTGTCGGGCGAGCTCCGATCCGATCGATCCGCCGGCTCCCGTCACCAGGACACAACGATCCTGTAGAGTCGTGATGAGCCGCGCATCCGGCTCATCACGGATGCTTTCGCGCCCGAGCAGTTGCTCCATACGCACGGTGCGAAGTCGACTGATGCTGACTTTGCCCAGCACGATCGCCGAGAGCGTCGGCACAGACAAGAGCTTCACGGAGAGTTCCCGGCAGCGAGTCGCCAGCTTGAGAACCGCCGAGTTGGGGGCGCTCGGCATGGAAAGGATAACTTCATTAATTTGATTGATTTTGCAGACGGTTTCCAGGTCCTGAGTCGTTCCGAGGACGGGATAGCCCTTGATGGTACGGCCTTGGAGGTCCAGGCTGTCGTCCAGAAAACCGACAATTTCGAGTTCGGATCGCTTACTCAGCTCATCCAGTAGACTAATGCCGGCTTCTCCTGCACCGGTTAACAAAATGCGTCGACACGGAGCATGCTGGATAAGCGCTCCGCGAGACGGCTTGCCGTAGTAAATAATGCGCCACAGTGCACGCACGCCGATGCAGCCGATATACGTCAGAATAGGATGCAGAAAGCCGATGCCCAGCGGAATGCGAGGCTGCGAAAAAAAGTCTGCGCAGGCCATATTCAGGGACGCGAACAGCAACGCTGCGCTGGCTAGGGAGCCGGCGATGATACTGGCGTCCTTGTAGCCGATGAAATGCCACACGAGCTTAGAGATGCCCCAAACGTAATTGGTCATCAGATAAAGCAAGATGGTATACGGCACGACAAGCAAGAATTGGTCGCGGTACACGGTGGGCACTTGCCCATCGAATCGAATCAGATACGACATCAGAAGGGCCGTTCCCACGACCGCTCCGTCGATCATTATCCGGTTGACGCCGCTATAAAAAAAGCTCCAAAAGGCGGATTGGAGGAGCCCCAAAAAAGTGCTAGCCGTGTGCGTTGGCTCCGGCTGAATGGAAGTTGTCTTGTCGACCATCTCAACCTGTTAACTTGGAATGGAGAGATTGAAACTTAACTCGCGATACCCGCATTTTCCGACTGTGATGGGGCAAAATCCGTGGCGCATTGGCCACTGCTGGCCAGGTCGACCCTGAAGTTGCTGCCTACCCGTATCGGGCAAGCACAGCTTCGCCCTCTAAGTTACATGTAAACTACATGAGAGAAATACACAATATTAACTGTAGTTTTGTATCATAATATTTATCTCCTATGTGCTACAGGCAATATATGTACCACAAAAATTTCCAGACAATAATTTACAGAAATTTTGGAGAGTTAGAAAGATAATATCATATGGTAATGTATTGAATTATTATAGTAGAATATGAGGCTAGAAAAATCTCACAGGACGCTTTTGAAGCGAGGTGGTAGGTCCATACATGAAGGACCCATTGAGTCATGACTGACACAGTCTATTGCCGTTGTGCTAGGGCGTGGCTGACCGCATCGTAGGATAGCGCACCCATCGACGCTACCAAGCGTTTTGACCGGTAGTGTCGCAATTTCCGTTGCCGGCCGATTTGAGGTATGGTGTCCCTCGATGATTCACACGGTATCGCGAGGGAGAGGCCATGGCGATCAGCTTCAAAGGCGCTCACTTTCCCAAAGAGATCATCCTCACCTGTGTGCGCTGGTACGTGGCCTATCCCTTGAGCACTCGAAATCTTGAAGAAATGATGCGCGAACGCCAGGTAAGCGTCGATCATTCGACCATTAACCGCTGGGTCATCAAATACAGCCCGCAACTCGAAGCCGTATTCCACCGTCGCAAGCGTCCAGTCTGGGTCAGTTGGCGCATGGACGAAACCTACATTCGAGTCAAGGGCGAGAGGGTGTATCTCTACCGCGCAGTCGATAAAACTGGCCAGACCATTGACTTTCTGTTGACGGAGCGACGTGATCAGAAGGCGGCCAAGCGGTTCTTGACCAAGGCGATTAACCGCAATGAGACGCCGGAAAATATCAACATCGACAAGAGCGGGGCGAATGCGGCGGCCATCGTCAGCTACAATGCCGAGCATGGAACGCAGATACACATTCGCAAGTCGAAATATCTCAATAATATCGTAGAGCAAGATCACCGAGGTCCAAAACGGATCACACGTCTGATGTTGGGGTTCAAGTCGTTCGATGCGGTGCAGAACACGTTGACTGGTATTGAGCTGATGCGCATGATCAAGAAGCACCAGATGGAGTTGGGTGAGGGTGAAAAGGGCCTCAGTGCGGCCGAGCAGTTCTCCGCTCTGGCCGCATAAACAGTGGCAGAGCGGGGTTCTCTGAATCATCGACCAGAAAATACGACACTACCGTCGGAAGCGCTCTTGCCCCAGCCAGTGGGCGACCGTGCGGGGATCAAGCGACAAGGCACCCGCAATCTGCGTCACACCCAAGCCCTGACTCGCATACAAGTCCTTGAATCTGAATGGTATCCGTACGTGGATACCCAATCTGACAAAACTGGTGATAATCGATCATGCCAACACCTCCCCGATGCGGGCAAAGACGGCTTTGATGTCAACAGGTTGCTCCTCAGCTTCCGGAGGTGAAGCGCCCCGGGTGGGAGCGGGCTCCAGAGCCAACACCTGGTAGAGCGGACGCTGATAGGCCAACAAGCCGAGCCGGATGAGCGCCTGTCGGGCCTAATGGAGGTCGGTTTGGCTCAGGGACAAACGCTGGCACAGGGAGCGATCGGCGTAGTAGCTCAAACCCTGGGCATCGGCCACGGTAACCAGAAAGAGATAGAGCGCACAGGCCTCGGGGCTGAGGTGATCAATATAGCCCTCACGGACCAAACGCTGATCCACCCAGCTGAACTGGCGCGGTGGACGCCGGAGTTTGCCCGGCGAGATGGGGTGTTTGTGCATCGGAGATGCCTCCCAGTGCATGAGGTGAATTGGAGAGAATATCGCGCCCCAATTGTTGCAGCCGTCGGGTGGTCATGACGATGTCATCTTGGAACGCAAGTCCGGTTAAATGTTAGATAAGGCCCACTAAAACAGTCGGCTGGCGGCATAACTCATCTTGTAACGCATCTTGTTCTATATCATTGCTAACTAATTGGTTTTGTGTGGGTTGACGTGCCATGGGCCTGAATTTCCTCAGGCCCATCATCGCGACGGGAGCGATGTGAGGGAAGAAGACGGGGAAGAAAACAGAAGCGGAAGAAGATCGAAGAAGACAGAAGAAGGGAGATGAATAGATCAGTTGGAGGAAGTAGACGGAAGGGGCTAACCTACAATTTCAACCTGGCCACTGGATAGCATTTTCTGGTCGCCGCTGACAAGGATGCGAGGGAATGCTCCAGCTCTGTATCGGACTGAAAATCCGACGGAAAATTGGTGACTTGCCCTTGGCAAAATGGACTTATATTGGACTTAAGGAAGAGAAGAGGGGAGAAGTAAAAAGATTAAAATTGCTCTAAGTCCTTGATTTCTTGAAGAGGCGATGGTGGGTTTGAACCAGCGACCCCTACCGTGGGAAGGCAGCGGTCGGATGGGGAGTGATCCCGACAATCTCAACCCGTCGCGTTCTGTGTTCCATCACCACTAGCACGTAATATGTTACCATCCATGCCACGTGGCAAACTCCACAGTGAAGAAGTCCGTAGCCGCCAAGACGTTCCAAGGTTGTTTGATGAACTGCGCACCGTGATCGTGTCAATTATAGGACTGTCCGTGTTTTGTCCGTATACCAGTCCCAATCAACCCCAAAATCGAGAGAGACAAAATCCGAAAAAGATACAATAGCCCCAACAAACCCCAGGAAAATCAATTGCTTGTATTATGGGGTTAGTTGGGGTTAGTTGGAGGTATTCGGCACTTTTTTGGATTTGAAGTCCAGGCGGCACACCAGCACCGATACGCCTCCACCGGGATAGCTCAGTGTATTGTGAGGGATGGAATGCATGCCTCATGTGTTACTGTCGCGACAATTGACATCCAACCTGCAGGTGGTTGAGCTGTCTCGGTCGAGTTACCCTTGCCTACCTCGCAATACTGCGGCTTGCGGATCGCCGTGGCTCCTAAGGGGCTTGCGTGTCTCTGTCAAGAATGAAGTCATTGAGGTGTTGCGCGCTGTGCCATACTTCGCCTGTCCTGCTTCCACTCAACGTCTGCGTCCACCCGGATACCTGCGTGGCCAAGGACGTCAGGTCCCGGGTGAATGTGTTGCTTGCCAGAGTGGTATTAGCTCTCCGTGAGACTATAGGGAATGGAGAGCTCCCCGCAAATGCCCTTGAACCAATCAATGACCTCAGGGTGGAAGGGAATACCCTCCGCTTCGCGTTTCTCCGTCTCTTCGACTTCGAGACGACCGGGATAAATCACCCGGTCATGGCCCTTGGCCGGCTTCGTGGATTCCAGCATGCGTATCCACTCGTCCATGGTGCGTTTGAACTCCGCCGTATCCATGAAGGCTTCGATGCTGTACGCCGCCACATAGTGGCCGAAGTTGGGCCGCCCCGGGTTTAAGCCGTAGCCGCCGCCAGAGAGGATGCCACCGAGAATATCCACGATGCAGGCCAACCCATAGCCCTTGTGGGATCCCATTTCTCGCGTGCTCCCGACAGGCAGCAAGAACGAAGAAGCCCGGCCTTCATGTCCTGGAATAGGCGGAGCGACTTCTTCCATGATGGGAACGCCGTCATTGTCGGCGACCCATCCACCCATCAGGTTGTTACCAAGCCGCCTGGCAAGCCCGAGTTTGTTCCCGGCAACGGTGCAGGTGGCGGCGTCAAAGACAAAGGGTGGTTCCTCGCCGGCTGGGGCCGCCAACGCAATGGGATTGGTGCCCAAGCGTGGTTCTGCCCCAAACGTCGGAAGCACACCTGGCGGACATGAGGTCATACAGACGCCGATCATGTCGTGCTCCAGGGCCATCATCGCATGGTACGAGGCCATCCCCAGATGCCTGCCGTTCTTGATAGTGACCATGCCTACACCAACATTTTTGGCCTTCTCAATGGCAATATCCATGGCCTTGGGCGTCACGATAATGCCCAAACCCCGATCGGAGTCGATGTTGGCGGTTGCCGGCGTTTCTCTCTCGATGCGCCAGTTTGGGCGTGGATTAATCGAGCCGTCATTGTAGCCGTTGACATATGACCGCAGCATATTCGAGACGCCATGGGTCTCCACACCGCGCATATCTGCCTTCACGAGGACATCTGCAGCCAGGTGGCAATCCTCCTCCGGGACGCCCATTTTCCTGAACACATTGGTCACGGTTTCACGGAGGCTACCCTCCTGCACTTTAACGGCCAGATCCTCCGGGACTTTAAATCGCTCTAACACTTCCGCTCTCCTCGTTTGTTATCGCGTGTTTTGCACTTGGTTTGCACACATGATCAGAGCGCAATGGGACTGTGGTTGGCACAGGTGCCACAATGATATTGCGGTATTGGAACACGTCGTATGCTCAAATGGCAAGCCCGAATTCACCGCGATGCTCCCAGGTCAGGTTGCCCAAAGAGCCTTGAACTGTGTGGCGACGACCCGTTCATAGGGCACCGGCCTACCGAGCCGGCCCGCGATTGCGGTCAAAATACTGGTTGGCATTTGTATGCGTATGAGGCTTTCCTTTCGTGGTGAAAAGCACCTCGGAGTGTCGTGTATATTGTGACGATCCGCGCCCAGGCGGCGCGATTACCTTCGTGATGAACCCGTTTTGCATACGGCGCGCTGACATCGCTCTGATGCCTTGATCTTGGTGACGCGCCGGCTACTCACAAAAAAAAGACTTAAGCATTTGTCCAGATGTGCCGATAGGCCGTGTGTATACCCCTTCGCAGAGGAGCTTACGCATGATCGAGTCGACACTGGGCACCACTGTCCGCGCCATTCGCCCAACCCTTCCGCTCTTTCCGAAACCCCAGTATCACACTACCCATGCGTCCCTGGCACAGGACGCCGGACCTGCGGTGACGATCACCGCTACACCAACTGTGGAGCAGTTACAGACTTGGTGGGACGCGATGCAGCGCGATGATCTGTCTGTTGCGTATAACGATGAGTTCCCCACCAGCCTGACGGATTTCCGCCTTGAAGTCGCCCAAGGGACGAAACTCCTGCTCTTAGCCCTCGTCGATGGGCAGGTCGCCGGAGCATTGTGGCTTCACGATATGGTGTACCGTCCCGATGGCACTGTGTCTGCGGGGTGGGTGGGCGGCTATACCCTCCCAGCGTATCGTGGACCTCTGGGTTCGCGCGGATGGCTTGCCAGCAAGAAGCATTGGGAAGCCCAAGGTATTCGCCATTTTTTTACTGCCGCTCACATTGCCAATCGGCGATCGCAGGCGTTTATTGCTCGCTGTATGCGGTTTCATCGGGTTGACATTTCTCAGCAGTTCGCCTTTTATAATGGCGAATTAACCGATGTGGTCTTCTATACTGCCAACCGCCATGATGCCCAACTCGCCCGGCAATGTGCCCAAGCACGGGCGCAGCGCCAATGGTATCTCGTGGCATAGCTATCTGACGGATTATCAACATCTGCAGTGTCGCCGGAAGGGGAGTGTTATACGCGGGTAGGACAAGACGTAGAGGCGCACCTGGTGTGCGTCTCCACTATTCTTGCATGTGTAGCTCTGCATCACGACCGGCACGTCGTGCGAGCACCTGCTGGATCGTTACGGCCAGGTCGCGTACAGTCAAAGGCTTCATACAGAAGGCATCAATGCCCTGTGTGAGAGCTTTCTCGGCATTCATGACATGACTGAAACCAGTGCAGAGAATAATCGGGATGTCTGGACGACACTGCCGCAGTTCCTGCGCCAGCGTCTCACCCGTCATGTGCGGCATGGTTTGATCGGTAATCACCAGATCGAAGCGATGTGGCTCCACTTGGAAGGTTGCCAATGCCTCCCGCCCACTGGTGTGACCACTCACTTCGTAGCCCAGGTTTTCCAACAGGATGGACATGGAGTCGGTTATTGTCACTTCGTCATCGACAAAGAGGATACGCCCTGTACCTTGCGGCGTGACGCTCTCTCTGGGTTGGGGACTCTTGCTAGCTGTCTGGCGCATACGGGGAAGATAGATGGCGAATGTGCTCCCTGCACCAGGCGTACTCTCCACAGCAATTACGCCGT
>CAJIAL010000416.1_pt1 | contig 10415 bp, 7 predicted proteins | sample 9199091 | NCBI WGS metagenome assembly CAJIAL01 (sample SAMEA7708270, study PRJEB35096) | sediment metagenome | biome: marine neritic benthic zone biome [ENVO:01000025]; feature: sediment [ENVO:00002007]; material: shallow marine sediment [ENVO:03000034] sea grass bed [ENVO_01000059] ... | reverse complement strand
TGTATGTTAATACGCAAGGCGCGCTGGGCGGTTAACGCACTTTTCCCTGAGTTCGGGCCCTTTCACCTGTATCAATTGACACCACATAGTGTGTGAAAAAGGAGGATCGCCTATGACCGACACCTCTTCTGCCCAACTCTTGACGGGTCTTCGGGTCTTGGACCTTACCGATGACAAAGGGTTGTTGTGTGGCAAGCTCCTGGCCGATATGGGCGCCGATGTGCTCCTTGTCGAACCTCCTGGAGGCAACTCGGCGCGGAATCTTGGGCCGTTTTACCACGACCAACCAGGGCCCGAAACCAGCCTCTATTGGTTTGCGTACAACACCAATAAGCGCAGTATCGTCCTGGATATCCGGCAAGCAGACGGGCAGGAGTTGTTGCGGCGTTTGGTCGTGCAGGCAGACGTGGTGGTGGAATCGTTTCCTCCCGGATTTCTTCAGGCACTCGGTGTGGGCTACGCCGACTTGGCGGCCTGTAATCCGCGTCTGATCATGGCGTCGATCACCCCCTTTGGACAAACCGGGCCCTATAAAGACTTTCAAGGTCCGGATATTGTCGGTATGGCCCTGGGCGGCTTTCTCCAGCTCAATGGCAACGAAGGCGAAGCGCCGGTGCGCGTCGGGCATGTGCCGCAAGCGTATTTGCACGCCGCGGCGGAGGCGGCTGCGGCGATTATGGTGGCCTATTACGAACGTCACAGCAGCGGGCTGGGACAGCACCTTGACGTCTCGATGCACACATGCGTTATCGGCACGCTGATGAATGCCACGCCCTACCCGCAACTGCACGGTGAGGATATTCAACGCGGTGGCATCTACAACACGAGTTTGGGTGGCACCCGTCGCATGATCTATCCATGCAAGGACGGCTATCTCAGTTACCTCGCCATCGGCGGTGCTATGGGGGCAAATGCGATGCATGCGATGACAGCGTGGATGGCCTCGGAGGACATGGCGCCGGATTTCTTCCATACCATGGACTGGGATAGTTGGGATATCGCCGCGACGATACAAGCGGAGGATGGTCAGGAGCAAATCGATGCCATCGAAGAGGCGATTGCAGCGTTTTTCATGACGCATACGAAGGAAGAATTGTATGAGGGTTCGATTGCACGGCGCATCTTGCTGGCGCCTATTGCCGATATGCACGACATCGTACACAACCGGCAACTGCATGACCGGCAATACTTCGTCGAGCTCCATCATGAAGCTCTCAACGCCACGATTCACTATCCCGGCCCGTTTGGCAAACTGTCGCTGACCCCGTTACAGATTACCCGCCGGGCACCGCACCTTGGTGAACACAACCACGAGATTTATCATGGCGAACTGGGTGTAACCGCGTCGGAGATGGTGCGCTTGCAGGAACTTGGGGTCATCTCGGCCACGCCTGCCGCCGCCGCTGCCTCTATACAGCGTGTGACCGTTGCTGCTCCTGTGGCGTCCGTCCCCTCCCCTGCCGCAGCATCGGCGCTGCCGTTTGCCGGCATTCGTGTGATCGATTTCACCTGGTACGGTGTCGGGCCAATCACCCTCAAATATCTGGCGGATTACGGCGCCGAGGTGATCAAAATTGAGTCGATGGCTCGGCCGGATTTACTGCGCTGGGCGCCCCCATGGCGTGACGTCACACCGGATGTCAACATGAGTCAGTTCTTCGCGATGTACAACACCGGCAAGAAAGGCATACGACTCGATCTGAACAAGCCCGAGGCACGTGAACTGGCCAAACAATTGGTGGCCACGGCGGATGTGGTGTCGGAAAGCTTCAGCCCGCGCGCTATGCGCAAATGGGGACTCGACTACGACGCTCTCTCACAGATCAAGCCCGATCTGCTCATGTTCAGCACGTGTCAGCAAGGCCAGACCGGTCCCCATGCCGGGTTTGTCGGTACCGGCAACCTCCTGGCAGCGCTCAGTGGGTTTTATCAAGTGACCGGCTATGAAGGGGGCGAACCGACCCCGATTTATGGGGCGTACACGGATTTCATCGTGCCGCGGATAGCGAGTGCTGCCCTGATTGCTGCGCTGGACCATCGGCGTCGCACGGGGCAAGGGCAGTACATTGATCTGTCCCAGTTTGAAGCGAGCCTGCATTTTCTGACGCCGTTGTTGCTCGACTATAGCGTGAATGGCCGTGTCGCGAATCGTTGTGGCAACCGTGATACTCGCGCTGCACCGCATGGCGTGTATCGCTGTCGCGGCGAGGATAATTGGTGTGCGATCGCTGTCAGTACCGATGCTCAATGGGCCGCTTTGGGGGAAGTCCTGGGGCATCCTGCATGGACTGACGACGCACGCTTCAGCACTCAAACACGCCGCCTCCGACATACCGCTAACCTGGATAAGCACGTCGAGGCCTGGACCAGTCTCCGCAGTGCGCACGAGGTGATGCACAGCCTGCAAGCAGCAGGCGTACCGGCTGGTGTTGCCTACCGCTGCTCCGAGTTATATAACGACCCGCAACTCCAGCATCGCGGCTACTTCGTCGAACTGGATCACCCAACGATGGGCCGGACATTGTACGATGGCCCGCAAATCCACATGTCTCGCACGCCGCCTGTGTTACGTCCCGCGCCGGTCATGGGGCAGCATAATGCGGAGGTGCTGCAAGGGATATTGGGATTGTCAGATACTGACGTGGCGCGATTGGAGGAGGAAGAGGTGGTGTACTAGGCATACTGGCAGAATCGACCCAAGAAGTTCAGCGAGGTCGTCCTTCCTCGTAATGACGTGATTGATTAAGCCACCGACAGGACGATTTTGCCCAAATGCGCATTCGATGTCATATACCCTTGGGCTTCCAGGGCTTCGTCGAGAGGGAAGACACGGTCGATGATGGGCCGCAGGCGGCCATCGGCAAAGGCCGGTACCAGGTCGGCGAGGCAGCGTTGGGCAATAGCAATGCGCTCATCGAGCGTGCGGGTGCGAAACGTCACACCGATGAGCTGCAAGCGTTTCAGGGCCATGAGGTCAAGATCGATTTCGTGCTTTCTACCGCCAAGTCTGCCGACACTGACCAGGCGTCCCAAGAGGGCCATACAACGCATGTTGTCTTCTAGATGTGAGGCGCCGACGTGGTCGACAACAATATCCACCCCGCGCCCATCCGTCATATCGAGGATGATATCGGCAAAATTTTCGCTGTGGTAATTGATGCCGCGATCGAGACCATAGTCCTGCAAGGACTCCAGCTTGGCCGGAGAACCGCTGCTGCCAAAGACGGGCTGGGCACCAAAGAGTTTGGCAATTTGCAAAGCGGCAATGCCGACACCGGAAGAGACGGCATTAATCAACACGGACTCGCCGGCTTGCAGGCGCCCATTAGTGATCAACGCATCGTGTTCGGTCATGTAGGACACCGGAATCGTCGCGGCTTCCTCCCAGCTCAAGCGTTCGGGTACCGGCATAGCCAGGCGATGATCCACCGTGATCAGTTCGCCATAGCCCCCACCGCACATAGCCATAATCCGATCGCCGACGGCACATCCTTGCACGTCACTTCCCAGCCCGACGATTTCACCGGCGGCTTCCAGGCCGGCGATAACCACACCCCCTGCGGAGGTCTGTGCCGGATATCCTCCTTGTCGCTGAGCTAAATCGGCCCGGTTCAGCGCGGTGGCTTTGACCCGCACGAGTACTTCGTGCGGCCCCGGAACAGGATCGGGGATGTCACGTAATTCGAGGGTTCCGCCTTGCTCGCCACTGACAATAACCATTGCTTTCATAATGGGGTTCCTCCACCCAACTCCTGGATCATGCTATGATGGACGCTTGCGCCCTGATGTCCGAGTGCTCATCTCATACCGTCCAATTTAATCGACACGGAGAGCGTCGAGACGGCCGGCAAGTAATTCCGCCATGGGCTTTGTCGGTTCCATGCGTTCAAAGACGATTTTCATCACGGCGGTCAAGGGCGTGGCCAGGAGCATACCGGCGACACCCCAGAGCATGCCCCAGATGATCAACGCCAGCATAACCGTAATCGGATGCAGATCGAGCGAACCTCCCATCACGTTGGGCTCGATGAGACTGCCGATGACGAACTGAATTGCCGCCGGCACGATAATCACTAACAAGATCGTCGTGAGGGTACTGTCCGGATTGACCAACACGACCGGCAACGGCAATAACGTGGCGATGAGTGAGCCGACACTCGGGATGAAATTCAACAGAAAGGCAAAGAGCCCGAAGACGAGCGCTAAATCGACCGCTAACACGGACAAGACAAACCACACGAGGGCGCCCGTGGCCGCTGACAGGATGACTTTGGCGATGATATAGCGTTTGATGCGCGACTCGGCTTTCCCTAACACCCCGCCGCTCCCTTGGTTTCGGCCGGTGTCGCCTATGAGCAGAAAAATCAGAAAGAGCATCACCAGGAGACCTCGCGAGAGGATATCCAGAATCGCGTTGGTTGTCCCGACCAGCATGTTGCCCACGGTCTTCATGGGGATGTCCGACAGCGTCCCGAGCGTGGACGGCCAGGTGACACCGTACTTGTTCAGTAACAGGGTGCCGCGCTTGAGCAGGATGTCAATTTGCGTTTGGTAGATAGTCGCGTTCGCTTTTAACTCACGGACTGATGCCGAGACCAATGCGCCTAACACGCTTAAGAGCACGAATCCGATGACGAGCGTAATGAGCACCGCCAACGGTCGGGGTATATGCAGGACATTCCGCATGAAATCAATCAACGGAATTAGCCCGAACGAGACAAACATGGCCAACACAAACGGGATCATGACCGGCCGTAACCACCAGAGGGCAAAGGCAATAACCGTGGCGCTCAAGGTAAGTAAACAGACCGTCTGGATGCGTTGTTCACGCTGCACCGGATGTTCCGTTGACGGCTGCGGCGGGGCTTCGGTTGTCGGGTGAGTTTCCATGGGATCACTGTCCCCTTACCAGCTTCACGCCACGCCGCGCTGGTCAAGTAAACCTGCCTGGCTGAGGGCGTCGCGAATGTGTTTCCGTTCGACCTCGCTGATGGGTTGTAACGGCGGGCGTACGACAGCACGATCAATACGCCCTAACAGTACGAGGGCTTCTTTCATACGGTTGTGCATATCGAGGAAGGGCGGGGCATAAAACACCCGAACCAACGGTTCGAGCCGATCGTTGATCCGCCTCGCCGCAGTCAAATCACCGCGGCGTATGTGGGCAAACAGTTCGGCTTGGAGATCCGCTGCGACACTTCCCATACCCGAGATGGCGCCATCGGCACCCAGGACAAAGCTACTCATAAGGGACATCGTAAAGCTGGATAAGACGGCCACGGGACGGTCGGTGGCGCGAATGGCTCGCAGGTTGCGCTCAAAGGCCACAATGTCGTTGCTCCACTCCTTCACCGCCACCACTTGCGGGATCTCCGTGAGTTTTGCCAAGGTCTCCGGAGTGTAGCCAATGCCGTCTTTCGGGGGATACTGAAACACCACCATGGGCATATCGACCGCCTCCGCAATCGCGGCGACATGGCGATACGGCATTTCCGGTCGCAACTGCGCCCCCCACATGAACAGCGTGGGCGGAAAAATTAATAAGCCCCCAGCGCCTTCTGCCTTGGCGTCTTTGGCGAGTTCTACCGCTTCGAGGGTACTGTCGGAGTAAATGCCCGTGATGATTGACAGACGTAACCCTACCTCATCGAGGGCGATTGCCAAGGCATGCCGGCGCTCATCGCGACTCAGCGACGACACTTCTGCCGCATGCCCGTTCACGGTGATGGCGGTCACCCAGGGAATATCAGCCAACCAGCTTAAATGGCGGCGATAGTTGGGTTCGTCAATGCTGTAGTCAGGGTGGAACGGCAAGATGTTCGCAGGGATCACTCCTGAGAATGGTAACGCCTGATCCATAACAATCTCCTGATCCGAGCAGCCTGCGTTGTGATGCCAACGCCCTGACTCTCGCGGTACGATGTGCGTGGCCTATGTGGAGCACGCTGTGGCATGATGACTGATGAAGCACCCTCGATAAAAAAGTACGATACCCCGATAAGACAGCAGGGTCAATCATCACCGTGACCGGTAACGCTCTCGCATGCTTGACAGGGGTGTGGCACTGCTATACATAGGACGGTACGCATCTGGCAATGATCCTTGCCGCCAGCCCACGCCTTGGTCTTGAAGGTGAGGTGTCTTATGTCCTCCCCGATGTACTACGCCACTATGGACTCTCCCATGGGTCCGTTATGCCTTGCCGGCACTGAGCATGGCCTCGTAAGGGTTGATTTTCAACAGGGTGATCGTCCCGTCGAGACGAACGCAACGTGGCAGGAAGACACCGAAATATTGGCTGATGCTGTGCGGCAGTTACGGGAGTATTTTTCCGGCGCCCGCCAGGATTTCTCCTTAGCATTAGCCCCTGATGGGACGCCATTTCAGCAACGCGTCTGGGAGGAGTTGCGACGCATTCCCTATGGCGTCACCATCACCTACCGGGAGTTGGCCCAGCGGCTCGGAATGGCGAACGGCGCGCGTGCTGTCGGCACGGCGAACGGCCGGAACCCCATTGCCATTATTATCCCATGCCACCGCGTTATCGGTGCTGATGGCCGCCTACGCGGCTATGCCAGCGGACTCCCCATCAAACATCGCCTGCTACAACACGAAGGGGCGCGGTTAGTGTAACCCCATCAACGGTTCTCCGCTCGCCATACCTCTACCTCCCGGATACAATTACCTTAGGCGTGGTGTGTTCCCCCTTCTTCCTTCCCCATGCGTTTTGAGGAGTCCAAGTATGGCTATTATGGTGCACCGCGATGCCGCCGAACTCGACGCGGCAATCATGAAACTCGGTGAGACCATTTGGAACCGCATGCATGGTGAACGGCCTGGGCTTTTCAACATGCAGCAGGTTCAAGGTCGTTTGCTTGAATGGGTCATGCGCGACCCCAGTTTTAAAATCGATCTGTTCCGCTTTGTCGATGTGCTCCCCACCCTCAACCGGACGAATCAAGTCAGCCAACACATTCGTGAATATCTCTTACGAGACGGCCGCGAGCTCCCCGGGATTGTCACAGCGGCGCTGAAAGCCATGTCGAGTAATATCGCCGTAGGTTTAGGCGCGCGGACCATCAAGAAAAATGTCGTTGACATGGCGGAACGTTTCATAGCCGGGGCGGAATGTGCCCAAGCACTGAAGCTCCTGCAAGCGCTCCACCACGATGGCATCGCGTTCAGCATGGATTTACTTGGTGAAACGACAAGCAGCGATGCCGAAGCCGCAGGCTATCAGACACGCTATCTGGCGTTAATCGATCACGTGGCTGACGCGACCGCCCAGTGGCCCGAGGATGCTGTCATTGATCACAATCACCTTGGACCGATTCCGCGTGCCAATGTGTCCATCAAAATTTCGGCCTTGGAACCGCATCTCGACCCGGTCGATCCGGTCGGGAGTGTGCAGCGCGTGAAAGCCCGTGTACTGCCGCTGTTCCTGCGCGCGAAAGATCGCAACGTGTTTCTCAACGTTGACCTGGAACAATGGGCACTGCATGGCATCACGTACGACCTGTTCGAAGAGGTCCTCGATCATCCGGAACTGCGCCGCTGGCCGCATGTGGGTATTGTCGTCCAGGCCTACCTGCACAAGGCGCAAAACGATCTCGACCGCCTACTGGCGCTGGTGAAGCGACGTGGAGCACCGATCACCGTACGGTTAGTCAAAGGCGCTTATTGGGATTACGAAGTCGTGCATGCTCAGCAGCATGGATACACGTGCCCCGTGTTTACCGACAAAGCCGCCACGGATACCAACTACGAACAGCTCACGCGGTTTCTGCTCGAACACGTGGATGAGCTGCAGCCAGCCTTCGGGAGTCACAATTTACGCTCGGTACTTCACGCGCTGGTCTTAGCGCAACAGCTGCACGTACCCGAGAATGCCTACGAAATCCAGATGCTCCACGGCATGGCCGAGCCTGAGCGTACGACCCTGCGCGCTCTCGGGCATCGGGTGCGTGTCTATGCCCCCGTAGGAGAACTCTTGCCAGGCATGGCGTACTTGGTGCGGCGTCTGCTCGAAAACACATCGAACAATGGCTTTTTGCGTTTGAGTCATCACGAAGGCGTTGATGTGCAGACCCTGCTGGCGCGGCCCCAAGCGCAGACGCAGACTGTCCCTGAGCAACCGTCAACGCCTGAGGCGCTCACGACACCGTTCGTCAATTGCCCCCATCTCGATTTCACCGACGACACCGTACGGCATGCCTTTACGGCGGCAGTTGCGGCTGTGAACGACTCATTGCCACGGCAGGTGCCGGTCATCATCGGGGGAAAACCGCGCGCGAGTGTTGATCTATTGCAGCGGCAATGTCCGAGTCAGCCGCAGCAGATTGTCGCTGAGGTGAGTCTGGCCACTGTCGCGGACGGCGAGGCGGCCGTTGTGGCGGCCGTGGACGCCTGGCCGTCTTGGCGTGATCGTGATGTGCATGCGCGGGCCGGTCTCCTTGAGGCTTTGGCTGACCGTCTCCAGGCCGACCGTTTTCATTTGGCGGCTCTGCAAACCTTCGAAGTGGGGAAACCTTGGTGCGAAGCCGATGCTGATGTCGCCGAAGGCATCGATTTTTGCCGGTACTATGCCCGCCAAGCCTTACAGGAATTGACCTCACGACGTATCAACACCGTGGCGGGTGAAGACAATACGCTGTGGTATGAGGGCCGCGGTCCTACTGTTGTTATTGCTCCGTGGAACTTCCCTCTCGCGATTCTCTGCGGTATGACTGTTGCGGCTTTGGTTGCCGGCAACACCGTGATTCTGAAGCCGGCGGAGCAATCCGGTGCGGTTGCCTTGGCCTTGTACAAACATATGCTGGCAGCAGGGGTTCCTCCTGAGGTGGTGCAGTTTGTGCCGGGTCGTGGGGAGGAAATCGGCCGCTTCCTGGTCGAACACCCACACATCGCCCAGATTGCCTTCACGGGGAGTAAAGACGTCGGCCTGAGTATTGTCAGTAAAGCAGCACAGACGCTGCCGGGACAGCCACAAGTGAAGCGGGTTGTGTGCGAAATGGGTGGGAAAAACGCCATTATTATCGACGACGATGCCGATCTGGATGAAGCCGTGGCCGGCGTTATGTCCAGTGCGTTTGGATATGCCGGACAAAAGTGTTCAGCGGCCTCGCGGGTGCTTATCGTCGGTTCGGTATATGAGACGTTTATCTCCCGATTGGTCGAAGCCTGCCGAAGTCTCGTATTGGAGCCGGCTTCTCAGCCTTCCTGTCGGCTGGGACCGGTGGTCGACGAGGCCGCATGGCAGCGTTTGCGTAACGTGATTACGCATCCGGGAGAAGGCGTGGAGCCATTGTATATTGGCGAAGCACCGGACGACGGCTGGTACGTCCCGCCGGCGATTTTTGCCGTCCACGATGCGGCGCATCGTCTGATGCAAGACGAGTGGTTCGGCCCCATCCTTGCGGTGATGGCGGTGGAGAATTTTGAGGCGGCTCTCGACGTGGCTTTGCAGACGGAGTTTGCGTTAACCGGCGCTGTGTATTCACGCACCCCCAGCCATCTCGAAAAGGCCACACAACGCTTTCGGGTGGGCAATCTGTATCTGAACCAAGGGTCGACCGGCGCCATGGTCCAGCGCCAGCCATTCGGTGGGTTTGGCATGAGCGGTATCGGCACCAAAGCCGGAGGTCCTGGGTATCTCCTGAACTTTGCCGACCCGCGTTGTGTGACAGAAAACACCATGCGCCGGGGCTTTACCCCGGACGTTGCCCTGTAAAGAATTCTGATGTGCGGTCTTCTCGGGCGTGAAATACCGGGCGAAGACACCTCGCTGTCACACCCGAGAAGCCGTAAATCGGCGTCTGGAGAGGCCTCTGCAACTCTCTTCGCCTTTACTTCCCGTCAAGCTCGTCAAACAGCTCACGCGCCACGCGTTGGCCGTTGACTGCCGCAGGCCACCCGGCATAATGTCCCAAGTGAATCATGATTTCGATGATCTGGTCGCGTGTAATACCCTGATTGAGCGCACCCTGGAGATGGCGTTTGAGCTGCGGCTCTTTGCCTAAGGCTGTCAGGGTAGCCACAACAATAAGACTCCGATCGCGGATCGGTAGGCCCGGGCGGCTCCAAATGGTGCCGAACAAATGGTCAACGGTAATTTCATCCCACGCGGTCGGGTTCGACATATCCCGCTCTGCGCCGAATAGCTGCTTCACGACGGCCTGTCCGCGCTGTCTCGCTTCTGCGTCTGCCATGCTGTGCTCCTTTACGTAGACGTGATGCATTTTCGAAGTGCTCTACCCGTGCGGCAAAGTGCGTGCTAGCCTACGGAAGATGACCAGGGCAGTCAAGCACCACGCAGATGGCCTGCTGTAGGAGGGCAACGGCTCATGCAGGTCATCACTTGACACCGCACCGACAAGCCGATTTTTTCACGACAGTCTCCCGCTTGACTCTATTGT
>CAJIAL010000414.1_pt1 | contig 10415 bp, 9 predicted proteins | sample 9199091 | NCBI WGS metagenome assembly CAJIAL01 (sample SAMEA7708270, study PRJEB35096) | sediment metagenome | biome: marine neritic benthic zone biome [ENVO:01000025]; feature: sediment [ENVO:00002007]; material: shallow marine sediment [ENVO:03000034] sea grass bed [ENVO_01000059] ... | reverse complement strand
TGGACGCTAAATTTCGCTTCCAAGGCACTCGACACGGTTGGCCGATTGGTATGCGGCAAACGTTGGGGGTGGCTGTAGATCCGGACGTGGCGCACCTTGTCCGGCGTCAAGCCATGTTTCGCTGCGAGATTAAGCATCATGGTAATGGCCATATGCGTGCTGCCACAACAGGGAAACTGTTTGATGCCTAGGCCGGGGTCGACGATGTCGAGCGGGTCAGCCCAGGTGTCGAAGATGCGAGCGGCATCGTAAGTTCCGGGACCGTTAAACACCTCAAAAAACCCCTGTTTGTGCTCGAAGGCTTCCGGGTTGGCGGTAAAACCGCCTTGGGCCATAAAGGCCGCAAATAGGCCGTTCCGTGCGCTATGGCCGACGTGCAACGGCTTCGTCATAGTGCCAAAGTTCGCTTTCACCCCTGAGGCGAGCGACGCCGCAATAGCGAGGCCCCGAGACGTTTGTTCGGCGTTGAGACCTAATAAGCGGGCCGCGACCGCTGTGGCACCAAAAATGCCGAGGGTTGCCGTCGGGTGCCAGCCTTTTTCATAGTGGGCAAAATTGACCGCTTTGGCGATTTTCGTTGCTGTTTCATAGCCGGCAACGTAGGCGGTGAGCGCATCGCGGCCAGTGATGTCCAGCATGTCGCCAAGCGCCAGCATAGGCACGACCAATTCCACCGACGGGTGCCCGCCCATCGTCGGGCTGACATCGTCGTAGTCAAGCGCGTGCGAGGCGGTCCCATTCAGCAAAGCGGCATCCAGGGCCGTGGTGCGCTGGCGGGTACCGAGAATGAGACAGGGGCCGTCTTGCTCGGCAATGCCGGGCACCTGCGCCGGAATCCGCGCCGTGGGCTCACACGAGCCGGCAAAGGTACACCCGATGGTGTCGATAATTGCTTGGATGGCCCAATGTACGGCTGTTGCAGGGAAGTCGTCATAGCGAAAGGCCAAAATGCGTTCGGCGAGCTCTTGCGTAATACTCATCGTGGTCTCCTTGCGTTTTGTGAACGCCGCATGCTACAGAATCTCCGCCCCGAAATTGCGCTGCGGATCGAGTTCCGGCATGCTCCGGCCCAACGGTTTGGCGGGCTGGGGGAGGCCGCAGGGCAAAAAAGCGCCACTGCCGCGTTCCACCTGCAGGGCGCCCTGATCAACGACGACGCGGCCTCGATTGATCACCGTGACGGGCCAACCCGTGAAGGTACGGCCTTCGTAGGGAGAGTAGCCGACGTTATCGTTCAGCATCTCCGTGCGAATGGTGACTTCCTTGTTGGGATCCCAGATCGCGACATCGGCGTCGGCGCCCACAGCGATGGTTCCCTTACGCGGATGTAGACCGTAGATCTTCGCAGCGTTGGTTGCGGTGAGAGCGACAAATTGGTGCACATCGATGCGGCCTTTGTTGACGCCTTCCGAGAACAAAATGGGTTGGCGTAATTCCAGACCGGGCAGACCATTGGCGATGTCCTTGAACGTGGCCTCGGGGCCTTTGGCGAGTTTGCCGGTTGCATCGAAGCGGTAGGGAGCGTGATCGGAGGAGAACACCTGGAAGGTGCCGTTGCGCAGCCCTTGCCAGACGGCTTCGTGGGCCGCTTCATCACGCGGCGGCGGGCTGCAGCAAAACTTCGCGCCTTCCATACCCGGAAGATCGAGGTCTTTGGCCGTTAGCGTGACGTATTGCGGGCACGTCTCACCATAAATTTTGAGGCCTTGGGTTTGCGCGGCGCGAATGGCGTCAATGGCGCCGGGGGCAGAGACGTGGACAAACAAGAGCGGCGTGTCCAGCAGTTCGGCGAGCCGAATGGCGCGTTGCGTGGCTTCATCTTCCGCGATGCGGGCGTGCGAGACGGCGTGAAATTTGGGTGCCACATGGCCGCCGTCGAGGAGCCGGGTCGACATCCAGCGGATGATGTCGTGATTTTCCGCGTGCACCATCACCATGGCTTGCTCGCGCCGTGCCAGCGCCAGGATATCCAGCATCTCGTAATCGTCGATTTTCATCAGGTCGTACGTCAAGTAGACCTTGAAGGAGGTATAGCCTTCTTGAATCAGGGCGGGTAGTTCCTCGTCGAGAATCGACGGGGTTGGATCCGTGATGATCAGGTGAAAGGCGTAATCGATGACCGCCTTGGGTTCGGCGCACATATGGTAATCGTGCACGACATCGCGGAGGGAGTCGCCCCGATGTTGGGCCGCGAACGGAATGATCGTCGTGGTGCCCCCGAAGGCGGCGGAGACCGAGCCGCTGTAAAAATCGTCGGCGCACAGAATGCCCGATGACGATTTTTGTTCGATGTGGCAATGACTGTCGATGCCGCCCGGCAGCACCAGTTTGTCTCTCGCATCAATCTCCTGTGCCGCCGGCGGAAGATTGTCGGCCAGGGTGGTGATACGGCCATTTTTGACCCCGATATCACAGCGGCTGCTGTCGGAAGCCGTGACCACTGTTCCATTGCGAATGACCATATCGTAATCCACGCGCATGTCCTCCTCTGCTGCGATGCTGTGTTGTCTCCGGTGCGGGTTAGTTCAACGAACACGCTCCGGGACCTCGGGGATCGCCGCACGAACCACAGGCGCCAACCGGCATATCACTCGCGAACGTATCCCGTGGACCGCCGACGGCGAAGACGGAGAGGCGCCGCGCTAACTGCTTGCTTTCACATGCCGGACATTGCGGTTCTTTGGAACCGAGTACGATGGTTTCAAACTGATGTGCGCACTGTTCACACAGGTATTCCAAAATAGGCATAATCAGAATCTCCAGAGTTTTTCTACTCAAACAACTCCCAGAATTTGCAGACGGGTGCCATTGTATCGAGACCTGTGGCGTGGTGCAATGGCGTATATCCGCTTCAGCATCCAAGCGTCGTATTGTTTCGTAGAGACGGTGAGAACGCAGAGGACATGTAAGGTGTAACGCCTCATGTCCCTGCGATGCAGGTATCACCCGAGACAAGGAGACGAACGATGCAACCCCGTACCAAACGTGTCGGACTTTCTATCACCCTGGCTCTCACCCTATTGCTGAGTGCGCAGGCTCAGGCACAACTACTGCCTCTCAGACCATCCTTTGTCTATGCGGCGCAGTTTGTGTGCGGCTATGTGCAAGGGGCCACACCCCCGCAAGCGAACTCTCCAGGGGCAACGGTTCCTGCTCCCCTACCGGATGATTTTCAACCCGGCAGTTACGCCACCGCGCTCAATCTCTTCAACCCGAGCTTCCGGAGCGTCGCAAACATCAGGATGTTTGCCTCGGTTGCAGATGGAGGCACAACCCCCGTCGGACCGCCGATCACGCTGGCGGCGTTCCGCACGGAGAAGATCACGTGTCAGGACATCGTGCGCGACGTGGCACGGCTGATCCCGGGGAATCTTGCCAACGGTGAAGTCGTGGAGGGTTTCCTCTATACCACCCGCCCTGCCGATGATCTGGAAATGCAGGCGGTCTATACCTACTCGACAAAAGATGGCTTTAAAGAGTTTCTCGGGGTGGACGATGCCGGCTTTGTTGTTCCGGTTGCTGGTAGAGAGGCCGAGACCGAGTTTCCGTTGATCAGTATCGGTGGCGCCGGCGGACTGGGGCTCGGCGGCTCGATTGACGTTGAAAAGATCACGCCCCGGAAGGTATCCGGGCTTATTATCCAATCGTTCCCGAATCCGTAAGCCTCGCCGGCCGCGTGTGGGGCATGAGAGTGCTTTATAACACGCGGCCGCTCAGGCCAGCGGTATTGATCTTGAGCCAAGCCATCAAAAGTCCGGGCGATCACACCCCCATGTCATCAAGAAACTCCGACGCCGGCTCCACAGCCGTGACGAGCAAATGGTCTCTGGCGCGGGTACAGGCGACGTAGAGCAGCCGATGAGCCCTGGGTCCGCGTGCATGACGTTGTCATACCGGACAGTACCCCACTTATATTCGCTTGAGAAGCTGGTCGTACTCGTGGTGTGGGCCAATCCAGAACCACACGATGTCGCCTTCGTCCAGAACGCCGAGGGCACGATAGGCAATGCTCACGCGTGCCGAGTACACCGGACGCCGCTGACTCACACGCTTGAAATCTAAGCTTGGGTGGCGAGGGTTTGACATGAAGCACCGATAGGGTTCGCGCGCTTGCCGTTGGACGTGTTCCGGGAGGCGCCGGTATGCGTCCCAGAAGCTCGTTTGCCTGAACGAACGCACGCCTACAATTCTTCTATATTGAGGGGCTGAGTCCGTCCTGCTCGGTGCGCCGCCAGGGCCTCATCGGCCAGCCGCTCCAGCAAATCCTCCGACTCGGGACGACTCAATAACTCGGCCCATCGCTGCTCCGACTCAAGTTCGGCCAGCAGGAAACGCGCAAACTTATCCTGTTCTTCTTGCGGGAGTTGGGCAGAGCTTGTGTCTGCACCCATCCTCCGCGCCGATCTTCCCCACCCCGTGCGGAAGCCGCCGACCATCGGATAGGGTTGCCTAAGGCTCGACACCAACGATGGTAAAGCTGACGTCGACTTGATTCCGTACGGGGTTAAAAAAAGCGTTGTACGTGATGCCAAAATCTTTGCGGTCCAGCCGCACTTCTCCTCGCACCATGATTTCTTGCGGTCGCTGCTCCACCGTGATAGGGATGTCGAGGCGTTTCGTTACCCCTCGTATGGCAAGATTGCCTTGGACTCTATAGCCACGGTCATCTTTGGTGATCGCCGTGGACGTGAAGCTGATCGTCGGATACTGGGAGACAAACAAGAAATCTTCTTTGCGTAAATGGGCATCACGTTTGGCGTTTCCCGTATCGATGGAGGACGCGTCAATGACAAAACGGACGCGGGACGCAGGGAGATGCGCGGCATCGGCCAGAATGTCGCCAGAGAAGCGGTGGAAGGTTCCGAGCGGCTTGAGCAGTAAAGAGTATGCGCGAAACTGCAACTGACTCTTGTCCGGAGAGATGATATAGCGCTCCGCCGGCCTGCCTTCCACACCACCAAGGAGGATGATACCGGCCACACACCAGGCCACCAAGCCCCAGAGGCACCGATGTTGGGTAACCGTGCCGATCCTGTTCGTAGCCCATGCAGGCATAAATCATGTTCCTTACGCACGTTCCGATGTGGATTACCATGCGTCAATGTTACGGCGCTTCTTCTGCTGCCGCCGTTCCGGTACCGGCACGGAGCGAAGTGCAGAGCTGATCCAATGACGCGAGTCCCTCGGGTCAATGACGTCGTCAACGCCCCACGACACGCCGTAATTGAGCGCTTTGCCCCGCTCGTAGGCGCGCTCCACCAACTCGTGGTAGCGCGCCAGCCGGGCTTGCGGATCGTCGATCAGCTCGAGTTCATTGCGAAAGCCGAGTTTCACCTGGCCTTCGAGGCCCATACCGCCAAACTCACCGGTTGGCCACGATACGGAAAAGAAAGGGTGCTTAAAATCTCCGCCGGCCATGGCCTGGGCACCGAGGCCGTAGGACTTACGTAGCACCATGACAAAGTGCGGCACGGTGAGATTGGCGCCGATCAAGAACAACCGACAACAATGGCGCACCAGGGCGGTCTTTTCGACTTCCGGCCCAACCATCATGCCGGGCGTGTCACACAGGACCAGGATGGGGATATCAAAGCCGTCACAGAGCTGCATAAATCTGGCGGCCTTGTCAGCGCCATCACTATCGATAGCGCCACCGAGATGGTGCGGGTTGTTGGCAATCACGCCGAGGGGGCGGCCTTCAATACGGAGAAATGCCGTCACGATGCCCACCCCGAAATGGCGGCGTAGCTCAAGCACCGAGCCGGTATCCGCCATAGTGTCGATGACCTTGCGCACATCGTACACCCGTAGCCGATTTTCCGGCACGATACCGCGCAGTAAGCGCTGGTCCGGCGCCTCCCAGGTTGGGAGCGGCCCCTGAAAATACGACAAATATTGCTTCGCGGCAGCCACCGCCTCGGCTTCATCCTCGACCGCAATATCGACTACGCCATTAGGAACTTGGACGTCCATCGGGCCGATGTCTTTCGGGGAGAACACGCCAAGGCCGCCACCTTCAACCATGGCTGGACCGCCCATGCCGATATTGGAATTGCGGGTGGCAATGATGACGTCACAACACCCCAGCACGGCAGCGTTACCGGCAAAGCAGTAGCCTGAATTGATGCCAACGATGGGTACGAGCCCGCTTAACTGCCCCAGGGTGGTCCAGGTCGGCGTATCCATGGGACGGTACGTGCCGTTATCCCGATGATCGGCCGCGCCCTGGCCGCCTTTGCGTGAACCGCCGGTGCCGGCGCGGCCGCCGCCACCCTCGGTAAAGAGCATTACAGGTAGACGCCATTTTCCCGCCAAGGCGAGCATGCGGTCGGTTTTGGGATGATTCAACACGCCTTGCGTCCCCGCGAGCACGGTGTAGTCATAGGCCATCACCACACTGCGGGCCACCGGCTCCTCAAAGAACGCGCCGTTGATCGTGCCAATGCCCGTGACCATGCCATCGGTGGGAAATTTCCGCATCACCTCCTCGAGTGGGAGGCCAGTGCCCGGCGTCAGCACCAAGGAGCCGTGCTCCACGAAGGTGCCGGGATCACACAGATCTTCGATATTCTCACGGGCTGTCCGCTGCTCCGTCTTCCGGCGTCTGGCCACCGCGTCCGGGCGGGCGGCATCCAGGGCGGCGTCATGGCGATGATGCACTTCCGCCAGGTCCGGCCGTATATAATCGAGATCCACCTCGTCTGTGACCTCGTGTTCGACCCCGCCGATCTCCTGCGGCTGGAGGATGACGAGTGGATGCCCGTCGAAAATCGTATCGCCCACCTCAATACCGAGTTGGTGCACAATCCCACTTATCTCGGCGGCGATGACGTGTTCCATTTTCATGGCTTCAAGGATGAGCAGCTCTTGACCGGTATGCACGACATCGCCAAGGCTGACGTTGATACTCACGACGGTGCCTTGCATGGGCGCCCGCACTGCCGCCATATTCACCGGAATGTCCATATCTACCATGGTGTTGGATGCTGGCGCTGACAGTGCCTCTTGCATCGCTGTTTTGCCATGTGCCAGAATCGCCAAGGGGTCCGTGGCATCCACCTTGGCACCGGCGTGGGACGGTGAGGCCTGTCGGTCGAAAAAGAGCCGGTGGTGTGCCGTATCGGCCGCCGCCGTGAGCGCCGTCAAGTTGTCGTCGATAAATTCCGTATGGATAGCAGCCTGCGCCAAGGACGGGTGGGTGAGAAGATTCTGTAAAAACGGGATATTCGTGGCGAGTCCTTCAATGCGAAACTCGCATAGTGCGCGATACGCCTTGTGCAGCGCGGCCGGGAAATCAGCCGCTGTGGTGTGTGTAATCACTTTTGCCAGGAGGGAGTCGAAGTTGGGAGACGTCCGATAGCCCGTGTAGCCGAAGGAATCGACCCGGATGCCCCGCCCGGACGGCGGTTCAAACGCGGTAATAGTGCCGCCGGCAGGGCGCACCGTCCCATCGGGTAGCATCGTTTCCATGTTGATCCGCGCCTGAATGGCAAAGCCCTGGGGCGCGGGCACGTGCTCCTGCCGCAACCGCAGATCGGATAAGCGCCGACCCGAGGCGATCTGGAGTTGGAGCTGCACCAGATCCAAGCCGGTGACCTCTTCCGTGATGGTATGTTCCACTTGTAAGCGCGGGTTGGCTTCAATGAAGGCAAAGCGCGGCACTGCAGTGTCGTCCTGGGTATCAACTAGAAATTCAAACGTGCCGAGACCCTGCAAGCCGGCGTGCGTTGCGAGTTGGATGGCGGCCTCGGCCAACCGCGCTCTGAGCGCTGGCGACAGGTGCGGACTCGGCGCAATCTCCACGATCTTCTGGTAACGCCTTTGCAGGCTGCACTCGCGTTCCCCGAGGTGAATCGTTTGGCCATGATGATCGCGGAGCACCTGCATTTCGATATGACGGGGTCGACGCATGCGCTCTTCAACATACACGTCACCGCAACCAAACGCCTGCTGCGCCTCGGACTGACAGCGCTGATGTGCCGAGGCGATGTCGTCTTCATGGACAACGTGGCGCAGGCCCCGGCCACCACCGCCGGCAATGGCCTTAATCATCATGCCGTGTCTCGTGCCCAGGTGGCGGAAAAAGTCCACGGCTTCGTCCGCAGACGTCGCCGTGCTGGTACCGCGCAGGACAGGAATACCGAGTTGCTCAGCCAACGCTCTCGTCTTGGCCTTATCGCCCAACAGGGCCAAGACCTCACTGGGGGGACCGATAAACGTAATATGACGCTCCTCGCACCGGCGCGCAAATTCCGCGTTCTCGCTCAGAAATCCATATCCCGGGTGAATGCCGTCACACTCCGTGTGTTGGGCGATGGTCAGAATCTGATCCTGGTCTAAATACGCCGCGCTGCCGCTGCCGGTTAAGGGGACTGCATGATCGGCTTTGCGGCTATGCAGGGATGTCGCGTCGTCCTCGGAAAACATGGCGACGGTCTCGATACCCATTTCCGCGGCGGCCCGCATAACGCGAATAGCGATTTCACCTCGATTGGCGATGAAGAGTTTGGTCACAGACATTGGTGCTACCTTACCGTTGGTGTCTCTCGTGTTGTCTGGTGTTGTCGACGTGCGATGGCATGTATACCGTGACGCCAGTATCGCCGATTGGTTCGCAGGGAACAAGTACACGAGTGACGTACCACAGCAGGTCTGCTAGATTAGAAGTGGCAATCCCCAAACTTTTATGTCATCAACGATACCTGTGGAGAGATATCATGCAACTCGGTTTTGTCGGGGTCGGCCAGATGGGTCGCCCACTCTGTACGAATCTGTTACGCGCCGATTATCCGGTCACCGTCTACGATGCCAACCCCGAGGCGCTTGACGCCATCACCGCTGCAGGTGCCCGCCCCTCCACCCGCCTGGCTGAACTGGCCGGGCAGGTGGATGTTGTAGTGATGGCACTGCCGTCCCCACGCATTTCCGAGGCGGTGATCACCGGACCGGATGGCTTGTTGGACGGCGCCCGCGACGGCACAATCATCGTCGAGATGAGCACCGTGTCCCCGGGCTTTATCCGCCGCATGGACTCGTCGTGCACCGCCAGGGGTGTGACCCTGATGGATTGCGGCATGTCCGGTGGCCCGAAAGGGGCGTCGGAAGCCACCCTCACGTTCATGGTCGGCGGCCCGGTCGAGGTGTTTGAGCGCGTCAAGCCCATCCTCGACACCATGGGCAAGCACATCTATCATTGCGGCGGCACCGGTGCCGGCATGGCGGCCAAACTGGTCAATAATGCCCTGGCTCATGTCAATGCGCTGACGCTCATCGAAGGCTTTGCGCTCGGGGTCAAAAACGGCCTCGACGCCAAGGTGTTGTTCGATATCGTGGCCAACAGCTCGGGTGATAGCTGGGTGCTGCGGCAACGCTTTCAGCAGTACATCAAAGAGGGCACCTTCAACCCCGGTATGACCCTCGACCTGCTGCACAAGGATTCGTCGTTGGCCATGGAGATGGCGCAGGAATCCGACACGCCGTTGTTTCTCTTGAAACTCGCCAATTCGCTGTTCACCTGGTACCAATTGGATGGCATGGGCCCGGAGAACTGGGCCAAGATGATGCTGCTCTGGGAAAAGCAGCTGGGGATTCGTATCGGGGCCACTGAAGACGCCTAACGAGGGATAGCTATGCCTGCAACTGCGCTCGACATTCTGCAACGCGAGGTCAAAGTGCTCACGTTTGACCAGTACGGTACCGTGGTCGATATGCAAACCGGCTTGACCGAGGCGGTGACGCCATTTCTGCACCAGAAAGGCTGGGAGGGCGATCCGCACCGCTTCGTCACCTGGTGGCGCCGCACGCATTACGAAGATTCCATGATTGACGCCCTATGCGATCGCGGACACACCCCGTACCGCGACATCGGGCACCGGGCCGTTTCGCACGTCATGCAGCGTGCCGGTATCGACTACACCCAGGACGACGTCAGGTGGCTCGTGTCGCAGATCGAGGAGCTGCGTCCCTTCCCCGATGCTATCGAAGCCCTCCAGCGGCTCCGTGCCCGGTATCGCCTGGTCATCCTGTCGAACGGCGACCGGGATATGTTGGAGCGGGCCAAGTCCTATATCGGGTTTGATTTTGATCTGACTATCTCGGTGCAGGAAGCCGGCTACTTCAAGCCGCATTACGCCACCTATCACAAGGCCGCCGAGCTCATCGGCGAAGCGCCGATGAGCATTATGCACGTCGCCAATCACGCCTTCGATTGTATTGGGGCCAAAGCCGCCGGAATGCGTACGGCATTCATCAACCGCCGCAACCGGCAGTATGGCGAGTCGCCCCACCAGCCCGATATGACGGTTGCCAATTTCGCCGAACTCGCGACGGCCTTGGTGTGAGCGCCATGGCCTGGTACAACGATCCTGAGTACGCGCCCGTGCTGAAGATTCGACTCGATGCCAGCGCCAATGGCA
>CAJIAL010000082.1_pt1 | contig 10435 bp, 8 predicted proteins | sample 9199091 | NCBI WGS metagenome assembly CAJIAL01 (sample SAMEA7708270, study PRJEB35096) | sediment metagenome | biome: marine neritic benthic zone biome [ENVO:01000025]; feature: sediment [ENVO:00002007]; material: shallow marine sediment [ENVO:03000034] sea grass bed [ENVO_01000059] ... | reverse complement strand
CCTCATTCGAGCTTGCGCCAGCCGTTGCTGACTCCTGAGCCGACCAACGGCAGTGGTTCGCCTAAGTTGTGGCGACCGTGTACGCCGGCGATGGCGGCCGGATTGACGGACCATGTATGGTCGCTGAAGGAGGTGCTGCTCTATCGCGTGCCGCCATCGCCGCAGCCCCAATTCCGGTAACGGGCTGGCGAGGAAATGATCATGAAACGGGACAGGATAAGTATGTCTAAGCCAGGCAAGGAGGGCTCAACGAGCGGCTGAAAATCTGATGTGAGACCTGACGACCGACTGATTACCACCCTTCAGACGGTGCCCAAAGGGGCCGTTACAATTACCCGCAGGCCTTGGGTACGCGCCCACGACAGGTTAGATCGGTAGGAAGAGCCACATTCCCCTCAATTTAGCCACGAAGCGCTTGCAGCAATGCCCAAGCCGATTGTAAATAGACCGTATCAAACCCCTCTGTAAACCACTCGTAGACGTCTGCTAACAATCGATACGCAGCCGTCTGTTTCCCCTGCTGTTGCCATAGGCGACTCAGGCTCATCGCGGCTCGCAGCTCGAGCGACTTGGCCTGCTGCTCGCGAGCTATAGCCAGAGCCTTTTGAAGATAGGCCTCCGGCGTCCATGCCACATTCTGCACCTCGTGTATCGTACCTAGTAGAAATTCGCCCTTGAGCCGGTACAACTCTGCGGTAAAAGAGAACTCACCCGTGCGCTGCGCCACGTCTAGCGCGTCGTCCAGCAGGTCTAGGCTTTCCTGAACATCGCCCATTTCGTGATAGATCTCAGCCATCAACGCTTGATAATATGACCTTCCCGCTTCTGCCCCTGTCTGATAATAGATCTGACACCCCTGGCGCATCTGTTCAATCCCCTTCGTACGACATTCTTGCTCGGCCAGCGCCCACCCACGTATGAATATCCCTTGCCCGAGCCAAAACGGCGCACGTTGTTGCTTTGCTAGATTCACGGTTGTTTCAGCTCGTTCTTGAGCCTTAGATGCCTCGCGACGATGTAGATGCACCCAGGCCATGGCCCACGATGCAAGAATTTGGCTAAAGGGGTGTCGCAACTCTTGGGCGATACCGAGTGCGTCATTGCAGATGGCTACCGCCCGATCCGGATAACCGAGCACCCACATTGCATAGGCTTTAAAGACGAGACAAAGAATCCTGGGATCATGAACTGTAGAACGCTGAGAATGAGGGGAGCTATGACGCAATGGATCATAATGGCTCAGACCTTGTTCGAAGTGTTTCAGAGCAGCGGGAAACTCTCCTATGTATAACAAGCTTTGCCCGAGTGAACAGTGGCTTCCCAATAGATGGGCTACATCGTGAGAGGATTGCGCGAGCTGGAGATAACGCTCGCCCACTTCACGGGCTTCACGGTGTTGCGCTCGACCAAAATAAAAGGTCCACCTCCCATGCAAAGCGGTGAAGAACAGAGGCATGTTCCCAAGCTGCTGTGATAATTCCGCAATCCGCGCGTGGGTGCGTTCGACCTCCGGATCCGTATAGCCCTTGAGGACGGTCAGCACTCGGGCTAACATGAGATTTAAGCTGAGTTCATGTTGCATGCCAACTGACGGGTCAGAGTGAGTCGAGAGCAAACTGAGTCCTTTGGTCACGTGACGGTGAGCTTCCACATGTGCAAACTGATTAAGAGCCTGTTGTCCCGCTCGCTGCCAATAGACGACTGCGGGCTCGATGCAGTTGGCTTCAGTATAGTGATGTGCCACCAACTCGGGCTGGGTCTCGGCAATCTCGAAGAACTGCTCCGTGAGGAGGCGGGCAATTTGCTCGTGTAGCTTTTGCCGAGTGACGGAGAGTAACGTCTGATAGGCAACCTCTTGCGTGAGACCGTGCCGGAACGTATATATCACTTCCGGCACAGTTTGGCTCTCATATATAAACTCAGCTGTCTGGAGTCGTTTCAGACTACGAACGAGGGACTCCTCATCTAGTGAGACGAGCTTATCTAGGAGACGAAATAGCACGTTGGTGCCAAGTACGGCAGCCATTTGCAGCAGCCATTTGTCGGGGGCGGACAGTTGGTCAATACGAGCCGCGAGGACGGCTTGCACACTGTCCGGAATCGGCAATGACTCGTGACTGGTATCGGCTGCCCCAACACTCCGGGTCAGTTCTTCAAGAAAAAAGGGGTTACCGGCAGATTTGACGACGATGGCCTGGACCAGAGGCTCTGAGAGTGAGACCGTTTTTTGGGCCGAGCGCAACAACACCAAGCTGTCATCTGGCAAGAGGTGCGGCAGGGCGATCTGCGTTGCAGTCGACTGCCCCAACCATGGTGGCTGATAACCGGGTCTGTAGGTTGCAAGTAACAAAATGGGCATCGCAGCTAGATGTTCAACCAGCGTTGCAAGCCATTCTTCTGATGTCGCGTCAATCCAGTGAAGATTTTCAATCGCAATGACGAGAGGCTGGCGTTGGCTGACCTTCAACATGAATTGTCGCAACACCGCAAACGTTCGCATGCGGCGCGTTTGCGGACCCAAATGGCTCAGCGATTCCGTAGCTGCCGCGCCCTCTAACAGCTGCATCAACAAGAGCGCCGCCTCTTCCGAGAGCATACTCGCCTCCTCGAGACATAGACGGACTTTCGTCATTAAAGCCTCGCGGGAATCCGTGCTCAGGAGTCCACAAGCTTGGCACAACACCTCACGCAACGGCCGATAGGGAGTCGTACTTCCAAAGGGTAGATTATGCCCGACACAGTAGGTCACAGCCTCCGAGTTTAGACGGCGTGAGAATTCGTAGAGGAGGCGGGATTTACCAATACCGGGCTCTCCGGCAATGCCGACCATCTGTCCTTGCCCACTTGCGACATAAGCCAAGCGCTCATGCAGCATCGCGAGTTCGCGCTTGCGCCCCACAAACTCACTCGAGGGGTAAACGCCATGTCCAGGCACGCCGGCACGTCGTGGTATGAGGCCCTGTACCGCGTATACCGAGCTAGGCGTAGACGAGGTATCAACGCAAACACCCACACCCAACTCCACTTGGATTTCCTCATGTACCAAGCGATATGTCGCCTCACTAATCAGAACGGTATCACACGACGCCATGTGTAAAAGCCGGTTGGCCAAATCAGTAGTATCGCCCACAGCCGTGTAGATCTGCGGTGAATCATGCTCCAACTGCCCGACCACGACGGGCCCCGTGTGCAAACCGACGCACAGAGCGAGAGCCTCCCCTGGCACCAGTGCTTGGATCGCAGTACTTTCGCTTATGTATTGGCGGATATCTAGCGCGGTCAAAATGGCCCGTCTAGCATGGTCCTCCAAGGCAATTGGCGCCCCAAAAAGGGCAGTGCAACCATCACCAGCGAATTCTGTAATGGTGCCTTCGTACCGCCATACGATCTCCCGGACTTGTGCAAAAAATGCTTGCATGAGGCGATGCATCGCTTCGGGCCCCACCCGAGCGGCAATCGGCAACGCGTCATCTAAGGCACAACACAAGACAGTTACCGACTTGTACTCTCCCTCCGAAATAGGCGCGTCGAAGCCGCTCACATCGGCATTTGAAGACGTCTCAGACAAGGTCGCTCCAGGGGCGGACGGGCGTGAGGCCTCCTCACTAACAAGGTGTGATATCGACAGCGATTCCTGATCAAGCGATTGATCCTCCTGAACCTCAACGTTCGCCATAAAACGATAGCCGCGACCACGCAGGGTCTTAATAAAGCGCTGCTCCTGTCCGCTATCTCCAACCGCCTTTCGAACTGCCATCAAGCAGGAATTCAACGCGGCGTCGCCGATGAATTGCTCAGGCCACAAGTGCTCGAGGAGCTCGTTTTTAGCGACCACACGGTCGTGATGAGCCAGTAGGTAAGCGAGCATCTGAAAGACTTTGGGGCGCAGCGGAATGAGGTTCCCAGCCTGGGAGAGTTCGTAGCGTTTTGTATCAAACGTATAGCCTTCAAAGATATAGAGCATCGCTCGTATTCTCTCCCAGGTTCCGACGTATATAGGGCTCTACAGATGCCACTCACCATCAGAACATACCCAAAGTATACAAATCTGACTTTCTATCTATCTCGGCTGTCGGGCTTGGCCCGATCGGGTATCTTCGTGGCAATGCTGGGCAATTGGCTGCTCCGGCTGCCCACGATGTCGCTGATGAGCGCGTCCAGGGTCGTCAAGTGATGGGCCATACGGCCCCTGGGTTCGCCCGGATAACATTGTTGCAAGGCCTCATGTATGGCACGATAACGCCGAAGGTTATCACTCATCGCATACACCTCCTGATCACATTGATGCTTTTGATGGTGTATACGATGAGACAACCTCTCCTAAATGTCTATACTAAAATGACTTATAAAAGTGTCCGGTAGACAATTGTAAACATTGCGTTAGGTCTGTTTCTGATACTCGTAACGTCTGTAGTCTATGCTGCTCCACCTCGGTCGATGAATTTAATTATTACTCCTTCAAATGCAGCGATATACGGTCACGACTATACCAATGCCTCTGCCACCATCAAGATAAAAGAGAGGCAGGGTAGCACGAAAGTCACGATCAAAGTATCTGGTGCAAAGCCAAACCACCTCCATACCGTTTGGTACAAGCTGGTGTTGTCTGGCAGTCCAATCACTGGAATCGGCGCAACGCCTGCTGCGCCGACTACCCAAATCGACAATCTTATGATGGACGCAGGCACTCATGTGGCCAGGGCGAATGCGTTCTACACCAATCCGGCTGGAAATGGCACGCTGAAAGTCGACCTGAACTTCCCGCTTAGCGCGGGTGTCTATCCTTTCAGTCAATATAACTCAGACCTGCCGGATATCAGCACATCGAACAGCCCTTTTACCTTCCGTGTAATTTCCCATTGTACTGACAACGTGCAGCACGGGCTCGTTCCATGTCTCCATGAGCCAACATTTCAGATTTCGCTATAACCGGCTATAGGGGTGGCTCATTGATGCCTTTTTGAGGCGTCAGTGAGCAATTCTATGAGGGACGGTTTCGTTGGGTGAGCAGACCTGAAGTGAAACCCCTGAGGTCTATTCACCCATTCGAAATCATATCTATCAAACTACCTCAAAATTGGTCGAACGGTGAGTTTAGATAAATGTTATGTAAATATCATGTAAATATCACACGACTATCATGTTGCCGAATCGGCTATCCCTTAGGGTTAATTGTGCGATGGTTAACGATCACTATCGCGATTCGTGCCGACGCTTGATAGGAGTAGGCTATGGCGGCAGAGTGGCCTGAAGAAGAGCGGAGACCACGAGGTCGCCCCAAACGCTCGGAGCCGACGAAGCGGATTCATGTGATGACCATACGTGTCCCTGAAGACCTGCTGAATCGACTTGAAGCGCATACGGTACGTATGAAGGCGGAGCATCCGTATCTCAGATTGAGTCGGGCTGATGTCATTCGCATGTTGCTTGACGAGGGACTGAGTGGAAGCGAGCCCTAACCCGTAAGATTCTTGGATTGCTTTTGAGAAGGAGCTAAACAACATGGCTGAATATGCACATCCTGAGATGTTGGTCAACACCGATTGGGTGGCCGAACATCTCGACGACCCCAGTATCCGGTTTGTCGAGTCAGATGAAGATATCCTGCTCTACGATGTTGGACACATTCCCAGCGCAATAAAAGTCGACTGGCTAACTGAATTGCAAAATCAGGTCGTTCGTGACTACGTGGACCGAGATACCTTCGGCACGCTCATCGGTGGCAAGGGTATCAGTGGTGACCACACGGTCGTGTTCTATGGCGACCGCAACAATTGGTGGGCCTGCTATGCGCTGTGGGTCTTTAAAATGTACGGTCATCCAGACTGTCGCATTATGAATGGTGGGCGTCAGAAATGGATCGACGAAGGGCGGGAGCTGACGGTTGTAAAGCCATCTCATGCCCCAGTGGCACGTGAGGTTAGTGCTCCGGACCTCAATATCCGGGCGTTTCGCGATCAAGTCTTGGCTCACTCAAACGATGGCAAACCGATGATCGATGTGCGATCACCTGGTGAGTACAGTGGGGAGTTGACCCATATGGCGGATTATCCCCAAGAAGGTGCATTGCGTGGCGGTCACATCCCAGGGGCGGCGAATATTCCTTGGGGGCAAGCCGTGGCCGCCGATGGTACCTTCAAGAGTGCAGATGAGCTGATAGCACTTTACCAAGATCAAGCTGGCTTAACGCCAGGCGATGATGTGATTGCGTATTGTCGGATTGGTGAGCGCTCGAGCCATACCTGGTTTGTCCTGACTTGTCTATTGGGCTATGACAACGTGAAAAATTACGATGGCTCATGGACCGAGTGGGGCAATTTAGTGGGAATGCCAATTGAAAAAAGCGTCTAATGGAGAAGCTCATGTCTAAGCAACAGATTAAATTACAACAAGTTATTTGTACGTTGGTCGGTGTGATCAGCATCGTCGTATTAGCTGTAAGTCCTGTCGTAGCCGGCGGGTATGCGAATGCACGACTTTTGGTGGAGATCGATCAAATACAGGCTCTCAGCACCAAGCCCGATGTGCGCTTGGTGGATGTGCGGGATAAAAAAGACTATGACGCCGGGCATATGCCCAATGCGGTTCATCTTGGATTTCAGAATGTGGTCGATGCCGGCAGTCATATTAAGAGTGCGATGTTGCCTAAGGAACAAGTGGCGAAGATGCTTGGGCAACGCGGTATTGGCAAAAACACGCGGGTGATTTTTTACGATGATACCGGCGGTTTTCGTGCGGCCCGGTTGTTTTGGATGATGGAGTACTTTGGGCACCGGCGTACCGCGATTGTCAACGGCGGATATACCAAATGGTTGAGCGAAAAGCGGCCGGTTACGAAAGAAGTGCCGAAGGTGAAAGCTGCGACATTCCCAGTTGATCTGACCGAGCGGCGGGTTGCTTCGGCCGACTGGCTACTCGATCGGCAACAGGATTCGGATGTGGTAGTCATTGATGTTCGAGGACCAGGTTCCTATGCCAAGGGCCATATCCCATGGGCGAAAAACATTCCGTGGAAGGGTAATCTGACTGCCGACAAAACACTCAAGTCGGCGGATGAACTTCACGAGCACTTTGCCTCTAAGGGGGTGACTAAGGATAAAAATGTGGCGATTCATTGTCAGGATGGCCGCGCTGCGGCCCATTCGTATTTCACGTTGAGACTGTTGGGATACCCGCGAGTACGTAGCTATGATCGCTCCTGGGCCGAGTGGGGTAGTGCTGATGATCTGCCAAAGGTTGTCGCTGCGACTAACCCTTGTGCAGCAAAGGCGAATCCCTGTAACCCCTGTGGTGCCAAGAATCCCTGTAATCCTTGTGGAGCTAAGAAGTAACAGCCTGAGGCGCAAGAGGGGATAGGGTAATGAGGTACTGTTGCCACCAACGGTAATGAATAGTCTTTTTAAACGCTATTTTGCGGCTCTGCCGCGAGTAGCGGCGGGCAGTGCGAACCGCCGCCTGCACCACCGGCTCACCCAACCGTGGCGCGGGGAGCAGGCGGCGCCCCAAAACCGCGTTTGGCATGCCTATACGTCTGTGTATCGGCTCCTCTTCAAATGGTTGAACCGCCGAAGCCAGAGACGTGGCTTTACGTGGGAAAGCCTCTTGCGGTACAAGAGGCGATACCCATTGCCTCGTCCTCGCCGACTCGTGTCGCTTAATCCCGTTTGGTGAATGACCCTGTGAAGAGGCTTGTGCGGTAGTCCCGCAGGCAGGCTTCTGTGAGGGAGAGGCTCGGTCAGTACAGGGGTCAGATACTGTGACACTCCCGGTACCGAAAGGCGGGAGACAACGGGGAACACAAACGTGACCTAAATACTGAACGAGACGGTAGTGGCGTATAAGCATTTCAAAAGCACTTTTCTCGCCCCGCGCCGGCGCTCGATCAGCTCGTGGTGTCAGCGAGCATGCCGCGGACCGCGCGCCGCCGGCCGCTGCTGAGCCAAGGCGCAGGGGGCGGCGTTCATCTTCGAGTGTCACGACACATCCTCCTTCTAGGCAGCAACGGCGGTTGATCTAGTCTGGGCGGCATCTAGCTCATGAAATGGCAAACTCGGTCTCAAATTCGCTAGGCTTGTACCTTTGCCAGCACCTCTTTTGTTTGTAGTAGCCCTGGGCTAACCCTGCGTCGGAAAACCGGATGCGACCGTTCAGCTCTCGCATTGGCATGGTCATCGATACACTATCCCGTCGCGACGCTCTGGCGTAGCCTGCATGCGAACATCACGCCGATTGGCCGAAGCTGGCGATGCGCTCGGCGGTGGCAGGATCGGTACTTCCCCGCACTGCGGCCTCCGTCTCTAGAGTGATCGCCGTCTCCACGTCGGCATAGGTCGCTTTGTTGAGCACGGCCTTCATATCCCGTACGGCGCGCTCCGGCAAGCTCGCAATGTGGCTCGCCACGGCTTGAGCTTCGCTCATGAGTTGGTGGTCCGGTATCACCCGCCACGCGACGCCGAGTTCGAGCAGTTCTGCTGCAGTATAGCGCTTGCCCAGTAGCATCATTTCCTTGGTTTTCGCCGGTCCAATCAGCGCGGGCAAGATGGCTGTGGCGCCGCCGGTGACGAACAACCCCCATGCCACCTCCGGAAAAAACGCCTGGGCGCTCTCGGCCCAAATGGACAAGTCACAACCGATCGCCCACTCGAATCCACCCCCAACCGCCCAGCCGTTGATCGCGCCGATGATGAGCCGATCGCCCAACACCATCGCCCGCGTGACGTGTTGGACGCGTTCGATATTGGCCCGCACTTGGTCGGGTGAGACGTCGTGGCGCCGTTCTTTCAGGTCGGCACCCGCGCAAAACGCTTTACCGGCTCCGGTGAAGACAATCGCCCGCGTCTCGGGATCGGCGTTTGCCGCCTCAAAGGCATGGGCGAGTGCATCAACGAGCTCGGTGTTCATGGCGTTGAGCACGGCTGGCCGGTTGAGCGTGATAAGGCGGACACCATTCGAGAGCTCAGACAACACGGTATCGCTCATGGTTGATTCCTTTTCACTCGGTTTCGCCAGTTGCGCACGGGGGCTACGTGGGCCGTGGCTCCACTCTAACGGGAAGGACCGGCATCAGGGGCCGCACTGACAGTCGCTTCAACTCTGTACTAGGCCGAGATTCGGTCCACGAGGCCTTCTGGCGAGGCACTATACCCGGTGAGGGTGCGATCGACATGGTGCAGACGCCAACTCAACATCTTTTGAGCATAGTCAAGTACCCGCGAGGCATAGGCAGGGTCACCCGCACAGTTGTGGAACTGACCCGGATCCGCCTCGAGATCGAAAAACAAGGGCGGCAAGGCATCAAAGTGAACGTACTTGTACTGCGTGTCTTGAATCACCGCCAGTGAGCACCGATCCACCGGCAAATCCAGGACCCTATTGTGTACGTTGCCGTACGAGGTGCGAAAGTCGTACTCGTAGTGCACTTCGGAACGACAATCCTCCGGTGTTTCCCCATGGAGAAACGGCAACAGCGAGCGACCATCACAAGAGCGAGGGACATCGGCATTCACCCATTGCAAAATCGTTGGCATCACATCGATGGTCTCGGTGAATTGCTCGACAACGCCACCCCGGCTGGCATTGGCCTCAGGTGAGGGGTCTCGAATGACGAGTGGAATGTGAAAACTCTCGTCAAAATAGCCCACCTTACCCAGCAGGTGATGATCTCCGAGTTGCTCGCCGTGGTCGCAGGTGAGAACAATGAGCGTATTGTCATATTGGCCACTGGCCTTCAGATAGTCGATGACGCGACCAACGTGATGGTCCACCTCACTAATCAGCCCGTAATAAGCGCTGCGCATCCGCCGCACCTCATCCTCCGACATCGCACTGCCCAGCCCTTGACCATCTTGGAAAAAATTGGCCTGCTTGACAGTGTCCATATAGTACGCCAGGAGCGGATGCTGTTGGCCCTCGGCCTCTGGTGATTCGGCTCGCACCGGGGCGGGGACCTCGGCCGGATCATACATGGTATTATACGGCGCGGGTGCAATAAAGGGAGGGTGCGGCCGGTAATAGCCCAGGTGGAGAAACCAAGGTTGCCGAGAGGCCCCCTGAAGATAGGACAATGCACATTCCGTCGACCAGGCTGTATCCGAAAGCTCTACCGGGATAGATGAGGGTGATGTCGTGGCGCCGTTCCCAGCCCCATGGAGAGGCAACCAGATATCGTCGGGGGTCGGGGGGACATCAAACCCCTTGTCGCGTAGCCAGTTAAAGTAGGGCTGCTTCTCCGGTTCCCAGGAGCCAACCGGATGCCAACCGTGCATCAGACTGCCCAAAATCTGGAAGCGGGGATCCTGATGGGGCGTACTCCGCGGGTCGGGTGTCGTCGTGGTATAGCCCACCAGCGCTGGCAAATAGCCGGCCTGGCGCATTTCCAGCGCCAAATTGGTATGCCGCCGGTCCATTGGCACCGCGTTTTGCACCACACGATGAT
>CAJIAL010000306.1_pt1 | contig 10441 bp, 8 predicted proteins | sample 9199091 | NCBI WGS metagenome assembly CAJIAL01 (sample SAMEA7708270, study PRJEB35096) | sediment metagenome | biome: marine neritic benthic zone biome [ENVO:01000025]; feature: sediment [ENVO:00002007]; material: shallow marine sediment [ENVO:03000034] sea grass bed [ENVO_01000059] ... | reverse complement strand
GCACGAAACTGTCCGCGTTTCAGCGTTGGTGGCACCATCGCGTCCATCGCGTCAAGCTTCTCTGTTGGATCCGCTCGCAGATAAGCCTCAGTCGTTTGGATGTCAGCATGCCCCAGCCACAGGGAGACTTTACGGATATCCCCGGTCGCTTGCAGGACCAACATCGCTGCAGTGTGCCGCAGGACATGCGGCGTGAGCGGCTTTGTTGCATGAATCGAGTCGACACCGCACTGCCCCCAGGGATTCTTCTTTTAGCTGACTGGGTAGGACTGCGGACGACCCATTTCCCGCATCCGATTGAGCACCCCGCACGCGATCGCGGCTTCCCGCTCCTGCGCTGCATCTCGCTTCGCTCGTATGTGGCCACCGAATGTTCGTTTGTACCGAGAAAAAGGCATTTTCGGCGCGCGCCTGCGCGTAGTACCCTGACGTCCGTTTCCAGGCGAATCGACCCTCGCGCTCGATTGCTCTAAGATGCTGATCGCGTTGGGTCGGCGAGGACCTTTCCGTGGGGCTCAGCACGGCATCTTTCCGCGGCGAAATGATCACCTGGGCACCAGGCGAATGGTCCTCGACGGCCGCGTAGACTGGCTGCTGATCGTAGATGCCATCGGCGACGAAACGGTCGATGTCCTGATCGATTTGGTCCAATAGCGCCGGCACGTGTGAAGGATCTTGCTCATGACCATCCGTCACGCAAGATGCCATGATTTGCCCCTCGTCATCGACGCCAAGATGGAGTTTCTTCCAGTGCTTACGCTTCTTTTCGCCATGTTTCTGGGCGTGCCATTCGCCTTGGCCGCATATCTTCACGCCCGTGCTGTCGATGATGACGCAGACTGGTCCCTTGGGGGCACGATCAAGCTTCCGCCTGACCGCCACGGTGGCATTGCGCCGTGACAGGGTCGTGTGATCCGGGCAGGGAAGGTCCACACCCATCAGCCGTAAGACGGAGCCAAGAAAGCCCTCCGTTTGGCGGAGCGCCAGATGAAAGAGCAACCGGAACGTGAGGCCGGTCTCAATGGCCACATCGGAGTACACCGGCTGGGCACCGCGCTTGCCCGTCTGCGGCGGGGTCCAAGCGTTGATGGCCTCGTGACTGATCCAGAGCGTGATGTCGCCGCGATCGCGGAGTGATTTTTCATACTCGGCCCAGTTCTTGACGCGGTAGGCGGTCTTGTACTTGGGATGTCGATAGGGTCGTTTATGGGGCTCGGTCATGCGCTTCACCGTTGGCTGCTGAGGTTGGTCATGTCAAAGGATGACGCTCCGTTCAACCAACGTCAAGCGCACGTCGGGGATTTATGCACCAACCCCGCGGCGCAGTGCGACACCGTGTAAGAGCGAAGACAGCTTGGCTCAGCAACTGGCCCTGTTCCACGTCTATCACAATTTCGTCTTGCCCCATGCGAGCCTTCGCCAAGCCCTGGAGGAGCCTATCCCAACCAACGGGAGTGGCTCAGCCAAGCAGTGGCGGCCGTGTACACCGGCGATGGCGGCGGGGTTGACCGACCATGTTTGGACGTTGAAAGAAGTGCTGGTGTTTCGGGTGCCGCCGTGGCCCCAGCCACAGATGGCTTGAGTAATGGTATCGGTTACTGATTGTGCTGTTGAACGGTCGAAGTGTGCTCAGATTGAGGCCAACAGGGCTGGACAAGGTCTTGAAAGCCTGTTTGGCGTGCTGATGACTGGCTGATTGATCCCTCGTAGACGGCTCGCGAAGGGTCTGTAATGATTGTCCGTTGGCCTCGGGTACGCGACCCCTCACGGGGCGGTCGCATCTTCGCCGAGGGCCTGGCGCACCAGATCGCTGCCGTAGTCGCGTTCAGCTGCGGCGCGCGACACCATGCCGCCGCGGATATCGGCGGCCAGGAGGGCCAGCGGCCGATTACGGGGCGGGCCAAAGCCACCCGCGCCGCCGGTCTCAATACGCATGGTTTCGCCTTGCTGGAGTTCGATGTGCGAGACCTTGGAACCGAGCTGCTGTGCGTCCGCGCGGCCGGTGTTCCGGATAAGCCGCGCTGTTGCCCCGTCGCACCCGCCAAATATACCCGGCGCGGCGACGATGTGGCTGTCGGAACGGACCGAAAAAACGATCCCGTCGCTCATCGCCTCGATCTCGCGGGCCAGACCGCAACCGCCGCGATAGGTGCCGGCGCCGCCGGAATCCTCCACATAGGCGTATTCGCGTACCAGGAGATCGTATTCGTGCTCCAGCGCCTCGGCCGGCAGGTTCGAGGTGTTGGTGACGTGCACGTGGATACCGTCCATGCCGTCGCGGTCGTGGCGCGCGCCGCTGCCGCCACCCAGCGTCTCCAGATAGACGTAGGTACCGCGGCCATCGCGGCGCTGGCCTGAAAAGACGATCGTCGGCACCGAATCGTGGCTCGAGGCCATGGCACGCTGCTTCGGAACCAGGCCGATGAATGCGCCGAGAATCGCACCCGCCACCTTGTTGGCGGTGATCGAGCGTGCCCCCACGGCGCCCGGGAAGCTGGGATTGGTGATGGTACCCGGGGGCGAGAACACCTCGATAGCCTCGAACAGACCGCTATTGGGCGGCAGATCGGGATCGAGCATGGTTTTGACTGCGTAGTAGGTGGTGGCCTGCAAGGCGCTTGCCGGCACACTCATCGCACCACGGGCCTGCGGGCCCGAACCCGTGAAATCTACCGTCAGCTTATCGCCGCGCACCCGCACCGTGGCGTGGATCGGCAACCGATCGCCGCCCAGCCCGTCGTCGTCCAGGTAGCGGGTGAAACTGTAATCCCCGTCCTTGAGTTGATGGATACGGTTCAATAGCCGCCGCTTGGTATAGGTCAGCAAGTCATCCACCGAGCGCTGAATGCCATCCAGGCCCATTTGGCGGATCAACTGCTGCACCATGGCCGCGCCGCGATCATTGGTGGCGATCTGCACCCGGATGTCCAGGGCCCGATCTTCGGGTTCGCGGGTGTTGTGGGCGATCATGTAAAGCAGGTCTTCGTCAACCTCGCCGGCCCGCGCAATGCGGATCACCGGAATGCGCAGTCCCTCCTCGAAAATCGAGCGCGCCGTGCCGGCAACGGAACCCGGCACCGGCCCGCCCACGTCGGCATGGTGCCCGACGTTGGCCGTGAAGGCAACCGCCACTCCCTCCCAGAAGACCGGCGTCACGACGGTGATATCGGGCTGGTGAGTGCCGTTGGCAAGATAGACGTCGTTACAGATGAAGGCATCGCCCTCGGCCATCTGGTCGACCGTCTTGCGCGTCAAGAGGGCCTGGACGCTGCCCAGAAGCGAGCCAAGATGCATGGGTATGTGGGATGCCTGCGCCATGCAACGCCCACGACCGTCAAAGAGGCCGACCGAACAGTCACGCCGTTCCTTGATGTTGGTGGAAAACGACGAGCGGATCAGGGTATTGCCCATATCCTCGGTGATCGACAGCAGACGATTGGAAAACACCGCCATGGCGATCGGGTCGAACAGGCCCTCGTCACCTTGTGGAGTGGCGGATGCGTGCGGCATGGTGCTCATGTCTCAGGTCTCCTCGCTCATCGGTTCTTGAGACCGACGTCGATAACGATGTTGCCGATCTCGTCCACCACCGCCGACTGGCCCGGCAACATCACGGTGGTGGCGCTCATCTCCTCGATGATCGCCGGTCCAGGAATCGTTTCGCCTACCGACAGCTTGGCGCGCGCATAGACCTGTGTCGGCACCCAGCCGTGCTGGTCACCGATATAGACCTGGCGCTCATCGATCACTGCATCAGCGCGCGCCCCCCCGCCCTTGCTCCCCGCGAGGGGCGGGCGGGCGACCGTGCCCACGGCCTGGACCCGACAATTGACGATTTCGACCGGGCGGTCGGGGATGTCGTAACCGTATTCCTGCCTGTGCGACGCCCGAAACCCCTCGTGGAACATGTCGAGACCGCCGGGCTCGACCGCCTCCATCTCGACCTTGACCTCGAAGTTCTGGCCCTGATAGCGGGCGTCGATGACGCGGTGGAACGCCTGCTTGCCGCTTTCCACCCGCTCACCCTCGAGCCAGGTGCGGCCCTCGGCCAGCATGTCGTCGAACAGTTTGCACACGCGCTCCCACGCGGCGACGTCGGCCGGAGTGATCACGGTGCGCACGAAATCGAGACTGATATCGGACAGCAGCATGCCGCGTGCACACATGGTGCCCGGCTCCTGTGGAATGACAACGCGTGGGATATTGCATTCGATGGCGATCTCGGCCGCGTGCAGAGGGCCGGCCCCGCCATAGGCGAACAACGCGAACGCGGAGATATCGTAGCCGCGCTCAGTGGACACCGAGCGGATCGCCCGGCTCATGTTGGCGTTGGCGATGCGGATGATGCCATGCGCCGCGGTTTCCAGATCGAGGGCCAGGGGGGTTGCCACCTTGTCGGAGATCACCTGGCGCGCGGCCTCAAGATCCACCGGCATGCGGCCGTCGAGTAGCGCCACCGGATTGAGCCGCTGCAACGTCAGGTTGGCGTCCGTGATCGTCGGCTGCAGCCCGCCTCGGCCGTAGCCGACCGGCCCGGGCTCGGCGCCGGCGCTGTGCGGGCCAACCTTGAGCGCACCGGCATCGTCTATCCAGGCAATCGAGCCGCCCCCGGCGCCAATCACGTGGATGTCGATCATCGGCACCGTGATGGGATAATCGGCGACTACGCGTGATGACGTAAACAGCGGCCGAGAATCGGAGATCAGCGACACGTCGGTGGACGTACCGCCGACGTCAAAGGTGACCAGGTTGGGAAAGCCCGCGGCGCGCCCCACCTCGACCGCCCCCACGACCCCGGCCGCCGGGCCCGAGAGACAGGTGCGCACGGGATGCTGTCGCACGGTCCGTACCGACATCAGGCCGCCGTTGGAATGGAAGGTGTACGGCTCGATGGTGATGCCCAGATCGCGCACGCGATCGAGAAAGCGGCTCAAATACGTGCCCATGCGAGGCCCCACGTAAGCGTTGATAACGGTGGACGACAGGCGTTCGTATTCGCGGAACTCGGGTAGCACCTCACTGGACAGACTGACGTAAGCATCAGGCATGTGCTTTTCGAGTTCGGCGCGGGCTTTTTGCTCGTGATCGGGCATTGTATAGGCATGCAAAAAGCAGACGGCCACCGCCTCGACGCCAGACGCCTTCAAGGTGGCAACCGCGGCCTGCAGGTTTGTTTCGTCCAGCGGCATGAGGATGGTGCCGTCGGCGCCAACCCGTTCGGCGATCTCCAGCCGGTGCTGGCGCGGCACCAGCGGCGGCGGCTTGCCCACGGTGTAGTCATAGAGATGCGGCCGGGTCTGTCTGCCGATCTCCAGCACGTCGCGGAAGCCCTTGGTGGTCAAGAGCCCGGTCGCCGCGCCGCGGTGTTCGAGCACCATATTGGTGGCGACCGTGGTGCCGTGGCCGAAATGGCCCACGTCCGCGGCCTTCACGTCGTATTCCGCCAACATCTCGGCGACGCCCTGTTGGATTGCCTCCGACGGATCGGTGGGCGTGGAGGAAACCTTGTGATAGGCAATCCGCCCGGTGTGCTCGTCAAACATGATGAAGTCAGTAAACGTGCCGCCAACATCGACGCCGATACGATACATGAGTTTCGATTCTCGAGGGGCCAGCATAAAGGTTTTCGCGTACCTGACTGCCGTTCTCCGGCACAGTTAACATGACATAATTTCACAGCGAATGGAAGGGTTCTTTGCGATGGACCTGGCACGCTGCCCAGTGTGTCAGCAGGGCACGCTGCGGATCATCGCCGCTATTACGGCGGATAGATACTATGCGACCAGGCCCTGTGGGTCAATTGGGATTGGAGGACGTGAGCTCTCCATGAAATATTAGGTAATGTTTCAGAAGTGGGTAGTGTTTTAGATTTGCACTTTGGCCGTCATGTATGCCATACTGCCCCCCTCTCGTGAAGGAGGTCACAATGGTGCTCATCCCCGTGCGCTGCCCACACTGTCAAAGCGATCAAGTCATTCGAGGCGGCAAAACCCAAGCCGGCAAACAACGCTACAAGTGCCGAAACGCGGACTGTCCTCACTATTCGTTTCAACTCGACCTCATCTACAAAGGCCGCGTACCTGAGATCAAAGCGCAAATTGTTGACATGGCGCTCAATGGCAGTGGCATCCGGGATACGGCACGGGTGCTGAAGATCAGCCCCACGACCGTCATCAACGAGCTGAAAAAAAGCGTCGACGCTCAGCAAGGTAAACCATCGTCTGCTCGCCTTGTTAGACCCAGAGCAGGTGGAGGGTGTCATGCGGCTTGCTGAGGAAGCGGACGTGGATGAAATGTGGGGGTTTGTCGGCAAGAAAAACGAGCAACGATGACTGGGGCATGCCATTGATCACCGCAGCGGCAAGGTCTTGGCGTATGTCTTTGGGCGTCGGAAGGATGCGATGTTTCTGACACTCAAGGCGCTGCTGGAGCCGTTTGGCATCACGCGATACTCCACAGACTATTGGGGTGCCTACACGCGTTATCTCGATGCGGATGCGCACCAACAGGGCAAGCGGAACACCCAGAAGATTGCACGGAAACACCTGACGTTACGCACGCGCATCAAGCGGCTTGCCCGTCAAACGATCTGCTTTTCCAAATCCACGCAGATGCATGATATTGTCATCGGTTTGTTCGTCAATCGATTCGAGTTTGGGTTGACGCTCTGCATGGCGAAGTACCGGGCTGAAACACGACCTTCAACCTTTGTGATGCCCCCGGAACGTCACTGGAGAACGATTGGATGAATCAGGATGTTTCCCACACCCAAGATCTTGCAAATATCATCCGCCATGCCGTCGGCCCCCAACGCGAGCAACACATTGCCCGGTTGCGTGAGCTGATTGCCATTCCGAGCCCCCTCGGATCGGAAGCGACAGTGCAGCAACATATTGCCAGATGCATGCGCGCACTCGGTGCGCAGGTGGACCTGTTCGAAGCCGATTTGGAAGCATTACGCAGCCACCCCGAGTACGCCCATCACCCGGACGATACGTCTGGCGAAGGGCGTCCCAACGTGGTTGGGCGCATCCCGGGGGCAGGTGATGGACGGTCATTGCTTCTGTATGCCCATCCCGATACCCGACCGCAACCAGAGCCGGGCACGTGGCAGACCGATCCACTGACCGGCGTCGAACGTGCAGGACGCCTCTATGCCCTGGGAGCTGCCGATGACAAGGCAGGCATTGCCGCCATGCTGGGCGCCGCCGGTCTGTTGCAGGATCTCGGGATTCACCTGCAAGGCGATCTCATAATGGTGAGCAGCATTGGCAAGCGCGGAGGAGCAGCAGGAACGCTGGCAGTTATCGATCGGGGATACGGTGGGGACGGCGTTATCTATGCGCATCCGGCCGAGACAGGCCGAGGTTATGGGGATATCAAAACCCTGACACGAGGCGTGATGCCATTCACGGTACACGTGCAGGGCCAGAGGCCGGCACCAATTGAAATCGGCACGCCGCACAATGCGGTCCCCGATCAGGGTGTCAGCGCCATCGAGAAGGCATTCGGCTTGCTATCCGCCCTACAAGCCTGGTACGCACAGCTCGCCCAAAACGTTCACCATCCGTTACTGGATGCTCAACTGGGGCAATCGACGACGATGACCGTCGGCGAAATACACTCGTCCCCAGGGTACAATCTGGTGCCCGAATGGTGCCGTTTCCGGGGTCAATTGACCTTTCCCCCGGGACAAACTCTCCAGACGCTTCGGGCCGAGTTCACCAAGGCACTCACGCAAGCCTGCCAGCATGACCCGTGGTTTGCGCACGTCCCCCCGCGCATCGACATTGATGGACCGCGCGCCAATCCGGCCGAGACCGACGCGTCGCATCCCTTCGTCCAGTTGGCCATGCAAACGATCCAGGACGTCACCAACGTGTGCCCGCAGCCGTACGGAGGGCACATGCAGAGCGATATCCGATTTCCCATTCTGCAGAGTGGGATGCCAACCGTAGGCTTCGGCCCCACGGGTGGCAACTTCTATATGGCCGATGAGTGGGTCGATCTGGATGGCTATATACAGCACGTTGCCATTTTGGCACTTCTGGCGGCGCGCTGGTGCGGTATCCACCCCTCAGCGTCGCCGACGTCTTAACGGTCGACAGCGTCAACGCAACGACTCAGGCGCATTTACCAGACCGTCATCTCACGGGAAAGGCCCGGCATGAACTACAGAATGCTCGGACGAACCGGCGTCAAGGTATCGCCCTTCTGTTTGGGATCGGCCAACTTCGCGGACCCCACGCCCGAAGACGAGTCGATCCGCATCATCGACCGTGCGCTGGATGCCGGCATCAACGTCATCGATAGCGGCAACAACTATGCAGATGGTGAAAGCGAACGCATCATCGGCAAAGCGCTCCAACAGAATAGCCGGCGTCATCAGGTGATCCTTGCCACTAAGATGCACTATCCTATCGGACCGGGTCCCAACGACTCCGGCAACTCACGCTTGCACATTTTCCGCGCCTGCGAAATCTCGCTGCGCCGTCTGCAAACGGATTATATCGATCTCTTTCAGATGCATCGACCGTCGCCAGAGATTCCCATCGATGAAACCCTGGGCGCGTTAACCGATCTGGTCCGGCAGGGCAAGGTCCGCTATATCGGCTGCTCGACCCATCCGGCTTGGCAGGTCATGGAAGCCATCATGGCCAGCGAGCTCAAGGGCTATGCGCGCTATGTCGCCGAACAACCGCCCTATAATCTGTTAGATCGGCGTATCGAAAACGAACTGATCCCGCTCTGTCAGCGGTACGAACTGGCCATTATGCCGTGGTCACCCATGGCCATGGGTATTCTGGCCGGACGCTACACCGATGCGGCGGTGTATCCGACAGATTCACGAGCGACGCTGCGGGGTGGTATTTATGCCGAACGCGTCACCGCAAAGGGCATCGAGGTGGGCAATGCATTTGTCAAACTGGCGGCGGAAACAGGGCTTTCGCCCGCCCAATTGGCCAATCTGTGGGTTAAGGATCAGCCTGGCATCACCGCCCCCATCATTGGACCACGGACGTTGACTCAGCTCGAAGAGATGCTGCCCGTAATGGAAATTGCGCTCTCTGATGACGCGCGGGCGGTCTGCGACCAGATGGTGCCGCCGGGCAGTGCCGTGGCGAACTTTTTTAACTCTGCAGCGTGGATGAAGATGCGGATCATCTAACCTGCCAGACAGATGTTTTTCAATAAGGCGGAGGGTGCTGGGGCAGGGCGTCCTGCCTACCCCGCAGGATGATAAAACGGTTGTCCCGGTACGTAAGAGGATTGAGGGCACAAGACGCTCGGGAAAGGCCGGTGAACCATGAAGACGATACGGATTGAGTTTGAGAAAGGCGACGTCTTCGTGGCTCGCCTGCTGGAAGACGAAGCCCCCAAGACATGTGCAGCCGTTAAGGCACGTCTGCCCTTCACCTATCGCTTTCACCAGAGCATTGTCTCGGGCCAGGCATTGGTGACACTGCCGCCAGACTTCACGGTCGAGCCAGAAAATCAGCATGTCGCCAACACCCCACCGGGAACGATTGCGTTTCTGGTCGCCGATCCGCCTCGGCTGGTGCCGGATGAAATCTATATCGCCTACGGTATCTTTATCTCACGCGGACTCACGATTGACGCCAAGCAGCCGGTCAACGTCTTTGCGCGTATCGAGTCCAATCTCGAGGCGTTGGCCAAGGTCGGACGACGGGTGCTCATGGAAGGGGCGGAGCGAGTGACGTTTAGCCTGGCCGAGTAACGGGCAAGGTCAAATCAATCGATCATACTCTCGGATAGGGGATCGTCTAAACACGTCCTGATTCATGACGCGGCATATGCGTCACTTATATGCTCTTGAAGTTGGGGAGGAAAATAGTATTGTGTTCGTCGTTCCGGCTATCGCCGGAACTCAGGGCATAATGGGATTCCGGCCGGCGCCGCAATGACGGGCAAACCTCCCGATCTCTCAGGCTGGACCGTTTTGCCGCTGGCGGTGAGCCGCTTCGCGAAGCGAAGGGACGGCTGGTCGAACCGCCGACAACACGCGCGGCCGACACACGAAGTTGGTATATGAAGGCGAGCCGGAGTCGTTCCGGCATAAGAGGAGGAATAGGATGGAAGTAGAGAACAAGCTGAAAGCGATGGGACTGGAGCTACCCGCTGCCGGGACACCACCGCCTGGCCGAGCCGGCGCGGTCAAAATTGGAAACACGCTGTTCGTGGGTGGGCACACGCCGGGACCGGCGTACGTGGGAAAGTTGGGAGCCGGTTTCACGGTGGAGCAGGGTTACGATGGGGCACGGCAGGCCTGCCTCAACTGTTTAGCCGACGTGAAGGCCGTCATAGGCGACTTGGATAAGGTAAAACGGGTGGCCAAGTTGCTGTGCATGGTCAACTCCGCCCCTGATTTCGGCCAGCAACCCCTGGTGGCTAACGGAGCCACCGACCTTCTGAGCCAGCT
>CAJIAL010000701.1_pt1 | contig 10444 bp, 16 predicted proteins | sample 9199091 | NCBI WGS metagenome assembly CAJIAL01 (sample SAMEA7708270, study PRJEB35096) | sediment metagenome | biome: marine neritic benthic zone biome [ENVO:01000025]; feature: sediment [ENVO:00002007]; material: shallow marine sediment [ENVO:03000034] sea grass bed [ENVO_01000059] ... | reverse complement strand
CGCCAGGCAGCCGGCATAGCGCACCAGGTGGGCATGCGGCAGGGGCACGATGGCGGCCAGCTTCTCCAAAAGTTCCAACGGCGCGAGTTTAATGCCGGTGGTGCCGTCGGACCACGGCCTGGTAAATCGGTAAATGAGATCCCCGTTCGCGTCCTGTTCAAGCCGCTCAAGCGACACAGCCCCTCTGCCTGTGAATCAAAAGGGTCAGACTCGTTTGATTTCTCCAACATCATACTCGGGGGTCTTCCTGCGGCGTCCGGGGGCGCTTCCGACACTGGAAACCCGCTGCTGGATGTCCACCGACCTGGCTTACACGGTCAACTCTAAGATATACAAGCCTCCCGCGATGCGATCAATCGCATAGATGCGGCCCCAGCCGCGAGCGTCCGGAGGACTACTACCGGAGAAAAATCGTGTTTGAATTTCCTATCCCCTCCGATTTGTGCAACAAACCCCCGTAGCAACCCTTCGGTGAACCAACCATACACCGGCGCGAGCAGCCATACGCTTCCTGGCGCTTCCCCTGGCTTTGCCACAGGCGTGCGAGGCTGGTGGCAGCGCGGAGCTCCCAGGACGTCCCTCCTCTATTCGACTATGGAAGCCTCGTCTGGGATGTATGCAGGGTATCCAGTATCAGCACGAAAACGCATCGGATGGCAGGTTCTGGAATGCCGAAAAGCTAGGACCTACAGTCTTTCAAGCAACCCATTTCTTCTCAAGGCTAGGAACCCGATGTGTTAATCTCGCTCGTCCGGGTCTGTCAGGGAGCCGTTCGCGTATGCTGCGGCTCTGTCCAAAAAATGATATAAGAGCGTACCATCATGGCTTTGATGAATCGGAAGGGCACCGCTATGACAAACGACTGTGTTGTCCATTGTAGGATTGTGATCGCCGTCATTGGGATGTTATCGTTCGGACTGCCGGGATGGGGCTTACCGAGTGAAATGACATTGTGTGACTGTGCGAACACACCTATCAAAACCGACGCGCAAGCGGCCGCGTGTAGCCAGCTTACGCGCAGGTTCACTCCTGAAGTGCTGGCAACTGAGACGTTGAAGTGTCGCGAGGCACTCGCCGTTCCAAAAGACGGCCTGGATATCTGTTTTTGCATGCGCTCTAACAGCCAGGATCCTAACGTGCAGCAAGCCTGTCGAGCTTTGGTGAATCGCGTATCACCAGGCGATATGTACGCTGTGACAAAAGATTGCGCAAAGAAGCAATACCAGCGGACAAATTAGGTGGTGTGAGGTGCGGAAGGAGCATGAGGCGTGTCGGGTAGCCCTGGGACAGCAACACGGACGTACGCTTGGGTAAGCCGTTTGCGGGGCTGAGCCGGCGGGTACGGCACGTGGAGCTGCAACGCCGAAGCGACGCTCGTCAACGATACGTGGCCATGACGTCCGCAGAACGCGAAAGCCGGATGAAAGCGCTCTTGGCAAAATTCGGTGTGGTCCCACACGAGCTGAACGCGGTCTACACGGCCCACGTGGCCATGTCGCTGGGCGAGCGGCGTGCCGCACGCCAGGGAGCAGAGGCTGGGCGCGCGGCGCCGGGGCAGTTTCCCGCAAAGGACTCGAGGTCCCGGCTCGCGTGCAGGTATTCGATAGCCTGTCGTGGACGGTGCCGACGCTGGTGGGCTCCAAGCTCTCCTTGCGCAATCGCGAGGAGATCGTCGCCCTCGCATTGGCCGTGTAGCTCTTCTCGAGTGTGAGCTTGGGGCTACCGGTTGAGTAGGCCATCGAGGATCGGGCCGATCTCCTCGTCATCGATGATCGTGTGGATTTCCCAGTCGATGAACTCCGACCACGCCCCGGCCCAGGCTTGAATGACTGCGGCGTCGTCGGCTTCGACGACGATCCAGGCTTTCTTCGCGGCAATGTCGTGCCAACGGGCGAGCATGGTGGCCCCTTCCGGCGCAGCCGCGTCTTCGCCGCTGGCGAACTTCGCTCCGATCTTGTCCAGTGTTGTCCGTTTCCAGTCGACTACCATCATCAATCTCATGGTTTCTTCCTCTCTGTGCGACAGCCGCCCTCAAAAAGAAAAACGCGCACGCAGAACCCCTTGTTGGGCTTGTCCGCAGTGCGCTGTGACGTGCAATCGCTCCGATCAGTCTGTGAGATGCGGCCAGTCTGTACCTGCCAGTCTTTTGCGGACCGGTAACAGGCAAGCGTGAGGAGGCCGCATCGTAGTCATGTGCCGAGACGATGTCAAGTCTTTGTGCACGAATAGCATTGGGAGACTGCCTGACAAAGCGTGTCTCAGTCCAGGCACCTGGATTCCAACAGCATCCATAGGCCTAGCGAGCACGTCGCTGCGAAAAGTCTCACTCTCGGCTCCGACCACTTGCCCGACAATGTCCAATTACGGGAGAGTTCCGAGTCTGCATGCAAGGAATATCAAGCACTTTGACGGAGACAATTGAATGGCTTGCAGCACCATGCGACTTTTAACAGCTACGTGCCCTCTACCCCAATTGTGACAGAGGCGACTTAACAGGCCGTTGGCAACACTTAACGATACAAGCACCCCTCTGGGTATAATGTGGGCTGGAACTGCGACGCAGTCGGAGGAGGACGCGACTGACCTGCCCGTCTCCATGTCCGACCCCTTTTCGTCAGGAATTGTACACGGGGCGCGGTCTCTGCTCGTCGCTCTCTTCCGCTTCTTACTGCGCCTGATACGGCGTTTGGAGTCACTCAGGAGAGTAGTAATGTCAATTCGTCACCGGGGTCTTCTTGTGTTCCTTCTGTGTGGAGGAATCTTCAGTGTGATCGTCTATTGGATTGCCAATCCCTCCACGTATCCCTTCGATTTCTACCCCGCAGGACCGGGGGGTGCATTGCTTATCGGAGCGCCCGGCGGGCTCGCGATCATTGGCCTGCTTGAACTCGCCAGTGGCAAACCCTTCTACCAACTCGAGGCGGCGTGGGCCAGTCTCAAAATGTGGCAGCAAGCGTTGTTCGGCTTCTGCATTATCGCGGTGGCTGGCACAGGCCTGTTCGTAGCAATCGCGTATTTGCTGCTGTAGTGCCGTAACTGGTCACGGGGTAGCGCATGCCAGCAGCGGCTCATGATGGGTGATCGAGGATGTTTCACATGTGTCGATGATCCAATGCCGTCAGTGGGGTGTCGTAATCTGATTTCAACATGGTTTTTCGCCATCCTTCCTTTCTGTGATGATGGCATGATCATACTTGTCTCCATGCGATAGGCAACTTTTTAAGCACTCTCTGGAGGGGGATGGGGGGTGATTGTCTGCCTTGGTAGTGGGTGTTCGGTGTTGTATTCGTTGCGTTCGGGTGAAGTGTGGACGCTGGACCCACCCACTTTTCGAACGTGTGCCTCCCAACGTGCAACGGTTGCTGTGTCACGGCTGTGCTCCCTCGGCAGCCCCGCTGGATGCGCGTGCAGGTACCGGAGTGCCTCAGAAAGCAGCAGTCTGCGCACGCCCTTGTTGTGCTGATGCTTCTCCTCACGTCCGACCGACTTTTCCCCAGCAACTGTGGGGAACCGGGCACGGTGCGATGGGAGCTGTCCCGTTACGCCCCCACCCCCCAGGCGATGTCGAAGTCGATCACGGGAGAGGAAGCCGCTGCTTGATCGCTTCGATGCGAGCTGCTCGGCCCCCAAGGAAGTCGATGTGGATCAGATCCAGGGCACACTGGAACCAAGTGCTCTCGTGGGTGTCCTTTTGCACCTCAGTGGTAATGAGGGGTTCCGCCAGGGGTTGCAACACGCCACGCGACATTTTGCCGACTACATGGCTGCCGGTTTTGTGTTGAATGTCGGCCTGGAGAGCCGCCATGACGCCTTCCCGTAAGGTGGTCTCGACGGCCACGCAGGTCTGTAAGGTACCGTAGTTGACTTGCACATAAGCACAGGTCCCTCCCACAATTAGTATCAGCAGAATCCCTAGCAACAGACCTTTCACAGGTCGCCCTCCTGTTCTTGTCCATGCTGTCCATGGAAGACTCACTCAAGTCCACTGCGCAAAAAACCGGGAGATGGCACGTAGCTGCGCGGGGAACGTTGGCAATTGACTGGGGATCGTGGCGTTACGGTCTCAGCGCACATTGCCGGGATTGGCGGCCGTTTGCACCCGTGTGGTCGTTACGCTTCACAGGGACGGATGTGCAAGGACAGCGAGGACACACGGTGATTCAGATGCGTCTGCCCTCCGTCGATGAGACCACATCATCCTGGCTTGTGACGTGCCATCGCCGTGTTGGGCCTGCTCACATGACACCGCTGGTGCATCGGGCACAGCTCCCGGTGCACCGACTGGCTAGGTGGCTTAGCGGTAAAAGATGTGGCGCCCGATCTGGACAGTGCGCTCACGGCTGCGCAGCCACTGCGGCATGCGCATCGCGTCGAGATGAAACCACAAGGCCGCTTGCGTTGGATCAGGTGGTGGATCGGTCAGCATCTGCCGCGCAATGTCCTGGGACAGCGCCCATGACTTGAGCTCCGTGGGACGGTCACTCCTGCCGTCGCACCACCAGTTCCATTCACACGGGGGCTGCTCGCCGCCCTGCTGAATAACCGCGCAGACGGTGTTGGGGTATGTGGCATGGTTGACGCGATTCAAGACCACCCAGGCCACCGCAATCATGCCCTCGCGCCCTTCTGATCGTGCCTCCCAGTAGAGGTTCAACGCCAGGCAGCGCAGCGCCTGCTCGTCACTCTGGGCCGGCTCAGGGGCAAACCCGCTGGCGACCCCAAGCAGGCAAAGAAACTGGGCAAACAGAAGCACTCGTCTTTTCATCGACACTCTCCGTATACATGGGGACTGCTGTCTCGGTTTCGCATGATACCTCACGACGGTTAAGGCTGTGGCAAGGAACGCGTGTGAAGAACGAAAACCGTCGGCTTTTCAGACAAAGATGCAGTGTTGACCGAGGCACCCTACGGGGCACTCGGCGGACGCAGCGTGATGTCGGTACGGCGATTCTTGGCACGACCAGCCGGTGTCGTGTTCGCGGCAATGGACGCCGTTGCTCCCTTCCAGGCCAGTATCAGGCGGTCTTGGGCAATCCCTTGACTCTTCAGATACGCGGCGACGGCCATGGTGCGCTGCTTGGACAAGCGCATATTGTACTGCGCGGCACCGCGTGCATCGGTGTGCCCGACCAGCTCCGCCCGATACGTGGGATGCTCGCGCAACATGTCCACGATAGTGTCCAATGCCTTGATCCCGGCCGGCTGCAGCGGGGCATGATGCGAGTCGAACAGCACGTCAAATGTAAGGGCATCATAGCCCAGTCTCGCCACGCCTATCCCACGGAAAGCTCGTGCCCACCTCTGGCTCTCACCGCCCCGTCTCCTGCGCAATCTCTAGCACCTCGGCCACAATCTGCCGATCCTCTGCCAACAATTCCTGCCAATCGGCGAGGTGATCGTGCTAGCGCCATCCGATCGTGTGGTAGCCTTTGTCGTGTAGGCACTGTTCGATGTATCGCTGGAACACCGGATCAGGCTCGCGGGTGCGAAACAGACCACTGAACAAACCCACTATGCCTCCACCAGCAGCGCCAACAGCTGCCGAGCGGCCAGCACTGCCCGTGATGGCCCCAACCACGGCGCCCGTGGCCGCACCTACGGCCGCACCGGCACCTGTGCGGCCAGCCACCTCGCCCGTCCGGCTCGAATCCGCGCCACTTGCTTTCGCCATCTGGATACAGAGGTCGATGTCCTGGTGCGCCGTCTCGTCACCGACAGCCTTCAGGTGCGCGTTTGGATAGAGGACTGGCCGTTTTGTCGCACAGGACACGACCAGAAGCGCGATGATCACCAGTATCGCTCGACGTAAAGTCGCCATCGTTGTTTCTCTGGTTAAGGCGTCTGAGATTGCTCTGCGGCATGAGCGCGTCCCGGCGCTCTACTCCTCGACAAACCGATTGCCACGTCCCTGCATCTTCGCAATACGGTGGTTCCGTTCCTTCTCCCACTCATCTGGCGGATCCATGGTGTTCCAGGCGGTCAACAGCTGACGTTGCGGGTCGGAGAGCCGGATGCCGTAGGTGTCTTCCATGTAGAAGGAGGTCCGCGCCATATCGCCCATGACCTGCTGGGGTGGCTCAGCGCGCCAGAGGGAGTTGTCCACCTCGCTGAACGCACGGTGGGAGAGGACAGGAAAGGCGACCGTCCCTCCCACCCGATCTTACTTTCCAAAAACCTGCTTTAACAAATCCGTTGTCCGCGCTGCTGGGTTAGCGCGAATACTTTGTTCTTCCGTCGCTACCATCTTGAACAGACCGTCGAGCGCTTTGTTCGTGACATAATCCCCCACGTCGAGATTTTGGCTGTGCATGAAGGGGATTTTCTGTGCGTGACCGGCTAGCGCGTTGTACTTTTGTACCGTCTCCAACTTGTTCATATTACTATCCACGATGGGGCGGAAGGAGTCGTACAACTGCTTGCTGGACTTGTCCTTGAAAAAGTCAGTGGCGGCGGTATCGCCGCCACTGAGGATTTTGTTCGCATCCGCGAAGGTCATGGACGTGATAGCGTTGACGAAAATGTCTTTGGCCTGTGGCGCAGCGGCTTCCGCCGCACGATTCATGCTCAGGACAAATTCATCGACCTTAGGTCCGTAGCCGGCTATCCGTAGCCCTTTTTCCACGCTTTGAAATTTCTTCGGCATCACCAGTTTGATGAGCGGATTGCCAAAATAGCCATCGGTGGTCCCCGTTTTAGCCACCGCTTTTTCCGTGCCCATGCGCAGTGCTTCCTTCAGGCCTTGCGCCACGTTTGAACTTGATCCCTCACTCTTGCCCGCCGCACTGCCGACGACATCTTTGAGCGGCTTGAGCATCTTGCCAAGCGATGATTGGGCCTCCACCAGTCCCGCGAGTGCGAGACAGACGGCCAGACCCACTATGAGTGCCCGCATATTGCGCATACCATTCCCCTTCCCCCGTCCCTTGGAAGTAACCCCTAGCGGCAATCAATCCAGCTACTTATATCATGCAATGGCTGCACTTATGCTGGCTATTGTACGCTGACGCCTGCCAAAATTCTAGGTTGAACGTGCGCCAGGGCGCGATTATTTGAACAGCCCTTGTAACGCTTCGTTGATCTGTAGTGAGCGTGTTTCTACTGATGCTAATTCTACGCAAGCGGTATGCCAAAAATACATATTACAGTATTACAACTACTTATGTAGTATTTATGAGAGCATTGATGTCTCATTGAGACACATGATGAGACACGTAGAGACACCCTCGGTGTCTCACCGGGGGTGTCTCTAAGGAGTCTACGATTCTACTCCATGTTCATAACCCTATAAAGATCAAAATATTACATTGCGCTTTCGGAACTGGCATAGCTTTTGCCCTAGGCCTGAGCATAGCAGTGGACTGTGCCGCTGTCGCAGTTGGCCACAGCGTTAGGCCTTGGACGATGTCGTTATGGAGGAGAGAGTATGCAAACCAAGAGAGCGCAATTGCTCGGCCTTATCACCCCTCGCCGGGGGGAAAGCGCCTCGGGGACGTCTTCGTATCCACCCCATGTGCAGGACAAGCAAAGGATGACAGCTCGGGGGAGACATTATGTTATTGCTGGGATTGGTCTGCTCGCGCTAATGGGGTGCGCCACGAAAGAACCTCAAGTCAACACGGCGACCCAACAACTCCTGCAACAAAAAGAGCAGGAGGTTGCCTCGCTTCAAGCGGCGCAGGTGGAGCTTGAACAGACCCTGCTGCAACGGGAGATGGAACTCCAGCAGCAAGCACAGGCAGTTCAGGAGGCCCAACAGGCAGTCGAAATCTCCCGCGCCAAAGAAGCTTCGGTACAAGCCCGCGCTGATACGCCTCCGGATAATCAGCTCCTACCGCCCAAGGCCAAAGCCGGCGAGTGTTACACGCGCGTGTTCATTCCTGCGACCTACAAGACGGAGACCGGGCAACTTCTCAAGCGAGAAGCATCGGAACGCCTGGTGACCATTCCGGCAAAGTATGAATGGGTGGAAGAACGGGTTATGATACACGCAGCCTCCGAGAGGATTGAGGTTGTGCCCGCCACCTACGGATGGGTCCAGGAACGCGTATTGGTAAAAGAAGCATCAACGCGCCTGGAAATCGTCCCCCCGGTTTATGAGGACGTATCGGAGCAGGTGCTGGTCAAGCCGGCCCACACAGTCTGGAAGAAGGGGACCGGCCCATTACAAAGGGTTGACCACGCCACAGGCGAAATCATGTGCTTGGTCGAAGTGCCCGCCGTCAACAAAACGGTCACGAAGCGTGTCATGAAGACCCCCGCCACTACACGGTCGGTAGAAATTCCCGCAGAATACAGCACCGTCCGTAAACGGGTGGTGAAGACCCCGGCGACGACCCGCACCGTGCAGCTCCCTGCACAATTTAAAACGGTCCGCGTGCGCAAGCTCGTCGCGCCGCCGCAGACAAAGCGGAGCGTGATTCCAGCCCAGTATCAAACGGTGACCAGGCGGACGAAGGTCACTGATGAGTCTATGGCGTGGCGGCCTGTGCTGTGTCAGACGAATATCACGCCCAGCGTGGTCACTAGCATACAGCAGGCCTTGCACCGCGCGGGACATGATCCGGGCCCGATCGATGGCATGATCGGCAAACAGACGCGCACGGCAATTGAGGCCTTTCAACAGGCGAAAGGCTTACCGCGTGGTGGGTTGACGTTTGACACCCTCAAGGCGCTCGGGGTTCGCTCGTAAGTATCTTGTCATATATGTATTGTGCCCCGTGGGGCAGGCACAATCGTCTGCCCCCCCCCACCCTTTCCCCTGCCCCGCAGTATAGCCTTGTTGTGCAGAAGGCCTTAGGCGATTTCCGGCAAAGAATCTCCCCGTCTCGCTGGTCTGTTTGTCCAACAGCGGCGTTGTCGCATCAGTGACATAGCATTGCTAAGCGCCTTCTGCTCCGCCTTGCTGCTGAGCCAACATCCGGCGCCCATGGGGGACAATTTTTTTAGAAAGCGCCTTACAACCGCTATACATTGTTTGTGCCTCGCAAATGCAGGAAGTGTTCCGACGAGGTGTTCTCATATACCGGCGGACCTCCCACGCCTCCTGACAAATAATTGACGCCGGCACACCGCGTTCCCAGCCCTGTCGTCTCTTTGTCGTTATGACAGCCATGCATGAGTCCCGCCACGATACACTATGCTTCGTCCAGACCGGTGCAAATACGTTTCCTGTTTAAGCACACCGTAAGTTTCACAAAATCAATGGACCATATGGAATGTTGTTTGCGATACGTAGTACTCGCAAGGAATAACACGGCCTGGTTATTTATGCTGCATCAGCATTGCTCGGTGTTGCAATACCCGTTTGGCATTCTCCATGCAGTCACTCTGTATGGAGAATACGAACAGCCATCCATGGCATTTACACATCCGCGTGCAAGGAACGCTCGTCATATATCGTGTAGGTAGATAGGAGGATCACGCCATGCGGAGTCGAATGGGAAGCGTCGCCGTGTTGTTGTGTCTGGTCACGTATGCTGCGGCACACCTGGTGTACGCCAGCCCTCTCGTGATCCAGACCTCACCGTCTCAGGTGCACGAAGCTCTATCGGAGCATCGGACCCGCACGGTGTCTAAGGGAAGGGACGTGGGGGTTGCTGACTTGGAGCACATCGTCCAACCCATTACAGCCATCACAGAGTTCCCTGATGGCACGAAGACGGTGCATCTCGGCAGCGGATTCGTCGTCGGTCGGCACTATTTCACCGCGTATCACAATCTGCCACACCGCAACCCCGGGCTAACCACCAGGACGACCACCTATCTAGACGGGATACGACTCATCCCATCGTATGTTAATGTCGAGCAAGATATTGCTGTTTTTGAACTTCCGATCGCCCTGTGTACACGATACTGCAATAAGGTGTCGCTTGGTGTCATGCCTGAAGTCATACGCGACCGGAAGGTGTATTGGCTGCGGAAGTTTAAGGATGAGCGTGTCGTGAAGCAGGCGCACGTTATTGATGTCGTCCTTTTAGGGGAGATGCATACGACTCCCGAGGCGGACGCCATAGCATGGTGCCGCTCCAACCTTGTTGTAGAAGTGGATACGCCATTTGTGGCAGGAAGCTCCGGCGCACCCGTCTTGGACGCGGCCACTGGACAGATCATTGGTATCATCCAGGGCAGCTTTGAGAGTAACGGTGTCCAGTCAGGGTTTTTCAAACCGATAGATTGTGTGCTCTCCCTGATAGGAGCGAGGGCTCTGTGATATGTGTAACAGGATGCAGGTCAAGCCCGGGCTGTACCGTATCGATCCTACAGACAAGAGACCCGAAGACGTCAAGAAAGCCAAAATCATGGGATGCATGGGGCGTGACCTCTTGAGGGTGATCGTCCCGCCCCGCAAGGATGCTTCGGAAGTTATAAATAGCCCCCCCCCCTTCTCCTCAAACGCCATGTTGCGTTTGCCCCTGGCTGAGCCTCGAGCGGAAACGTCTCCTTG
>CAJIAL010000495.1_pt1 | contig 10458 bp, 20 predicted proteins | sample 9199091 | NCBI WGS metagenome assembly CAJIAL01 (sample SAMEA7708270, study PRJEB35096) | sediment metagenome | biome: marine neritic benthic zone biome [ENVO:01000025]; feature: sediment [ENVO:00002007]; material: shallow marine sediment [ENVO:03000034] sea grass bed [ENVO_01000059] ... | reverse complement strand
GCGCCGGCGTGGTGAGTGACATCATTCAATAACTCTGTAACGGAGCGAAGATAGGGCGACGGAGCTATGGCAGGACAAAAAATTCGTATACGACTCAAAGCCTATGATCATCGTATTCTTGATCAGTCTGTAGGTGAAATTGTTGATACTGCACGGCGTACCGGTGCGAGAGTTGCGGGCCCTATCCCCTTGCCGACGATCTTAAATAAGTTCACTGTCTTACGTTCCCCGCACGTGGATAAGAAATCGCGGGAGCAGTTTGAGATCCGGACGCACAAACGTTTGCTGGATATCCTTGAGCCTACGCCGCAGACCGTTGACGCCTTGATGAAACTTGATTTGTCAGCGGGCGTCGATGTGGAAATCAAATTGTAGGAGAGGCGGCTCATGTTACAGGGGCTTATTGGCCGGAAAGTCGGTATGACTCAGCTTTTTTCTGATGAAGGTGATGTGATTCCCGTAACAGCCATTGAGGCTGGGCCGTGTTGGGTCGTCCAGAAAAAAACGAAAGAACGAGATGGGTATACTGCAATTCAGTTAGGATTTGGTGAGAAAAAAGCGAAGCGCACGACGAAGCCTCTTCAAGGACATTTCGAGCGGATTGGTGTTGGGCCTAAGCGATGGTTGCGGGAGTTTCGCGTCGATGACGCTACCCTCGACGAGCTGGAAGAGGGGCAGGAAGTTTCGGCGGAGATTTTTACTGATCTACGGTATGTGGATGTTATTGGAACATCAAAAGGTCGCGGTTTTACCGGTGTGATGAAGCGTCACAATTTTGGTGGGAAAAACAAGTCGCACGGTACCCATGAGTCTTTTCGTGGAAGTGGGGCTGTGGGAGCTGGTGCGGACCCGGCACGTGTTTTCAAGAATACACGGATGGCGGGTCAACACGGTAATGCACGTGTGACGATTCACAATTTAGAAATCGTGCGTTATGTGGCTGAGTCTAATCTCTTACTCGTTAAGGGAGCGGTGCCTGGACCAAATGGTGGTATGGTATGTGTGCGGGCCAGCAAAAAACAGCCGCGATGAGGTCATTGTAGGGAAACGCTGATGAATGTTGATGTGTATAATACGCAGGGGCAGGTTGTCCGGCAAGTCGACTTGCCGGGTGCGGTCTTTGGGGTTGAAGTGAGAGAGCATGTGCTCCATGAAGTCGTCCGCTATCAGCTTGTACGGCGGCGACAAGGCACTGCGCATACAAAAAACCGGTCGGCTGTCCGTGGCGGTGGGCGAAAACCATGGCGACAGAAAGGTACCGGTCGTGCACGAGCCGGTTCGCGATCGTCGCCACTGTGGCGTGGAGGTGGGGCAGTATTTGGGCCTATGCCTCACTCATACGCGTTCAGTATGCCGAAGAAAAAGCGACGTGTGGCATTATGTTCAGCGTTAAGCCTCAAGGTGCAGGAGGAGGCGTTTCGGGTCATTGATGATTTTGCCATTACCCAACCGAAAACACGGCAGGTCGTCGAAATTATACGTCACTTTACAGAGCTACCGAAGGTGTTGATGATCGTGGGAGAACCACAGGAGCCCTTGGCGCTTTCGGCACGGAATATCCCTGCCGTGAAAGTTTTGCCGGTAGCCGGTCTCAATGTGTACGACCTGTTAGATGCAACGACAGTACTCTGCGCCGAAGAGGCAATCGAGAAGATTACTGGGAGATTGACCAATGGATCATTACCAGATCATTAGGCGTCCCCTGATCACTGAAAAGGGTATGAGGCGTAATGAAGAAACAAACACTGTGGTGTTTCAAGTAGAGCCGCGTGCAAATAAGGTGCAAATTAAGCAAGCTGTGGAAGCGCTTTTTCAGGTGAAGGTGCTTAAGGTTAATACGCTGAACATCGAGGGCAAGAAGCGTCGGGTCCGCTTTCGTGAAGGGAAGCGCCCTGATTGGAAAAAGGCCTATGTAACTTTGCGCGCAGGCGACACGATTACTTTTTTTGAGGGTGTCTAACAGCGGAGGGGGAAGATGGCGATTCGAGCTTATAAGCCGACCTCTCCCGGTCGGCGTTTTCAGACAGTTAGTACGTTCGAGGAGATTACACGGACGACGCCCGAGCGGAGTCTGATTCGTCCTTTAAAGAAATCGGGAGGGCGGAATAATCTCGGCCGGATCACGAGTCGCCACCGAGGAGGAGGGCATAAACGCAGGTATCGAGTCATCGACTTTAAGCGGAATAAAGATGGAGTGCCAGCGAAGGTCGCATCGATTGAGTATGATCCCAATCGCTCAGCTCGCGTGGCACTCTTGCATTACGCTGATGGCGAGAAACGTTATATCCTCGCTCCTGTCGGTCTCCAAGTGGGTAATGTTGTGATGTCCGGCCCTGGATCTGAGATTCGTCCAGGTAATGCCATGGCTTTGCAAGATATGCCGCTTGGCATGATGATCCACAATATTGAACTCTATCCGGGGCATGGTGGCCAACTCGCGCGGAGCGCCGGGGCGTCAGCTCAGCTGATGGCACGTGAAGGTGAGTATGCCCAATTGCGCCTCTCATCCGGTGAAATGCGTCTTGTTCGTACCGTGTGTCGTGCTACTATTGGACAGGTTGGGAACACCGACCACGAAAATGTGAGTATCGGCAAGGCAGGACGGTCGCGTTGGCTTGGGCGGCGTCCGAAAGTTCGCGGAGTTGCAATGAATCCGGTCGATCATCCACATGGTGGAGGGGAAGGTCGTACATCTGGCGGGCGACATCCGTGTACGCCTTGGGGTGTCCCGACCAAGGGATACAAGACGCGACGTAACAAGCGGACAACGAAATATATTGTCCGCCGGCGCTCGTAACAGTTTTTTGACGGTGCAGAGGGACAGCGCTATGGGACGTTCGGTTAAAAAAGGTCCGTTTATTGATGATCACCTTTTAAGGAAGGTGATGGCCATGGAAAGTAGCCAGGAAAAACGTGTTATTCGTACCTGGTCGCGCCGTTCGACGGTTATTCCGGAGATGGTGGGGCACACCATTGCGGTACATAATGGGAAACGGTTTATTCCGGTATATATCACGGAGAATATGGTTGGGCATAAGCTGGGCGAATTTTCTCCGACTCGTACATTTCGTTCCCATAGCGGAATGACCAGGCGTACAACGGGTTTGAGGTGAAAACCGCTGAAAGAAGAGAATAGCCATGAAAGCGAGTGCGATGCACGTGCGGATATCACCGCGTAAGGTACGCATGGTTCTAGATACGGTGCGTGGCAAGAGTGTCAGTCAGGCAATGGGTCTTTTGACATTGACACGAAAAAAAGCGGCGAAACCAGTGCAAAAACTCTTGCGTTCTGCTGTGGCAAACGCTGCGGAGAATAATGGGATTGACGATGTCGACGCGTTGATGATCGACCAAATCATGGCTGATGAAGGGCCGACATTAAAGCGCTACATGCCGCGAGCACGTGGGCGGGCAACCCCTATTCGTAAACGTACGAGTCATATTCGGATTACGCTGCGAGAGCGTGACTAATAGCAGATTTGCGTTGCTGAGGAGACATGTTCGTGGGGCAAAAAGTGCATCCCACCGGATTCCGGCTGGGTACAACAAAGACGTGGCAGTCAAACTGGTACGCGAAGCGCAACTATGCCGATTTGTTACATGAAGACCTGATGATTCGACACTATATTAAGGACCGATTGTATCATGCTGGTATCTCGAAAGTCGAAATCGAGCGGGCGGCAGGGCGGTCGAAAATCAATATCTATACCGCTCGTCCTGGCATCATTATCGGTAAGCGTGGCGCTGAGGTGGACAAGCTGAAAAACGCTTTGCAAGAGTTGACCCAGAAGCAAGTGTCTATCAATATCCGTGAAATTCGCAAAGCAGAGGTTGACGCGCAGCTTGTTTCTGAAAACGTTGCCTCACAACTTGAACGACGTGTTGCGTTCCGGCGAGCAATGAAAAAAGCCATTACCTCAGCATTACGCTTTGGGGCGAAGGGTATTCGGATCGAGTCATCAGGACGACTCGCAGGTGCAGAGATGGCTCGACGTGAATGGTATCGTGAAGGTGGGGTGCCACTGCATACGATTCGAGCTGACATTGATTACGGGTTCGCAGAAGCGAAAACGACCTACGGACGTGTTGGGGTCAAAGTGTGGATTTACAAAGGTGACGTTGTGGGTACACAAGGTGGGCTGTCTACAGGCCTATCTGACTTGGTGCCAGATAGGAGGAGGCAGTGACTCTATGTTAATGCCGAAAAAGACCAAGTTTCGCAAACAGCAACGTGGGCGTAGGAACGGCAAGGCTATCCGTGGTAGCACCATTAGCTTTGGGCAGTACGCCCTACAGGCGCTAGAGCCTGCTTGGATAACGAGTCGACAGATTGAGGCGGCTCGTATTGCTATGACGCGCCATGTCCGCCGTGGCGGCAAGATTTGGATTCGCATTTTTCCTAGCAAACCGATTTCGAAAAAACCTGCGGAAACTCGTATGGGAAAAGGTAAAGCGGCCCCGGAGTTTTGGGTGGCCGTAGTCAGGCCAGGTCGCATTCTCTACGAAATGTCAGGTGTCGAGGAGGGGACTGCACGTGAGGCGATGCGTTTAGCATCCCAGAAACTACCAATTGCCACGCGCTTTCTCTCCTCGCGGACAGATGGGTAAAGGGCAGAGTTATGAAGGCGAGTGAGGTGCGCGAATTGAGCGACGATGAGCTCTCGCAAAAGGGGCAAGAACTGTTAGAAGAGCTCTTCAATCTTCGATTTCAGTTAGCCACGAATCAGATTGAAAACGTTGGGCGGCTCTCAGCTGTACGACGAGATATTGCACGTGTCAAAACCATCCAGCGCGAGCGACAAAGAGTATAGTAGCGCGAATAAGGACGCGGGTTATGGTAGAGCATCGCAGGAAAATTCTGCTTGGCGAGGTTGTCAGCGACCGCATGCAGAAATCTATTACTGTCAAAGTTGAGCGCCGTGTACGCCATCCAATATATGAGCGCGTGATCAGACGGAGCAAGAAATATCACGCCCATGATGAGCACGATCAGTGTCAAGTGGGGGACCAGGTACGCATCATCGAAACGCGGCCTCTCAGTAAAACGAAGCGGTGGCGATTGTTAGAAATTGTGCGGCGCCGGGCGGGAACTGACAGGACACCCGCAGCAGTTGGTGAAGGGCAGGACGAATGATTCAGACAGAAACTATGCTCACGGTGGCGGATAACTCCGGTGCTCGGAAAGTGAAATGTTTTCACATTCCTGGAGGCACCCGTAGGCGCTATGCCAGTGTTGGTGATATTGTTGTTGTGGCTGTTAAGGAAGCGTTGCCGAACGGTGCCGTGAAAAAAGGCGAGGTGCGGCGGGCTGTCGTCGTGCGCACTCGGAAAGAAGTGCGGCGGGCTGACGGATCGTATATCCGTTTTGACGATAATGCAGCAGTCATTATTAATGAAGCTGGTGAACCAATTGGGACCCGTATTTTTGGACCTGTTCCGCGTGAGCTCCGTGGGAAGGGGTACATGAAAATTATTTCTTTGGCGCCTGAGGTGCTGTAATACACGATGACGTCATTACGAACAGGGAATGAGGACTAACGATGGCACGGGCGAAGGTTGCTCAGCAAGGACGAGGCCATATTAAAAAAGACGATTTTGTCAAAGTTATTGCTGGGCGAGATCGTGGCAAGCAAGGGAAAGTCTTGCGGGTCTTCCCGAAAACAGGACGTTTGACGGTTGAGCGGGTTCACATGATTAAGCGACATACACGTCCGACGCAACAGATGCAGCAAGGGGGGATCATTGAACGCGAGGGTACGATTCATCTCTCTAATGTTATGTTGCTTTGTACCAAATGCGACCGCGGAGTGCGGATTGGCCATCGTGTCTTGGATAATGGGGAAAAAGTTCGAATTTGTCGACGGTGTGGAGAAATCTTCGATACATAGAGGGTAGGCACACTAACGGATGATGAGGGAGAGGTTGGGCGGCGTATGGCTTACATATCGCGAATGCGTCAGTACTATATGGATGAGGTTCAGCAGTCTTTACGTGATCATTTTGGCTATAAGAATGTCATGCAAGTGCCACGCTTGGAAAAAACCGTTTTGAATATGGGGTTGGGCGAGGCTATGCAGAATGCCAAACTTCTCGACGCTGGCGTGGAGCAACTTGCAACGATTGCTGGACAAAAGCCGGTCATTACGAAAGCCCACCGCTCTATTGCAGCGTTCAAGCTGCGCTCAGGGATGTCCATTGGAGTCAAGGTAACATTGCGTAAAGATCGTATGTACGATTTTTTTGATCGCCTCGTGAATATTGCCCTTCCCAGGGTGCGTGATTTTCGCGGTGTGAATGGTAATGCTTTTGATGGACACGGTAATTATACTTTGGGGATTGAAGAGCAGGTCGTGTTCCCTGAAATTGATTATGACAAAGTAGAGAAAATTAAAGGGCTATCGATAGCCGTCGTGACGTCGGCGCAAACTGATGCTGAGGGGAAAGAGCTGTTGCGCCTTCTTGGCATGCCATTTCGAAATTAAACAGGGACATGGGCAACTATGGCGAAAAAAGCTCTGGTCAATAAGGCGAATCGACCTCCAAAATTTTCTGTGCGAGCTTATAATCGCTGCAGGTCATGCGGACGTCCTCGTGGGTATTTGCGCAAATTTGCAATGTGTCGTATTTGCTTTAGGATGCTGGCCTTACGAGGTGAGATCCCGGGGGTTGTGAAATCGAGTTGGTAAATGGAGTTTGCCTTAAGGCTTTCTGGAGTGGAGCACGCTGCTATGATGACCGATCCGATTGCTGACATGCTGACACGCACACGCAATGCTCTCGCAGCGCGTCATGGGCGGGTGCAGATGCCGGCTTCTCGTATGAAACGGGAAATCGCGCGGTTACTGAAAGACGAGGGTTACATCCGTAACTATCAGATCCGGCAAGAGGGGCATCCTCAAGGTGTACTGGATATTGAGTTAAAATATGATGTCCGCAATGAGAGCGTGATTCGCGTCTTAGAGCGGGTGAGTAAACCCGGTAAGCGTCGGTACGTTGCAGTGAAGGAAATGCCTCGGGTTCTTGAGGGAGCCGGCATTGCGATTGTGTCAACATCACGTGGTATTATGACCGATCGCCAATGTGTGGTCGAGCACGTAGGCGGAGAAGTCCTCTGTTATATTTGGTAAGATAGTAAGCTGAGGAGGAGTGATGTCACGGATTGGTCGAACGCCCATCACTGTTCCGCCAGGGGTGGAATTTCGTTGCGATGGACAAAACCATATAGAAGTAAAAGGGCCCAAGGGTAGTCTCAGTCGAACCTTGCATCCACGCGTGATTATTGAGCGCAATGGAGAGGTTGTCGAAGTCAAGCGCAGTAGTGAAGCGAAATTCGATAAATCTTTGCATGGCTTGAGTAGGACTCTTATCCAGAATATGATTGATGGGGTAACGGAAGGATTTGAGAAGCAGCTTGAGATAGTCTGGGGTGGCCATCGAGCACAGCTTCAGAACCGGACGCTGACGTTGCAACTGGGGCATTCGCATCCGATCGTGATTGAAGCGCCTGATGGGATTGAGCTAGAACTCAATCGCACGCTCATTACGGTACGTGGCATTAATAAAGAACTCGTTGGACAGGTGGCGGCAGATATTCGTTCCATTCGGAAACCTGAGCCATACAAAGGTAAAGGCATTAAATACACGACGGAAACGATCCGGCGGAAGGAAGGTAAAGCGGGTTAGAGATTATGGGAGCAGCGAGGAAACATTTATCTGCGCGCCAGTTACGGCAGCGTCGTGTACGGCGCAAAGTGCGAGGGACGTCTGAACGCCCGCGCCTCTCCGTGTTTCGAAGTAATAAACACATTTATGCTCAGGTGATTGATGATACCGCGAATAGGGTGCTGGCAGCCGCATCAAGTGTAGGCAAGGACTTCCAAGCTCCCGGGCAAGGTGGAGGCAATGTGGCCGCAGCCGCTCAGGTGGGTGTGATGGTTGCGGAGAAGGCGTTGCAAAGTGGTGTTCAGCGTGTGATCTTTGATCGAAATGGTTTCCTCTACCATGGTCGTGTGAAGGCTGTGGCAGAGGCCGCTCGGGAGAAAGGACTTGAATTCTAAGGCGGCCGTATTGCACGTCGTGGAAAGAGAGGATAGCAGTGGCAGAAGAATTTGCCGAGCAAACGGAATATATCGATAAAATTGTCTATGTGAACCGTGTGGCTAAAGTGGTGAAGGGTGGGCGACGTTTCAGCTTTAGTGCCCTTGTGGTTGTTGGAAATCGAGCTGGTCGAGTCGGCTATGGATTGGGCAAAGCGAATGAGGTGCCTGAGGCGATTCGAAAAGCTATAGACAAAGCTAAGAAAAGTTTGTACACGATCCCTCTCTCTGGTAGGACAATACCGCATCGCGTGCTTGGACATTATGGCGCTGGCCGAGTCCTGCTCAAACCCGCTGCTCAAGGAACAGGTATTATTGCGGGGGGCCCCGTACGCGCGGTGATGGAAGCTCTTGGTGTCGCCGATGTGCTAACAAAGTCTCTTGGAACGAACAATCCTCATAATGTTGTGAAAGCAACTATGGAAGGGCTGCGGGAGCTACGGAGTAAGGGAGAAATAGCTCGTGCACGCGGAAAAGACCGTGAAGAACTGTTTGTGTAGAGGTGTCTCGTGGCAGACCAAAAAATGATCACTGTGCGGTTAATACGTAGTATGATTGGCCGACCGGAAAAGCAGCGAGCGGTGTTGCGTGGCATGGGGCTTACTAAGATGCAGAAAGCCGTCTCTTTGCCTGATACACCGCAAACGCATGGCATGATCAAAAAAGTAGCGCATCTGGTGCGTGTTGAACCATAAGCAATATGTGACTGGCGGGAGATAAGGAATGGCCACTCTCAGCACTTTACGCCCAGCAAAAGGTGCTCGTAAAAAACCACGGCGTGTTGGGCGAGGCCCTGGCTCGGGATGGGGAAAAACTGCCGCACGTGGTATGAAGGGGTTGAAATCACGTTCTGGAGCCCGATTGATCCCCGGCTTTGAGGGTGGGCAAATGCCTCTGCAACGTCGTTTGCCGAAGCGGGGGTTTAAAAACATCTTTAAGGTTTACTATCAACTCGTGAATGTCGAGGATTTGCAGGGCTTTAGCGCGCAGATGACCGTGACGCCAGCCCTTTTACAGAGTGCCGGAAAAATCAAATCACTTCGCAAGCCAATCAAGGTGCTTGGTAATGGTGAACTTACGACGCCTCTCACTGTACAGGCCGATAAATTTAGCGAAACGGCCCGGCAAAAAATTATGGCAGCTGGTGGGACGATAGAGGAGAGGTCAGCGTGATCGACGGCTTCCAGAACGTTTTTAAAATCCCCGAGCTCAAAAGACGAATTTTCTACACCTTTGCGTTACTGGCTGTGTATCGACTTGGTGTGTTTATTCCGACGCCAGGTATTGATGGGCAAGCGCTCACACGTTTTTTCGAAAGTATGCAGAATACTATCCTCGGGGTTTTCAATATGTTCTCCGGTGGGGCCTTGGAGCAAATGGCGGTGTTTGCCCTTGGGATCATGCCCTATATTAGTGCCTCCATTATCATGGAATTGCTCACCGTTGTGGTCCCTCATCTGGAGCGTTTGAAAAAAGAAGGTGAGCAGGGACGTAAGAAGATAACCCAGTATAGTCGTTATGGCACGGTGGTGCTGAGTCTGGTACAAGGACTTGGCATTGCCATCGGTTTAGAGAACATGGAAATTGGTGGGGTTGCGGTTGTTCCCGATCCTGGTTGGCACTTTCGTTTGCTGGCCATGCTGACGTTGACTGCAGGAACGACATTCATCATGTGGCTGGGTGAGCAAATTACGGAACGTGGTATCGGTAATGGCATTTCGTTGATTATTTTTGCCGGTATTGTTGCTGGTATGCCATCGGCTATCGGGGCGACTTGGACCCAACTTCGTTTGGGAGAAATGAGTCCGTTTTTATTTCTCGGGCTTTTGATCATGATGGTTGCAGTTGTTGCGGCTATTGTATTTATGGAAGCAGGACATCGAAAGATCCCTATTCAGTATGCCAAGCGTGTCGTTGGGCGGCGGATGTACGGCGGACAAAGCACGCACCTTCCCCTTAAAATTAACACTTCTGGCGTCATTCCACCCATTTTTGCCTCGTCGTTGATGGTGTTTCCGACAACGATTGCCCAATTCGTAGGTGGGCAGGATTCTGGCGGTGTGCTTGATGCTGTCGTCCAATATCTGCAGCCAGGTTCTATTTTGTATTCTCTCCTTATGGTTGCGCTCATCATTTTCTTTGCGTATTTCTACACTGCGATTGTGTTTAACCCGGACGACGTCGCAGATAACATGCGTAAGTATGGAGGGTTTGTGCCGGGAATTCGTCCCGGGAAGAAGACTGCGGAATATATTGATCGAACGCTCTCACGCCTCACATTTGCCGGGGCAATTTATCTGTCATGTATTGTGATTTTGCCGACGTATCTGATTCAGTTTTTTCATGTGCCGTTTTTCTTTGG
>CAJIAL010000437.1_pt1 | contig 10464 bp, 12 predicted proteins | sample 9199091 | NCBI WGS metagenome assembly CAJIAL01 (sample SAMEA7708270, study PRJEB35096) | sediment metagenome | biome: marine neritic benthic zone biome [ENVO:01000025]; feature: sediment [ENVO:00002007]; material: shallow marine sediment [ENVO:03000034] sea grass bed [ENVO_01000059] ... | reverse complement strand
GACCTCGGCATCAACTGCCGGAACAATCTCTTCGGCGCCGGGAATCGTGCCAATGCCACGATCGGTCGCGCCGTTCGCCTTGTCCTGCTGAACACGTGCGGGGCTATTCCGGGGTTGTTCGACCGCTCGTGCTTGGGACATCCTGGCAAGTACACCTATTGCATCGCCGAGAATGCCGCCGGCAGTCCGTGGACGCCATTGCATGCCGAGCGCGGTTTCCAGGCCGAGGATAATGCCGTCACCGTGTTTGCGTGTGAAGGGCCGCGGCAAGTGCGTAGTGGGTTGCGTCCTACGCCGGAGGGTATTTTGACCACGGTTGCCGATGCGATGTCGACACTGGGCACATCGTTGATGACATCCGGTTCGGTGGGAGAATCCGCCACGGGCACACGGCAGGGAGAGATTGCTATTGTCATGGCCGGCGAGCATATGCGGACGATCGCACGGCACGGCTGGGACAAGACAGATATGCGTCAATTTCTCCGGGCCCAGGCGCGCCGCACGGTGGCCGATCTCAAACGCGGCGCAGGCTTACCCGGTGAGGTCGTTGCCGGTGACGAAACAACCTACGTGCCCGCGGTAGCACACGACGAGGATATTCTTGTGGTGGCGGCAGGCGGGGATGCAGGGGCGATGAGCGCCGTCATTCCGAGCTGGGGACCGAAGGTGGCCTCGACCGCGGTGACCTGGCCTATCACCGTGCCTCAGGCACGTTAAACAAGAAGGGAAGCAAGCGATATGACAACGGCACATGACAATATCCGGAAACTGGTCTTGGTCAGTCCGGTGAACGAACCGGAGATGGCGGAATCGACCTACGCGCCGCGTGTGGCAGACTTGCGGGGCAAGCGTGTGGGCTTGTTGGACAATAGCAAAAGCAATGCCAATAAGATGTTGGATGCGATGGCGGCGATTCTGGATACGCAATACGGCTTTGCCGAGATCGTACGCTATCGCAAGCCATCGGCATCAAAACCGGCGGCGCCGGAAGTGATTGAGGACATTGGCACGACGTGCGATTTCGTCATTGTCGGGGTGGGGGATTGAGGCTCGTGCAGCTCGTGCAGTGTGCACGACGGTATTCATCTCGACCGCGCCGGTATTCCTGCGGCGACAATTTGTACGGATCATTTTGTCAATACGTCTGAAGCCACGGCGACGGTGTGGGGCGTACCGGAATATCCGGTGATCTACATGCCGCATCCGCTGTCGGCGCTGAACGACGATGCAATACAGGCGCAAGCGCAGCAGCTTGTGGCGCAAGCCGTCAGCATTGTGCTGACGGGCAAGGTTGACGGGGCGTAGATGAGGTTCGCAGCCTCTTACAGGGGCTGTTCTGCTTCGGTGGCAAGGTCTTCGAGCAATTGTTCAAGGGCAATAGCCCGGGCTTGGAGTGGATTGAGGAACTGTTGTTCGAGGAGAGGTCTCAGCTCCTCGGCAAAATCGGGGTGAAGATCGTCGGCCAGCATGTCAAGTGTGGTGACGGCTTCGTCCAGGGAGAGCTTGGCGTCTTCGAGACCCATGAGGATTTCTTCGATCAGTACCAGAGCCATGTCTTTCTCCTTGTGCCTCGATGCTGAGGCGTCACGACCAGTTCCGCCTTTCTCACATCTCATGTATACATTGTAGCCCAGGGGAGACCGATGCGCTGGGATGACGGGCACATATTTTGGGTGATCTCCGTCACATGTCCGTGAATCTTTCATAGATTCACACAAAGGTGTACCAAGAGGGGACGACCAAGCTCGAAGCCTCGGTGCCGTTCCAACCAATCTGCTGGTGAATGACGAGGTTGGAAATAAACGCTTGCCACCCATGCTCAATGGCATTGACCCGTGAGGCAAGCGTTTCCGGAGTGTCGTGGGGATCGATCAGGACAGGGTAGCGAAAGAAGACGGGGCCGTCATCGTAGTCGTGCTCGGTATCAAAATCGGTCACGAAGTGCATGGTCACTGCAGAGGTCGTTACCTCGCCGCGGGCAAAGGCGGCCATGATCGCTGCATGAATGTGCTGACCATACATGCCTTTGCCGCCGAATTGCGGTAACGGACCGGGATGGATATTAAAGGTGCGCCGCGGGTCGAGCCCACGGGCCGGTTTGAGCCAGCCGGAGAGCGCCATCCATTCCGCCTCGTACAGTGCCACGAGACGCTGATAGGCGTCTGCACCCCACGGCGCAGGAAAGTGGGCAAAAGGGATATCGTAAGCCTCAGCAGTCGCATGCACCCCCCCGGCGACGTGGTTGGAGACCACCGCAACGATCTGGGCTCGTAAGACACCGGTCGTAGCATTTCTGACCAGTTCACGAAAGCCGGAGCCGCCACCCGTGCTGGTACCAGACGCGAAGACGATCAATCGGGGCAGGTCCGGCATGATGCATCTCCGCTGCGGGGGTTACGGCGTCGTGCGTACAAGGCGAAAGCCGAGAAAGTCGTCACGATACCCGGGGGCAGAGTAACGGTTCGCGACCTTACAAATGTCACCTTTGTTGTTCCAAGCGCAGCCACGCCGCACGCGATGCGTTCCGGTTTTGGAGCCCTGGGGATCTGTGGCGGCTGCAGCGTCATAGCGTTGATACCAATCCTGCACCCATTCCCACACGTTCCCCTGCATATCGTAGAGTCCCCAGGCATTGGGCTTGAGCTGTCCCACGGGGTGCGTAGTGCCGCCAGCATTGTCTTTGAACCAGGCGTGTTCGCCTAACCGTAACGGATCGTCCCCGAAGGAGTATGTGGTTGTGGTGCCTGCACGCGCGGCGTATTCCCACTCCGCTTCGGTGGGTAAGCGGTATTTCTGGTGGCCCTCTTTGGCATTCAAACGGCGAATAAATTCCTGCACATCCGTCCACCACACCGACTCGACCGGCTGCTTGGGATTGCCCGTAAAAAAGCTGGGATTTTTGCCCATGACGGCTTGCCACTGGGCTTGGGTGACTTCGTACTTGCCGAGGTAAAACGGCTTACTGATGGTCACCTGATGGACGGGGCGCTCATCGGCTTCTCCCGAGGCTGCACCCATCTGAAACGTGCCGGCGGGAATCAGCACAAACTCCATCCCGATACTGTTGGTTAATGTCGCGGTTGGTGGACTCGCTGTCTGCGAATGAACCGAGAACGGGGCAAGAACGGCGAGCATGACGAGGCCGACAAGGACATGAGGCCACATGTGACGAAGGCTATGCATAGAGTTCTCCAGGGTTCAAAGGCTGTATGAAGAGAGCGAGGGAGAGCTTATAGTACCTCTGAGTGCAATGCAAGCGGCAGTTGCGGCGGAGCAAATTCTCGTGTCGTCACTCGTTGAAGGTGTTGGCAACTTCAGTGTCAGCCGCGTAGAGCCTGCAGGCACAACAGCAGCCCGAGTACCAGTAAAATGCCATTGATGTAGCGGGTAAAACGATCACGATGCAGGGCCGCGTTGATATGTTCTCCCCACAATGTGGCGAGAAACAGCACGGGGATCGACAACCCGAAGAGGAGCAAGACCTGGGAGGTGAGCGCCCCGGTCAGACCGTGGCCAATGACGATGAAGCAATAGGCCGGAAAAAAGCACCCTTGTAAGGTGGCGCGAAACCGATCTGGTGGCCACCGTTGCAGGTTTCCGTACATGACGAGTAAAGGCCCAACGGTATTATAGGCTCCACCCAAAATTCCAGCGAAGAAGCCGAAGACATAGGCAAGTCCTTTGGGAGTCTTGCTCAAGGTGAGATGTGGCATGCCCAGATTGTAGAGCGCAAAGACCACGAGCAGCACACCCAGCAACGCCTTCACTCGGACTTCGGACACGCCTTGGAGAAACACGAGGCCAAGGGGAATACCACAGGCAGAGGCCAGAATGAGAGGCCAGGCGGCGCGCATGTCGACGCTGTTCCAGTTCCGTACCAGGATCACCAATCCTACTGCTGTTCCCACGAGAGCGACGAGCGGGGCGGTGATGTGCACGCCTAACACCATGACCAAAAGGGGCATGGCAATCAAGGCGTCGCCAAAGCCGAGGGTCGAGCGCGTGAGGGAAGAGAGAAAGAGAATGAGAAGCGTTAAGACGGTCGGGAGCAATTGATTCATAGCACCATACACAGTAAGAGACAGCATGCCGTCACAGGGAGGCCGAGTGAACACGCGGGCATTGTAGTATGGGCGATGCAGCAATGCCAAATGAGGACGGATGGTGCAGTATTGTTTTTCCAGGGGTTACGGAAATGCTCAGAAGATGAGCAGACTGCTCAAAGGCGTTATTTCACTGGATCTTAGGTGGGTTTGATCACAACTTTTCAACACGAACCGTGTAAAAATGGACAATGGCCGTAATCTCCGGCATTTCGGAGCATCGTCTTTTGGGGCGAGGCTCGGAGGTGTGAGCAGGGCAGCGAGGAATCGCCGGCCCTGCGACGTTAGCCTGACTCATTGGTGGGGTGTCCTACTTCAAGCTGGCTCGGACCAGGGTGGCGGAGCCGTCCTTGACTTGGACCGGGTGGGTGTAGGAGCGTCCACCGTAGCGTAATTTGACGACATGGCGTCCCGGGGTGACGGGCACTTCTGCCTGACCATCGCGAAAGGTATCGGCATTGCCGATGTAGCGCCCATCGACATAGACCTCGCCGTGGCCGGGCGTGACCACAATGTGGATACGCGGTGTAGGCGGTGCGGTGTGAAATGAATCGTAGTGATCCACGTGCCATACAGGCGCTGCATAGCTATGGTGGTACACATGCTTTTCGATCACCACATGGCAACGATGGTCATGCACATGCAGATGGTGGCCGTGTGGGTAGTACCCATGCCAGATCGGCACTCCCACATGGATGCCAAAATGTAGGCCACCATGATGAGGCCGATGGTGCCGATGAGGCCGATGGTGCCGATGAGGCCGATGGTGCCGATGAGGCCGATGGTGTATGCCGTGAGGCCGACGATGATGCCGGCGATGCGCTTTCACGTCGTGACGTTTGACGTGACGCGGTGTGACGTGTTTGCGTACGTGACGTGGGGCGTGACGATGGCCGGTAGGCCGTGTATGATGGGTGGCGTACCGACGGTCGGCCCGAATTTTATGACGGCGTGACTCTGCCGTCGCGGTGATGGGCGACGCGAGAAGAAACATCATACTGACAAGTGCGATACCGGTGAATATTTTCGTAAGTCTCGTCCTCATGATCATACTCCTTGTCTTGCGGAAGCGTGGCAGGTTCTGTCCTGCCTCCTCTAGGGTAGTTGCTTCATCACCCGAAGACAATCACGCTGGCGCAAGAAAAAAATTTTGCCGAAATGAAACAACCTATTATAGGACGACACGACTTTTCTCTGATATTTTGTGTCATCCGAGGGAACTACATTACAATGAATTGGGAGCGACTGCGGCGCTGTGATGACATCGTACAGAGCGCAATCGCCGATGGGGAGTACCGGCAGGCTCTGGAAGCGCTCCTCAATGGGTATCAAGATGCGGTGGTGGGCTTCTGTCATAACATGCTGACTGATCCGGCCCATGCAGAGGAGGTAGCGCAAGACGTCTTTCTCGCCGCATACAAAGCTTTGCCACGGTTTCAACAGAAGGCTTCGGTGCGCACTTGGTTGTTTGCTATCGCACGGAAGCAATGTTTACAAGCCATCCGTAATAGCGGACGCAGACGCCGGATTAGACGAGAAAAAGCTAGTTTTATCGCGCAGGGCGCACATCGTGATCCAGCAGCGTCCCCAGAAGAAGATCCGGAAGGGCTCATGCAGTTGGTAAAGATGGGTCTGACACAACTCCAAGAAACCGAGAAAGCCGTGCTGACCATGCGGTATGACACAGGACTCTCGGTGGCTGATATGGCACCCATCCTTGGCGTGTCGATTGCGACAGTACGCCGACGATTAGCAGATGCGCTGACGCGTTTGCGGGAGGTTATCACTCGTGAGGCAGGATGAGTTTGCACGACATGAGGAAGAGACCCGCGACATCATCGAGGTGTTAGGGAAGCTCTCGCGTGATATCCAGGCCTCCCCCGGATTTACGGCACGTGTGTTGGCACAAGCCGATGAGCTGCCTCCTCCGCGCCGTGGCGTTTTTCGCTGGATAGCCGCGGGGGTTGTATGGCCGATGTCACCCCCTGTACGTCTCGCGCTCGCGGCGCTCGGCGTGCTGTTGTGTATTGGTGCAGTCTCGCAGTATGTGACATGGATTAACGCCTATCTCATGGGGGTCCCGTCCGGGGCGTTGCGTGAGGCCCGCCTACAAGAGCAACTGTGGGAGAAGAATTTTCTTTGCGCCACGCAGCTCAACCGCAGCTCAAACAATTACGCGGCGACGACTGGCGATCAGGTGACGGTTGTGGCGTGGGCCTGCCCGTCCGGCGATGTCTTGGTAACGTTGGAATCAGCCACGGAAGAATCGCTGCAGCGGAGCGTCTGGGTGCCGTTGAACAGCTCGCAAAAGGCCGTCGGTTTGCTTGACGGTCTCGTGCCTGAAGCTATGGCCGCGCCGCCCCAGTATCTGGCAAAAAAGAAAGCCGATCCGGTCATCGCGGTGTTGTGCCAGAAGTGGCTGCCGGACAAACGAGTCAAACGCCGTATTCGCCGCGCCGACGGCCGCTGCGTTGATGAAGTCATTGATCCTCGCTCGGGGCGGGTCATCAAGCGTCAGAAAGCCCCGTGTAAACGGGATTGTTAGATAACGGTGCACGCTTGTATCACATAACCTCACCACAACAAACGCCATCTCCAGCCCTCGAAACTGCGGCAACTGGAAATGGCGTCGTATTGTCTGTGGGCGGGCTACGCCCTATGGTTGCGGGCTTGCAAGGCGTTAAACACCTTTTCCGACGTAATCGGCAGGTCGGTAATACTTAACCCCGTCGCATCGAGCACGGCGTTTACGATGGCGGGAGCCACTGCACTGATCGGTTGTTCCCCGATCGCTTTGCCCCCGTATGGTGTGGGACCACCTGCGCTCTGCACGTGGACGGTGCGCAATTCTGGAATATCACGCATCGTCGGCAGTTTGTATTCACCCAGTGACATATTCGTCACCTGTCCTTCGTCATACTCCACTTCCTCCATCATTGCCTGCCCGACTCCTTGCATGACGCCGCCTTCAATCTGCCCTTGATGCGCAATGGGATTGAGAATAGTGCCGACATCATGTGCGGTGGTGAAGTGTTTTAACGTCACCTCGCCGGTCTCTTCATCCACCTCGACTTCGGCCACCTGGGCGCAGAAGACAGTGATGTTGTCGTCGCTGGCTGCCTTGTAGGTGTACTCGGCTTCAACTGGCCCCCCTGACTGTGCCACCAGCTCTGCCAAGGGGAGAGGGGAGGCACCGGGAACGCGCACGTGCTGTTCTTCCAAAACGACATCACTGGGATTGCAGCCATGCTGTCCTGCCGCCAGAGCAACAAGCTTGTCTCGCACCGCTTGTGCTGCGCCGAGGACGGCGTTGCCGCCGACATTGGTCACACGGCTGCCGCCGACACCGGTGTCGAAGTCCGTGTCATCTGTACTCCAGGTCTGCACGGAGATGGCGTTATACGGCACGCCCAATTCCTGTCCGATGATTTGTGGCAGGACAGTGTAGAACCCGCTGCCTGTGTCGCGTAACGACGTGTAGAGGGTGACCGCGCCCGCAGTATCGACGACGATTTTCGCCACTGAGGTGCCGGCGCCAATGTGCCGTTCCCACATGGCGATACCACGCCCCACATGCTTCCCTGGTATCTGCGGTTTGGGGTCATGATAGCCGGACTCCCGGGCCGCGGCTTCGAGGGTTTGGGGACCCATGATGTTCTGCCAGTGTTTCCCCAAAGGCGATGCCTCGCCATCGCGCACGAGATTCTGCATACGGAAATCGTAGGGATCGATACCGAGTTCGCGCGCAATCAAATCCATCTGTGCCTCCGAGGCAAAAATGGACTGCGGATCACCCGGCGAGCGCATGCTGCCGCACGGGACTTGGTTGGTATACACCATGTACGAATCGATACGGGCGTGGCCCATTTTATAGGGACCAAGACAACGTGGGCCATAGGAGACGCCCCGCGCCGGTTTGAAGGCAGCGTAGCCGCCACTATCAAAAACTAAGTGTGCATGACGGGCGGTGATCGTGCCGTCTTGCTTCACACCGGTTTTAAAGGTCATGACGGCAGGGTGGCGAGGATTGCCGGCCATCAGTTCTTCCGTATACGACATGACCATGCGGACAGGACGCCCGGTCTGACGCGCCAACCAGTAGGCCACATGGGTGTCCATGAAGCCGCCCTTGCCCCCGAAATCTCCGCCAATCGTGGTCGGATTGATGCGGACCCTCTCCTCGGGTTGATCAATACCCTCCGCCAGTTGCTGACGCACTTGGAAGGGCATTTTGCTATTCACCCACGCCTGCACACGCCCCTCGTCGTCGATCGACACAACACACGCATGCGGCTCGATGTAGCCTTGATGTTGTCGTTGTGTCCGAAACGTATGCTCAAAGACATAATCGGCCTCGGCAAAACCCTGTGCGATGTCGCCGTTACTCCACACGGCGTGCGCAGTGACATTCGGGTGTTCCTGGGGGCCATCGACACGGCCGACGTAGTCCATAAACTGGGGGTGGAGGACGGGAGCGTCCGGACCCATGGCCTCAATCGGGTCGAAGACGGCGGGAAGTTCGTCATACTCCACCTCGATCAAGCTCAATGCTTCTTCCGCACTGTCCGGATCATCGGCGGCAACGGCGGCAATTTTTTGCCCGGTAAAGCGAACCACATCACGAGCCAGTATCGGGATATCCCGGAGAAAACGCCCCACGTACGCTTCCGGAATATCGAAGCCGGTGAGGACGGCGTGAACGCCTGGCACTTTCCGTGCTTCGGAGGCGTCTATCGAGCGGATACGTGCATGCGGGTAGGGGCTCCGCAAGCATGTGCCGATCAGAGTGCCAGGTAGGTTGATATCGGCAGGGTAGATGGCCCTTCCCGTGACTTTGGCCGGGCCTTCAGCACGGCCGACAGGTTGCCCGATGGTGGCATACGGCGTAACCATAAAAATGTTCCTCCGCAAGAGAGCAGGGTACCGCTGCTTGTTCACCAGCGACCCCTGGCAAATAACCTCTCAGGTTAGTTGGATGCGAGCTGCGTGCTGACTTTGTGGGCAAAATCGGCCAGGAGAGCCCCAGTTTTTTTCCGAATAAGCGGTTGGCCGAACTCGCCAATTTTTCCCAAAATATGCGTTTCAAGCGCGACTTGCATTTCAGTCACGGTGGGGCTGGTTGCCACCAGCTCCATCTCTAGATGGGCTCGGACGCTGCCACCGCGCTTGCGATCTTTGGCTTCGGCGCGAATAACCCCACGCCATTGCGCGCGGTCGCGGCTTTCCACATACACACTCCCTTGAAAGCCGAGTGAGACGGGTCCAACTTTGACCCGTAAAGTACCTTCATAGGTGTCATCGTCAATGCGGGTGACGTCCTGGACGCCATCAAGGCAGTGGGCAATGTTTTCGATGCCCATGAGAAAATCCCACACGGTGTCGCGCGCGGCGGTAATGGTGCATGTTTGCTGCAATTTCATCGTGGCTCTTTCTCACTGAGGGGGCTAGTACTGCGTACCGCAAGTTGTTCGTCGGTTGATCGCTCTGATAGCACTTGGCTTACGGCGCTCAAACCGACGATGGACTTCTGCCAGCGTGTACTAGGGCAACGTTGCGCGTGCCTGCTGCCAGGCCTGGGCGAGCGCTCGGCGGACAAAAACGCCCGCCATGGAGCGTTTATAGCTTGCGGAGCCACGGGTATCGCTGAGAGGATCGGTAGCGTCTTGGGCCACGGCGCCTACTTCACGTAGTAGGTCCTCAGAGAGCCCTTGTCCCTGAAGGAGGGCTTCGGCTTGTGGAGCCCGAAGGGGGGTAACACCAACGCATCCCATGGCAATACGGCTCTCCGCACAGGTGCCGGTGGCGGGATCCAAGCGCACAGTGGCGGCAACGCCGACGGTGGCATAGTCATCAGCGCTACGCGGGAGAAATTTACAGTAGACGCTCCCGGTGTGTGCTTGCGGCAGCGGCACGTGAATGGCCGTAATCAATTCGTCCGGGGCGAGGACGGTTTCGTAGTAATCGGTAAAGAAATCCGTTAACGCCACCTGCCGTTGGCCGTTAGCCGAGATAATCGTGACCTGGGCGTCGAGGGCAAGCAAGGTAACAGGCGGGTCCTGATTCGGATCGGCATGGGCCAGGGAACCGCCGACCGTGGCCATATTGCGAATACGAATGGTGGCGACATCATGATACGTCTGACTCAACACCGGCAGATGCTCCTGGACGAGTGGTGCACGCTCAGCGGCGTGATGGGTCAGCAAACCACCCAGGTACAACGTGCCGTTCCTGACGCTGACGGTATCGAGCCCGGGTACGTGGTCAAGACTGATGATGACGTCGGGCATGAGCAGACGTTGCTTGAGCATGATGACGAGGGCGGTGCCGCCGGCCATGACCTTGGCGTCTTCGCCATATTCCT
>CAJIAL010000194.1_pt1 | contig 10484 bp, 13 predicted proteins | sample 9199091 | NCBI WGS metagenome assembly CAJIAL01 (sample SAMEA7708270, study PRJEB35096) | sediment metagenome | biome: marine neritic benthic zone biome [ENVO:01000025]; feature: sediment [ENVO:00002007]; material: shallow marine sediment [ENVO:03000034] sea grass bed [ENVO_01000059] ... | reverse complement strand
GAAACCCGGCAGAAGTTCACGCGATCCGAAGCCTTGGCACGCAGGGGATTGCTCGCCCAACAGGAACTTGAGATCGATCAAGCCGCCTTAACGCGGGTGGAAGCCGAAGCAGCAAATGTGCGGGCGCAGATTGACCTGGCCCGTGCCAGACTCAAGGCGAATCGCACTGACCTGCGCAAAGCCGTCATTCGGTCGCCGATCGATGGCATCGTCCTGTCGCGCAACGTCGAGCCCGGTCAGACCGTAGCGGCCTCATTCCAAACCCCAACGCTCTTCACGCTGGCGGACGACCTGACCCGTATGGGGCTGCATGCCGACATTGACGAAGCCGACATCGGCCAGGTGCGTGAGGGGCAGGAGGCCAGATTTACGGTGGACGCCTACCCGGGACACACGTTCCCGGCTCGTATCGTGGCCATCCGTAACGCGCCGCAGACCATCGAAAATGTGGTCACCTATGAAGCCATACTCGCAGTGGACAACCACGCACGGCGGTTGCGACCGGGCATGACCGCGACAGTTGAGATCATTACGCAGCGCGTCGACGATGCCCTGTTAGTGCCGAATGGGGCGTTACGCTTTACCCCACCGCGTGCCATGACGTCGCAACCCGCTTCCCCAGACACAACACGTGGGGAGGGACGTGTCGAGCGCGTCTGGAGGCTGCGTGACGACACCCCTATACCTATTGACGTCACCACGGGGCTCTCGGATGGACGCGTGACCGAAGTACTGGCTGGAGACATTGCGCCTGGACTGCCACTACTCGTCGATACCGTTTCCAACGCTGGGTCACCCCGCTCTCGTACGAGGTCCAGATAATGAACCTACCGCATACTGACGATACGCCTAGCACCATGCACGCTGAGGCATCCGGCCCTGACATACCCTTCATCCAGTGTGAAGACCTCACCAAGGTCTATGGGAGTGGCGATGCGACTGTGCACGCTCTCGATCACGTCGATATGCAGATTATCGCTGGCGAATTTATTGCGATGATGGGGCCGAGCGGGTCGGGAAAATCCACCTGCTTGAATATTCTCGGATGTCTCGACGCCCCAACCAGCGGTTCTTATCGCTTTCAGGACGTCGAGGTAGGCACCCTCTCGCGCCTCCAGCGAGCGCGGCTGCGCCGCTATTACGTAGGGTTCGTGTTTCAGGGCTTCAACTTGCTCAAACGTACGTCCGCGTTGGAAAATGTCGAGCTACCCCTGCTCTATCGTGGGATGCGACCTGCCACACGACGTCAGACCGCGCGGCAGGCGTTGCACGCGGTCGGGCTGTCGGGGCGCGAACACCATACCTCGGCAGAGCTGTCCGGGGGACAGCAACAGCGCGTCGCCATTGCCCGTGCCATTGTGACAGAGCCACACATGCTCTTAGCCGACGAGCCTACCGGCAACCTCGACTCCACTCATAGTCACGAGATTATGGGGCTGCTCTCCACCCTCAACCGTGAGCGGGGTCTGACCATCGTCATGGTAACCCACGAGCCTGAGATGGCCGCGTACGCGCACCGTCAGATGCGCTTTCTCGATGGCCGCATTGTCGAGGCCATGTGAGGCAGAGTATGCTCCTGAACGCACTCAGATTAGCCCTGCGAGAAATCCGTCGCAACCTGTTGCGCTCTGCCCTCACGATTCTCGGTATCGTGATTGGGGTCGCCGCGGTCATCACCATGGTGACGCTCGGAGGCGGGGCCACGGCGAAAATTACCGGTGACCTTGCAGGGCTGGGCAACAACCTCCTCATCGTCCAACCTGGCGTGCGTACCCGCCGTGGTGGTATCCGCACAGGGGCAGCTCCCTTGACCCGTGCGGATGCACACGCCATCGCACGAGACGTTACCGGTGTCAGCGTCGTCGCGCCCGCGGCGATCACCTCTGGCGTCACGGTGTATGGCAACACCAACTGGTCCACGACGATCATCGGGGCCGAAAACACCTACTTCCCGGTCCGCACGTGGTCCATCCTCCGGGGACGGCCCTTTACCGAGGGGGAGCTCCGTACCGGCAAAGCCGTGTGCGTTGTGGGCGCCACCGTGCGGGCGGAACTGTTTGGCAGCCAGGAGCCATTAGGCGCCTCCATCAGGGTGGGGTCGCTGTCGTGCCAGGTCATCGGGCTCCTGGCCGCCAAAGGCAAAACCATTTTCGGGACGGACCAAGACGATCTGCTGGTCATGCCCCTGCGGACCTTGCATCGGCGCATTACCGGCAACCGAGACATCACGATTATCTACGCCACCGCAGAGAGCCGTGAGGCGACCGCGCAGGTGCAGCAGGATATCGAGGGCCTGATGCGTCAGCGCCGCCGTATTACCCCCGGAGCCGAAGACGATTTCGAGGTTCGGGATCTGGCCGAAGTGACGCGTGTAGTGCAAAATACGACCCGCATCCTGACGACCTTTCTCGGTGCGATTGCCGCCATCAGCTTACTGGTCGGGGGAATTGGCATCATGAACATTCTGCTGGTGTCGGTCACAGAACGCACGCGTGAAATCGGCATTCGGCTCGCTATCGGGGCGTTTGAACGCGACGTGCTCGTGCAGTTTCTCGTCGAGGCCGTGGTGTTATCGCTGGTGGGCGGCCTGATGGGTATTGGACTGGGACTGGGCTGCTCGATCCTGGCGGCTCAGACAATCGGCATTCCGTTCATTCTCGATGGCAAGATTGTGGTCCTCGCCTTCACATTTTCCGGTATCGTGGGCATCGTCTTCGGCTTTTTTCCGGCGCGCCGCGCCGCCCGTCTCGACCCTATTGAGGCACTGCGCTACGAGTAGTCAGGGCCCGTGGTCGAAGCGGTGAACAGTCACAGAGCACAGGCAAAGGAGATACCATGATACATGACACGCCTGCAACACCTCACGGCTCCATCCGTATTGGCATTTCTTCGTGTTTGCTCGGCGAGAAGGTCCGCTTTGACGGCGGCCATAAGCGTGATGCCTTTGTGGTCCAGACCCTGGGGCAGTATTTTCACTGGGTGCCCGTCTGTCCAGAGATGGAAATCGGGCTCGGCACCCCGCGAGAGACGCTGCGGTTGGTTGGCACCGCAGAGGCACCGCGTCTCATCGCCCCAAAAATCGCAGCGCGATCACACCGAGACCATGCAGCGCTTTGCCACCGACCGTCTGGCGCAACTGACCGACATCGGCCTGCACGGCTATATCGTGAAGAAAGACTCCCCCTCCTGTGGCATGATGCGCGTGCGGGTGCATGGCGGTGGCGATAAGCCCGACCGCAATGGACAAGGTCTCTTTACCCGCGCCTTGATGGAGGGTTTCCCGCTCTTACCTATGAGGGATATCATGACGATACCCGATGAACCCGTCCTCGGACCCGCGTTTGATCGTCCGTCCGCAGACGAGCACGAGGACCCAGCGTTGCCCGAGCGCATTCGACGCCTGGTCAGCGACCAGCCTTACGCCGTCCTGTGTAGGCAGAGCGACGGCCAGCCCTACGGGTCGGTGGTGGCGTTTGCCTTCAGCGCTGACTTGACCACGGCTGTATTTGCCACGCCAGTGACGACGCGCAAGTATCGTCTGCTCGTTGCATGTGAACAAGTGGCCCTGGTGGTGGACAACCGACCGGCATATCCCGATTGGGCATCGTGACCGTGAGCGTACCCGAATTCGATCTGGAACGGCGAGCGCGTCATACCGGAGCCACTGCGAACGCATAGCCGGCTCCGACGCCTTGCACCCTCTTGGGTCTGTTGTGCCTGCTGAAGGGAGAGAAAAACGCATGCAAACATTCGTGACGATCATACAGCTCGTCATCGCGCTGGGTATACTCAATGTCTGGCTCGTGCGGTACAAAAAACAGACGGGGTGGCGCGGCGGGGATGCCAAGAATATGACGGAAGAGTTTCAGGTGTATGGTCTTCCCATGTGGTTCATGGGCGTTGTCGGATTTCTCAAGATCTTGTTTGCAACGCTCCTGATTCTTGGGGTATGGCTTCCTGCTGTCACCAAGCCTGCGGTAATTGGCATGGCGATTTTGATGCTGGGTGCGGTGGTCATGCATATAAAGGTCAAAGACGCTCTGAAGAAATCATTGCCTGCCCTCTCCCTTCTCGTCTTGTGTCTGATAGTCGCGGTGCTTTAAAGAGGAATCGGTATGCTGAGGACGACTCAATCACAAGGAGCCCGCTTTTTCCCCACTGAGCACTACCGTGGGGTTGATGGATCTGCAACTTGCGGCCTGGGATCGTTTCTTCGTTCAAAGATCGACACATCATCGCCCCTGCGGGCAAGGAAGAGACTTGCCAGTGAGCCCACGAGCCCCGCTCCTGCAATCAGGACTTTGTGCTTGTTCTTTACCATTATTGATCTGACCTTGGGTGGCGGCGGACATCCACATGAATTTCGTTGCGACGGAAAAACGGCAGCGTCCAAGGCGGATCGTAGCGTGCGGAGCGTGGTTCCGACATCACTGCGTAGCGGTTGTGCGTCGCAAGCCACGCCAACAGCGCGTGTCCCAGCCGCGTGATTTTCGCGGCGCTCGTGCCCCAGGAATAGCGCAACACCGCGACGTGAGTCGCTGGCACTTCGTGCAGCGTGACGCGGTCATGTAACGGTCGTGGCACGGTTTGCATCGTATAGTTCGCCGGGAGCACAAAGGACATCGTCCAGCCCTGCGCATCTTGCGCTTGCAGCACTGGTGCCGTCATCGCGATCTTTTCGCCTGCTGCGGCTTGTTCTTGCAGCACCGGCGCGGTCATCGCGATCTTTTCCCGGCCGCTGTTGTTGCCAGAAATATAGTCGAACAAACGCCGGAACCCACGATTGCTGGCGTGCTTATAATCGCCCTCGCTCCTCGTAGTGGCGACAAGGTAGCTCTTATACTGCCGAATTTCTTTGTTGCCATCGGCGCGGAGGACCTCATAGACCGGCTGTTCCTCACTCCGGATGCCAAACACCGCACAGCCGATGGTGCACACACCGACAAGCGCCACAATGCCGGCCCGAGTTATGCTGTGAAACATTGCGCTGCATTCCATAACAGGAGCGGGAGCGCTTTGAGCGTGGCGGCATAGGCATGAAACGCCTCCCGTCCGAAAAAGATTTGCACATTGCCAAGCCTATGCATCGTGACGCAAACAATGAGCCCTATACCACTCAATGCCATAATCACTTTCCGACCACTCGAGGAGGTGAGCAGTCTGCCTAGCGTTTGCATGCGGGTACTCCTTGTCCTTACCGCAGGACCAGCGCCATAAACTCACTGCGGGTGGCCTGGTCGGCCTTGAAGACGCCGCGCATGGCCGAGGTCACCATCATCGCCCCGGGCTTTTGCACGCCGCGCATGGTCATACAGGTATGCGACGCTTCGACCACGACGCCGACCCCCTGGGCATCGAGTTCGGCCATCAAGAGGTCCGCAATGTGTGACGTCATGCGCTCTTGCACCTGCGGACGCCGAGCGAAGGCGTCGATCACCCGGGCGATCTTACTCAACCCGACCACCTTGCCGCGTGAGATGTACGCCGTATGGACCTTGCCATGAAACGGGAGCAGGTGATGTTCACACATGGAGTAGAACGACACCTCCTTGACCAACACCATTTCATCGTGGTGTTCATACACGAGCCCCTCCCTGCCACGACAGAAGGGGCACTTCCTCTTGGATTACAGCGTGTCGAGCGCTTTTTCGAATTTGCCGGCATACGAACGCTCGGCCTTGGCCAGCGTTTCGAACCAGTCGGCGATGTCCACAAATCCCTCCGCACGGGCCGTTTTGGCCATCCCCGGATACATGTCGGTATACGCATGGGTTTCCCCGGCCAAGGCGGCCTTGAGCATTTCTTCCACGTCGGTCATCGGTTCTCCGGTTGCCGGATCCCCAACCGCCTTCAAGTAGTCCAGGTGGCCATGGGCATGACCGGTTTCGCCTTCAGCGGTATCACGGAAGAGACTCGCCACGTCCGGATAGCCTTCGATGTCCGCCTGTTTGGCAAAGTACAGATAGCGCCGATTGGCCTGGGCCTCTCCAGCAAATTAGCAAATTTATAAGAGCAATATACAGTTTTGTCTAAAAAATGACAAGAAATAAAGTAATTTTTTGTCATTTTGTCAATTTTTTATAGAAACTAAAATCTAGCATTCCCGCATTGATTTAAGCCCTTGCAGGGTGGGATTCTTCCAATATTGTTTTGCAAACTTTCAGTGTTCGGCTTCCTCTGGATAGCTTGCAACCTGCTGCGGGGAGGTTACATTTTTAAAATTTTTATATAGACTAAATATAGACATCATGTTAATATTACGTTTCAAGTCTAAAGCAACCTGGTCATCACGTCGTAACAAATCGCAAGTAGGAGATCGCAATGCAACTCAGCCAATCCCTCCCCGCCCCCGCTCTTAGCGCCGTGGCCGATGCGTTGATAACCACCAGTTTCGACTCTGTGATGGTTACTGCAGTCGGCGATGCGTCGTCTCACACGCCCATTGTCTTCGTCAACGAAGCCTTTACCGTCTTGACCGGTTACACAGCCGAGGAAGTTCTCGGGAAGTCGCCAGCCTTTTTACAAGGTCCTGGCACGGACCGAGCTGTGCTCGATCGCCTACGGGACGACCTGATCGCCGGCCGGGTTTTCGAGGGCGAAGCTACCAACTACCGCAAGGACGGTACTGCATTCACCATGCACTGGCGAGTAGTTCCGGTCAAAGAGGGAAGCGCTGAGCCGCAATACTACATTGCCATACAGCGAGCTGAAAGCTGACCAAACCCTGCGCCGTCCCTCTGCGTGTGGGGGCGGCACTGGTCAGTGGTCAGTCTACGCACCCCGAATGGTCAAAATATTGAAATGCTTCTATATCCTGGGGGTTATAACCGAATATCAGGTTTGACTCTCCCCGGCCAACGCTAAGATGCGTTGCCGAATCGCCTCCGACATCCACATACCGGCGTTTTGAAGTTGATCGACATGGGGGCTATGCGGGGGGGTAAACCTTGGGCTTTCGCTTCCAGCAAAACCCTCAGGGTTCCCCAGACGGTAAGACCCGCAGCTTGGGCAAGCCGACGGGCTCGACTATCATCGAGCAAGACCACGCGTTGAGGATAATCGAAAGCAAGGGCCAAGACGGCAAGCTCGCCCGGACCTAAATCCAGACTTAACCATTCCGACGGTACTGCACGCGGTTCGACCACCTCAAGCCATGGGTAATGGCCGGGAGTGGCCACCTCATATCCCTTTCTCTGACCCACTTCTAACTCGTCAACAACGGCCTGAGGAATCCAGATGTCATCACATAATTGTGGCAACCAGTTCAGGACATCAAGACGGTAGAGATACAGCATCGGCGAGGTGTTCGTGATCGCCTCAGGCATTGGACTGTTCCAAATCGCTCAGCTCCGCTTCAAGTGTAAACACCTTGTACCGCCCTAGGCTCAGGAGAAACTCCACCCGCGGGATCCCGGCAAGTTCAGCTGCACGCCCCGATGACAGGCGACCGAGCTCATACAATTTGACCGCCGCGAGCATGCGGACTTCACGGGCAAAAGCCTCTTCATCCGTCTTTTCCGATAAGAGAATGGTTTCCGGGACATCGATGACAATTTGACGGGTTGTCATATGGCCTCACCACTTTCATGAGAGTGACATAACCAAAAATACTTGTATGAGTAAACTCTCGTTCCTCGTCAGACACCCGTTACGCGACCTTGCGATGATAGAATTTCAGCATTGCACCCAATCTCTCATGGCACTCGACTGGCCCCTCGTGATCATTAGCCGCTGGCCTGGCGCGAAACGGAACCACATTACCTAATCCTTGATGACATCTTTCTCCGTGATAATGGGCCAAGTATTCAGACAGGACGTGGCGCAGTGAGCGTTCACCAAACAGAACAAACTGCGATAACGCCTCGGATTTCACAGACCTCACCCACCGCTCCGCGATGGCATTCAAATTCGGACTGCGCGGTGGCAGCGGCAGGCGCTTCACACCCGCACCATCGAGGATCTGCTTGAATACCTCACAGAACTTCGTGTCTCGGTCGTGGATAAGATATTGACCCGGCTTGAGGACGCCCCATTTGTCCATCGTGAGGTTGCATGCCATTTGCCGCATCCATGCGGCATTCGGGCTCGACGTGATCCCAGCGATGTGAACTTCTCGGGTATCGAGTTTGATGAAGAACAACACGTAGAAGGTCACCAGACCGCCCAGTGTCCAGACCTCAGTGCTGAAGAAATCGGTGGCCCAGAGCACCGCCATGTGGCGGCGAATGAAATCCTTCCAGGTGGTCGTCTTCTTTCGGTCGGGAGCGGTTGGAATGCCTCGGCGCTTGAGGATATTGCCGACGGTCTGATCGCTGATGTTATAGCCCAAATCGGCCAGGGAACCGACAATGCGATCATAGCCCCACGAGCGATTCTCCTTGGCCATTTTGACGACCCAATCTTCGAGTTCCTTATCGACTCGGGGGCGGCCCACGGGCTTCCGCTGAGCCGAGCCATCCAACTTCTGGGCGACCAGCTTGCGATGCCAAGCCAAGATAGTGTCAGGGGTGACGATGGTGGCGATCTCTTGCAGGGCTTGTTTGCCGAGTTTCTTGCCGATTTCGGCAAGGGCCTGGCGATCGGCATCCGTGAGCTGGACGCGCCCTTCAATCTGGTTGCGCAAGATCCGATTTTCGGTAACGAGATACGCGTTGCGCAACAGGAGTTCTTCCTCTACAGAGCCCGTGATACAAGCCAGTAACATTTTCCAATCCATGAAATCGCCTCCTGGCTGTCACCTTGAACCAGCTTTGGTTATGGGCGAAAGTGGGGCAGAAGACAAGCCAAGGAAGGGTTGAGAGTGGGCTCGTAACTTCCAATGAATCCGCACGTTCCAATATTTTGACTATACGGGATGGCGCGAACCTCGAAGGCTCCATCATAGCTCCACAGTCAGGGCAGTATCGTCGTGACGTCTGTCTCCTGTCTGGTGTGAGAACGCGTGATACTCTATACTGGCCGAACTGTTCAAGTACACACCCCTTTCGTCCAAATACGCTGCCGCACTGTCCAAATTGTCTCGATTGTGTTAAAGGACATGTGATGAGACCAGGCTCCTCGATCACGTTTGGTGCATTTCATCTGGAGCGCGAGCCAGCCTGTCTGTGGCACGGGAGCCAGCAGATGCCGTTGCGGCCTCGGACTCTCGCCATGTTGCAGTACCTGGTGACCCACCCCGGCCGGGTGGTGACCAAGGCCGAACTGCGTCACCATGTCTGGGACGGGGCGCATTTAACCGACAACGTGCTGCGGACGTGCGCCTACGAAATCCGCACGGCACTGGGAGATCGCCCCGACGCCCCGACGTATCTTGAGACGGTCAGGGGGCAAGGCTATCGCTTCCTCATCGGACGGGCTGTTGGCGCTATCGTTGCCGACACCGCCGACTTGGTGGTCGGGCGTCAGAGCGAGTTGAATAAGCTGACAGAAGCCTTTCGCAAAGCTGCCGCTGGGCAGCGCCAGTTTATCTTACTCAGTGGTGAGCCCGGTATTGGCAAAACGACCCTGGTGCAGCTCTTTCTCGCCCACATAGCCGAAAGACGAACAGATGTACGGGTGAGCCAGAGTCAGTGCGTCATGCACTTTGGCGAGAGTGAAGCCTACCGCCCGATGTTAGAGATTCTCAGTCGGCTGGACCGCGAGTTGGACAAGGGGGAGTACCGCGAGACCCTCAGACGCTACGCGCCGATGTGGCTCATGCAGTTGCCTGCGATGATCAGCGAGACGGAACGGGAACACCTCAAGCCTCTCGTGCACGGCGCCACGCCCGCCCGGATGGTGCGCGAACTGTGCGAAGCCCTCGAGGCGCTGACGGCGACGACCCCTTTGATCATGGTGCTTGAAGACCTGCACTGGAGTGATGTGTCGACGCTGGAGTTGCTGGCGACCCTAGCGCAGCGCCGGGAGTTCGCACGTCTGTTGATTCTGGCCACCTACCGTCCGGCGGATGCGGTGTTATATACGCCCGTGCTGCGAGACATTGTGCAAGACCTCCGTGATCGCCATCAATGCGACGAGTTGGCCATCGACTTACTCACCCAAGCGGATGTTGGGTCTTACCTGACCGGCCGGCTCGGCGGTGCGGTTGCCGACTCGCTCGTCAGCTATCTCTTCCAGCGCTCGGGTGGGAATCCCCTGTTTCTGGTCAATGTGTTTGCGCACCTGGTGCAACAAAACGCGCTTGACCATGCGCATGGGCAGTGGGGATTGGCGAGGGATGAGGCCGATGTGCTGGAGGACATGCCCGAGGGATTGCAGTCCACCATTCTTCATCGCCTGGAGAAACAACCCGAGGCACATCGCCAATGGCTCGAAGCCGCGAGCGTGGCGGGTGTGACGTTTAGCACCGCGAGTGTGGCGGCGGGATTAGAGCAGAGTCAGCATGACGTCGACTTGGCATGTGAGTCCCTGGCGCACCAGGGAGATTTCCTCGAGGTCATTGGGGTCGACACATGGCCTGATGGGACGCTCAGTGGCCTCTATCG
>CAJIAL010000215.1_pt1 | contig 10509 bp, 11 predicted proteins | sample 9199091 | NCBI WGS metagenome assembly CAJIAL01 (sample SAMEA7708270, study PRJEB35096) | sediment metagenome | biome: marine neritic benthic zone biome [ENVO:01000025]; feature: sediment [ENVO:00002007]; material: shallow marine sediment [ENVO:03000034] sea grass bed [ENVO_01000059] ... | reverse complement strand
CGCCAGCTGCCCGTACTGCGTACCTGGAAGAGATTGGCATGGCCCAACGGTTTGCTGCACTCGACCAAGAGGATCGCGAGTCGGTGTTGGCGGGGTATGTTCGTACGGGTATGAGTGCCGAGGCTTTGCGGTTTTTATGGGGATATCCGTATTCCACTGAGGGACATACGGACCACTATGAGTATTGGTACTACATCGGGTCGACCATGGATTTGACTGGGGCGACGTTTGGGACCGATGCTGGGACCATGGTGAAAGTCTATCTGGTCGACGGACGGGTCAAATGGTGGCTCGAAACGGTCCCAACAACCAGCGACGATGGCGGTGAGGTTGAAAAGAGTCGCAATTAAAAAACCAGCCCTCGTTCCACGCGTTGCGTGTCGTACAGTTCTACAGTAGAATTCCCGCAAGGCGCGTGGGGTGTGCCGACCGAACATTCCGACGCGCCTCGGTGCGTTCTCACGCACGATAGCGCATCCGTTTGCTTCACTACGGCATCCGTTTGTAGTTCCCCCCGATATTCCGTGAAAAGAGCGCTGTGTGGCGGCTATCTCACTCAAGGAGTACACACACTGCGTGTGGGGCTCAGTGATGCCACACACGAACGAGAGGGCGAAGCGTGGTCAAGATTTACACCAAAACCGGTGATTCCGGGGAAACGGGGTTGTTCGACGGCACGCGCGTGCCCAAGCACGCCTCGCGCGTTGAAGCCTACGGCGATGTGGATGAACTCAACGCCCTTGTCGGCATGGCCTTGGCGTTCATTCGCGAGGATGACGATATCGAAACGTGTCTGTTGACGATTCAGCGACAGCTGTTCGTTGTCGGCGCTCATCTGGCAGATCCGACGGCACGGGTGGAGGACAAACGTGGTGAGAAGGCGAGTTTGACCGAAGGCGCTGTGACGCAATTGGAGCAGTGGATCGACCAATTTGAGGAACAGGTCCCGCCGTTACGCCAATTTATCTTACCCGGCGGTTCCAAAGGCGGAGCCACCTTACACCATGCCCGCACGGTGTGCCGCCGGGCAGAACGCCGTATTGTGGCGTTGAGCTATGAGGTGGAACTGTCTCCGTTGCTACTCACGTATATGAATCGCCTCTCCGACTTCTTGTTCGTGGTCGCGCGGGTGGAAAATCTCCGCCGGCAGCGCGCGGAAATTCCTTGGTAAGGATGTGTGTATGATTCTCAAAGTCGCCCGGATGGGCCATCCCGTGTTGCGCCAAGTCGCTGAACCGATTCCTCCTGATCAGATCACGTCACCGGAGGTGCAGCAATTCATCTACGACATGATTGATACCATGTACGAGTACGATGGCGCCGGCTTGGCTGCCCCGCAAGTGCACGTCTCGGAACAGATCGTGGTCATGGAAGTGGCCCAGAACCCACGCTACCCCAACGCCCCTGCGATTCCTCTGACCGTGTATATTAATCCCGAAATCACCCCCCTGACCGAGGACATGGACGAAGATTGGGAGGGCTGTTTGAGTGTCCCGGGTTTACGCGGGCGCGTGCCACGGTACGTGAAAATTCGGCTGCGCGCCTACGATCGCACGGGCAAGCGTGTTGATATCGTGGCCGAGGGCTTTCATGCCCGGGTGATTCAGCACGAATGCGATCATTTGTGGGGCAAGCTCTATATTGATCGCATCCGCGACACGACGTCCCTGACGTTTATGGAAGAGTTTATGAAGTACGGGATGCAGGAGTAAGCGTCGGCTCCGGGCGCAGCTGGGCCAGAGCCCAGGCGGCGTGTTCACGAATCAGGGCTTCGTCATCGTCCAACAAGTCTTCCAGCAGCGGAATAAAGGCTGGATTGCCCGAATTCCCCATGGCGACACAGACGTTGCGTACCACCCCACGGCGTTTGGTGCGCTCCAGTGGCGTACCACGAAAGCGTTGCTTGAACTCGTGCGGGGTCAGTTGCGCCAGTTCTGCCAACGACGGGTGCACCTGCGCCGGTCGCGGCTGCATGGCGGCGTCCGCGGTAAAGTGTCGCTTGCGATTCCACGGGCAGACATCCTGACAAATATCACACCCGAACACGTGCTGGCCCATTTGTGGCCGCAGCGCTTCCGGAATGCTGCCTTTCAGCTCAATGGTCAAATAGGAAATACACCGGCGGGAGTCGAGGATATACGGCTCCAAGAGAGCATCGGTAGGGCACGCATCGATGCAGCGTGTACACGTGCCACAGTGGTCGAAGGTAGGCTGGTCGTACTCCAGTGGTATGGTCAATAACAACTCGCCCAAGAGTAACCAAGAGCCGAACTGCTTGTTGAGCGTGCAGGTATTTTTGCCAAACCAGCCAAGCCCGGCGTTTTTGGCATAGACGCGTTCGACCACCGGCCCGGTATCGACATACAGCTTATTTTCCATACCTGGCGGTGCTAAGTCTTTCACATACGTCTGCAGTTGCTCCAGCTTGTCCCACATGCCGTAATGATAATCTTCCCCCCAGGCGTAGCGCGCGATCCAGCCCCGTTCGGGATCGTCGCAGGTGGTGGAATAGGGATAGTCCGTGTCATAGTTGAGTCCGCAGACCACGACCGACTGCACACCTGGAAGCACGTGTTGCATATCCCGCCGCCGCTCTCGGCTCCGCTGCATGTAGTGCATCTCGCCTGCATAGCCGGCGTCCAGCCAGCGCTCGAAAAATGCCAATTCGGGACTGTCCTGCGCCGGGGTAATGCCGACAAGGTCAAAGCCGAGCGCGTGCGCTTGGGCTTTGATACGTTGCGTGAGTGTATGGTGGGAAGAGAACTGGTTTGGTGTCATGGACAACTCACAACAGATGGTGATGTGCCGAGTACATTGGTGGAGTATTGTACCGGATGTGCATACGGCGTGATAGATGGCGTTCGAGGATTTCTGTTGTAGATGCAAGATTTTCACGCTGGACGCGTCAACAAGATGGTGTATAATCTCCTGAAGATCCCCGGTAGCTCAGTCGGTAGAGCGGTTGGCTGTTAACCAATTGGTCGCTGGTTCGAGTCCGGCCCGGGGAGCCTCACCAAAAGAAAGGCCACTGGCTCTTGCGTCAGTGGCCTTTCTTTTCGGCACTTTCGCAGGAAATTTGTCAGCTTTCTTTCTGTGCCGTGCAGCACGGCTTCCCCTCGCACGCCTTGTATCCTGAACTCGTCGGAATCCATCGCCCAGACGGCCTTTTCCCCTCGTCGCACGAGACCGTTTCCTTGTGTGCCATGTCCAGCGGCGCTACAATCCTAACCTGGATTATCCACGGCCATCGCATCAGGTGAGCGACATAGGAGGGCGGCGATGCAGTGTCCCCAGTGTCAACATGAGAATGCATCAGATGCAAAGTTTTGCGATGAATGTGGTACGTCACTAACAGGGCCTTGTACAGCCTGCGAGATAGAGAATCGTCCTGGGGCAAAATTCTGTAAAGGGTGCGGCATTTCTCTCACCGTCCATACTGCAGCCGCAAGCCGGAACCTATACCTGCAACCACAAGCTGATACAGAGAGCCGCTTCCATGCCCTACTCCCAGAGATGACGGCGTTTGTTCAGCGCAACAGACGCGTCCTGTATCGCGAACTCAAGCACATCTTTGGCTTGGATGATGGGTTGCTGGAGGAGATACGGGAAGCACTTATCTTCAAACATATGGCTATTGACGAGGACGGCAAAGGTCTGGTCTGGACTGGCGAGACACAATCCATGACACCATCTGGGGTAAGCGTAACAAGCCAAGCTGCCACCGTGGAAACGACGGCAGTCACCTCTCCCGCTGCCTCCATTCCGCCCGTCACTGAAAACATGCTGCCATCTTGCGGCCCAACAGCAGCGCCGGAAACCCTCTCTACAGGAGACCATCAGGACGAGCCGGTTACCCCAGAGCCGACACGCACTGCCCCGGCGGCCGAACGCCGTCAACTAACTGTCATGTTCTGTGACCTGGCCGACTCCACCAAACTCTCCCAGCAGCTCGATCCCGAAGACATGCGTGACGTGGTCCGCGCCTATCAGGCCACCGCTACCGAGGTCATCCACCAGTATGAAGGCCACATGGCCCAGTATCTGGGAGATGGGCTGCTCATCTACTTTGGCTGGCCGGTGGCGCATGAAGATGATGCCCAACGTGCCGCGCACGCCGGTCTGGGTATTGTGGAAGCGATCACCACGACCCTGAATCCGCGCCTGGAGGCTGAGAAAGGTGTGCAACTCACCGTGCGCCTTGGTATCCATACCGGACCCGTTGTGGTTGGCGAGATGGGCGGCGGTGGGCGGCATGAGAATCTGGCGACAGGGGAAACAGTCAATATTGCCGCACGCTTGGAAGGCTTGGCACAGGCTAATAGGGTGGTGATTAGCCAGGTGACGCAACGGCTGGTGCAAGGTGCGTTTGCCCTAGAGGACCTCGGACCGCAAGTGCTTAAAGGCGTCTCAGAGCCAATGCAGGTATTTCGGGTGCTCAGTCCCGCTGCGATTCACCGAGACGAAGACGAGAGCATGCCTGATGTCGGTGTGTTTCTGGTAGGGAGAGACGAGGAAGTCGGCATACTCCTGCGGCGCTGGGAGCAGAGTAAGGAGGGTCTGGGACAGGTGGTTCTCATCAGTGGTGAGGCTGGAATTGGGAAGTCGTCTCTGGTGGCCACGGTACGCACCTCTGTCGTGCAGGAAGGGTATACCCGCATCACGTTTCGCTGTTCACCCTATCATACCAACAGTGCGCTGTATCCCGTGATCACCCGCCTGGAGCAGATGCTTGGCTTTGACCGTGACGATACGCCTGGCACCAAACTGGACAAACTGGAACAGGTCTTGCGGACGTCAAATCTTCCTCTGGAGGAATCGGTTCCGTTGTTAGCGACGCTCCTTTCCGTGCCGCTTGAGGATCGGTATCCTTCTCCGACATTGTCTCCTCAGCAGCAACGACAGCAGACCTTGGATACCCTGGTAGCGTGGCTCATAGAGGAGTCGGAGAAGCAGCCCGTCTTGGCGGTGTGGGAAGACTTGCATTGGGCCGACCCGTCAACGTTGGAGATGCTCGGACTTGTGCTAGAGCAGATGCCTACAGTGCCTATGCTCAATGTGCTCACGTTCCGCCCAGAGTTCAGTCCACCGTGGCCGACCCGTTCGCACATGACGCCGATCACACTCAATCGACTGGAGCGCCCGCAGGTTGAGGCGTTGATTACCCATATGGCAGACGACAAGGCGTTACCGACAGAGGTGATCGAACACATCGTGATCAAGACGGACGGTGTCCCATTGTATGTTGAAGAGTTGGCCAAGATGTTGCTGGCATCTGACTTGCTCTACGAAGAAGCGGACCAATACGTGCTGACTGGACCGCTGTCGACTGTGGCCATACCCGACACCTTGCAGGATTCACTGATGGCCAGACTGGATCAACTCAACCAGGCCAAAGAAGTGGCACAGTTGGGGGCGGTGCTAGGACGAGAATTTACCTACGAATCGATCCAGGCTATCTCGTCACAGGATAAAGAGACATTACACAACGGGTTGGCGCAATTGGTCGGAGCGGAATTGCTGTACCAGCGGGGGCGACCACCGAGGGCGCGGTACATCTTCAAGCATGCGTTGATCCAGGATGCGGCCTATGCGTCACTGCTCCGCAGCACCCGTCAGCACGTGCACCAGCAGGTGGCGCAGCGGCTCGAAGCACATTTTCCAGAGGCAGTAGAGGCGCAGCCTGAGCTGGTGGCTCATCACTATACGGAGGGGAATCTCCCAGGGCAGGCCGTGCCTTACTGGCAACAAGCAGGGCAAGTTGCACAGGAACGGTCGGCACACGACGAAGCGATCGCGCATCTCAACCAGGGGCTGCGAGTTCTCACCATCTTGCCAGAGACCCATGAGCGTGACCAGCAAGAACTCACGTTGCTTATTGATGTAGGGAAGTCGCTAGCCGCGACAAAAGGTTGGGCGACCCCGGAGACCGAATCAGTCTATACGCGGGCCTGGGAGATCTGTCAGCAGACGAGTGACACCTCGTGGTTATTTGCGGTGCTATGGGGGCTGTCGCAAGTGTATGTCGTGCGCGCAGACCTGACAAAACATCGTGAGGTAGGGGCGCAGTTCTTATCGTTCGCCGAACAGCGTTCTGATGCAATACTGCTTGCGGTGGCCCACTGGCTCACAGGAGCTAATCTGTTGCATGTCGGAGAGTTCGCAACTGGATTGGTGCTCCTCGATCAGGCTTATGCACTGTATGATCCACAGCACCATCATACATATGTGACGCTGTTTGGCGTCGATGGTGGGGTCTTTGCGCTCTCCTATATATCCCATGCGTTGTGGGGACTCGGCTATCCGGAACAGGCCGTTCAGCGAAGCCGTGAGGCCCTGGCCCTAGCCCAGGAGGTGCAACATCCGTTTAGCATCGCCTTAACCCAGGCCTATGCGGCCATGCTTCAGCAGTTTTGCCGGGAGCGACACACAGCGAACGAACATGCTGAGGTTGCATTGACTGTCTGTACAGAGCAGGGCTTCGCCTACTATCTGGCGTGGGCAACCATCATACAAGGCTGGGCACTGGCCGAAACGGGACGGCGGGAGGAGGGTATCGCCCAGATGCATCAGGGTCTGACGACCTTGCAGGCTACAGGTGGAGGGTTGAGAATACCTTATTATCTTGCTCTGCTGGCCGAGGCAGATGGAGAAGCGGGGCGGGCCGAAGAGGGGTTACGCATACTGGTAGAGGCCTCCAGTCATCTGGACCAAACGCAAGAACGCTGGGTAGAGGCGAAACTCTGCCGCCTGCGAGGGGACCTATTGTTGGCGGTATCGGCCGACAATCATGCGGCGGCCGAAGCCTGCTTCCAGCAGGCCCTCGAGATCGCCCGTCACCAACAAGCCAAGTCTCTGGAACTCCGCGCCGCTACCAGCCTGGCTCGTCTGTGGCAGTCCCAGGGCAAGCGCCAGGAAGCACACGACCTGCTGGAGCCAGTCTATTCGTGGTTCACCGAGGGGTTTGATACGGCTGACTTGCAAGAGGCGAAGATGCTGCTCAATGAACTGGAGGGATAAATGGTCATATGCGGTTCGCGATCCTAACCATACCGGCTCTAAGGGGCATATCGAGAGAAGGAGTACATCGGATGTTTGATCGTATTACCTTTGATCCGCTCATGATGGGGGGACGGGCCTGTATTCGTGGCATGCGCATCCCGGTTGCCACCATTGTTGGTCAAATCGCCCATGGGGCGACCATCGATGAGGTCCTAGACGACTATCCCGATCTCGAATCGGCGGACATTGAACAGGCGTTGCTCTACAGTGCGTGGCTGACTCGTGAAGAAGTCCATCCGGCATAGGTGCCTATGCGTTTTCTTGCTGATATGGGCGTGTCGCAGCGTGTTGTCAGGTGGCTTCGCGAAGCGGGTCACGATGCGACGCATCTCCGTGACGAGGGTCTGCACAGACTGCTCGACGGAGACATCTTCACCAAGGCGGCCCAGGAGCAACGCATTATCCTCACCTGGGACCTCGACTTTGCTGAAATTCTCGCCTTATCAGGGCGCCATACGGTGAGCCCGGTGGTGTTTCGATTGATGAATACACGGACTGACGATCAGGACCAGAGGCGAGGACAGCCAACCCATCTTTCACACGGAGTCCTTATGGATTTCCAGCACGGTATGTGGTCCATCGAGCACAATACGAAATTGGTTCAGCACATCCCGACCGAGGATCGCATACTCCTCTCCACCAGCGATAATCTCGACCGCATGGATCGTCCATGAACCCATATGCATCCGAGTGAGATAGGTGACAGCGAGAACGGTTTCACCTCGATAACTCGCCACGGGAATTTCATCTAATGGTACCAGCTGAAGGCGTTGAATAGCATCGGGTGGGAGCGTTGAAAGATCAGCACCGGTATCGATCAAGGCCGGGAGCGTGAGACGTTCCGTAGACTCCAACGGGTGTTGACAGTCAATATACACAAAGGGAGCCGGTGGGGTAACCTGCTGGTTGTATCGATAGCGAAGCATCAACGTTGTGCCGGAAGATGCGGTGAGCGGATAGAACGCGTAGCAGGTTTTTGATGACTGACATGATGCACAAAAATAGGCACGTATCCATACGTCTGATACACACGCAAGGCTAGAGCTATCTTGTCTTGGTCGCTGTCGACGACCTTGCCCTGGTATATAGCGACATACTGCCCTTCATACCGCTGAAGCAATTCCGTCTGCATGGCCCAAAATGCTTGCTTATCTCTGAGGAACTGCACATCTTTTGTGCGATGTGACGGCGTGAGCAACTCAACCGCTGGGTAAATTTTCTCGGACGACATCATCCATTTCCCTTCTTTACCTGCACCCACATGACGAAAGAGCATCAGCTATTTCTGGCACATTGTCAAATTATCTCCATTGCGGAACGGTTGATGGAGCAAGGCGAAATTCATCATGACAGACAGCATTCATGTACAAACCACGTCCTGCATGACAGCTAGAGTGCCCAGGATTTCCTCCGATGGCGCCGTCAACTGGTTGCGAAATGAGTCCAAAAAGGGGAGCCTCACCAAAAGAAAGGCCACTGGCTCATGCGTCAGTGGCTTTTGCTTTCCGCACTGTCGTATTCGGCTTGACGAGCGAGCCAGGTTTTGTATACGCTGGCCCATTCACCAAAGCCTAACACCCAGGCGTCATCTTCCGGCTCTTCCCCACTGACGTAAGCCGCATAGAAGATTTCTGATCGCACTCCGTATTTGTGTTCAAAATCCAGCAACTCTTTCTCAAGCGCGTGCATATCGGCTAACAGTTCTTCCAGGGGCATGACAGCATCTCCAGAATTACGACAGCAATCTCTTGGCACGTAGTATATCGTGGTCGCTACCCACACGCACCGCTCTTACGTGAAACCGTGTCTTGCATAGCGGCCAACGTGTCCGGAATGTCCTCCGAGGGCGCCTTCAACTCATTGCGAAGGGTGTTCACGATGGGGAGCCTATAAGCGAGTGAGGCCATGCCTTGTGTCATGCGTCTTCGTTCCTAACGCTTCCCCCATTTCTGCTCTTCGACCGTTTCTTCTTCGATCGCGTAGTAGTCCTCCAGCCCGATGATGTCTTCGATGTGCTGGCGAATGTCGGTGGCTTCCTCCTGCGACAGGCCGCTATACACGCCGGTGTCGCGCATCTCCTTCAGCGCTGCCATGGCGGCGTGAAAGCTCGCCAGCAAAAAGATCTGGGCATCGATGCAGCCCGCGTAACCCATTGCTTCGAGATCAGACAGGGCATACACGGGACGGCCGTCGCGGTTGCCGCGACTCTGCACGTAAATCAGGCGTAAAGGCGAGCGCTCGGTCGCTTCTTTCGCAGTCGCGTCGTCGGTCGGAAACAACATGCCGTAATCAGCCCCCTCCTCCGCCGCAATCTCCATCCGACGAATGGACTCGTCAAGCCCCTCGAAGCGACAAGTGTCGGTGCGCGCGATGATGACGAAGTCGGAATCGCGCTCGTCTCGCGCTCGGCACGCCCATCTGATCTTCTGGCGATACTCCTCCGGCGGAATCGCGTGCGCAACATATTTATGGTAGTGCGCGCGCTTTGGATACAGCTGATCTTCAATGTGTACACCCGCTATGCCGGCATCGATAAACTCACGCACGGTGCGGGTAACGTGTAGCGGCTCGCCAAAGCCCGCCCCGGCGTCGCACACGACGGGTAAAGCAATGGCGCGCGCGACGGCCTCTGCAGTGTCCACCTGCTCGGTCAAGGTCAGCAGCGGCTCGCTCACCGCACGCGTGCTGCCGGTCACGTAGCCGCCAACGTACGCCGCGTCGCAGCCTGCCTGTTGCGCCATCAACCCACCCAGCGCATGGTAGACTGCAGGCATATAGAGGAAAGGACGTTCACGAAACAAACCGCGTAGACGCGTAGTGGCACGTTCCACCGTATGCTCCATTCCAGTGTCAGAGATGATGCGACGCATCCCAAACCGCGCCCGACGGGTGGGGCATGCTTTACAGCGCCGGGTTGCTGCGAATATTCTCAGGGATTGAGCGCTTCAGATAGTGGCCATCCGTCGGCTCGCCGTGGAACGCGCCATTCTCCACCATTACTTTGCCGCGCAACAGCGTGACCACCGGCCACGCGGTAATGGGGTGCCCCTCCCAGGGGCTGTAATCCGTCTCGTGCAGATCCTCGACAGTGACTGTTTTCTTGATCGTTGGATCCAGAATGGCAATGTCCGCGTCACTCCCGGCGGCAATAGCTCCCTTACGCGGATACATGCCCATGATGCGCGCCGCATTGGTCGATACCAGATCGACAAACCGCTCCAGTGAATAGCCCCGTGCCGTCACCATCTCGTGATACATGACGCCGATACGCGGCTCGACACCGGCATTGCCCCCGGTCGTGTCGTCGATACGATCGCCAACGGTTTTGGTGCGCAGCGTACAACAGATCTCATCCGTTGCAACCGCACTGATCGAGCCGTCTAGCGTCCCGGCCCACAATTCATCCTGATCGGCCTTCGACTTCAGTGACGGATAGGTGTGATAGATCTG
>CAJIAL010000201.1_pt1 | contig 10525 bp, 5 predicted proteins | sample 9199091 | NCBI WGS metagenome assembly CAJIAL01 (sample SAMEA7708270, study PRJEB35096) | sediment metagenome | biome: marine neritic benthic zone biome [ENVO:01000025]; feature: sediment [ENVO:00002007]; material: shallow marine sediment [ENVO:03000034] sea grass bed [ENVO_01000059] ... | reverse complement strand
CCTCTACGTTTGACCGTCGGCACGCGGCCTATGCCTTCCTGCTTTACCTGCTGTTTGTCGTTTACGGCAGCTTGGTCCCCTTCGAGTATCGTCCGCACACCCTCGAGCAGGCAGTAGAAACCTTTAGAAATATTCCATATCTCGACCTGGAAGTCGTTTCTCGGGCCGACTGGATCGCCAACATTGTTCTCTATATTCCGTTGGCGTTCCTGTGTTGTGTATGGTTCATGGGGATGAGAAATATCAGCGCCGCGGAGCACATTACACTCGTGCTCGTCTTCGCGCTGTGTGTGTCCGTCGCGCTATCGGTAGAGTTCATCCAGATTTTCTTCGCGCCCCGAACCGTCTCCGTCAACGACCTCGTAGCCGAGACACTGGGTACCCTCGGAGGCATCCTGCTGTGGGTCCTGGGGCGCCAACGGATGGCGGCGCTGTGGGACGCCTTCAACCGGGGCGGGCGACAATCCGTATTGGCGGTTGTCGCCACCTACGGTGCCGGCTACGTCGCGCTCTCTCTGTTTCCCTATGACTTTGTCATCTCGTCTCAGGAACTTTCCTGGAAGCTTGAATCCGACATGCTGGGTTGGCTGGTTGCCGGCCGTTGTGTGGATTGGGTGCGGTGCGGTGCTCGCCTTGCCGCTGATGCAGTCGCCCTTGCCCCCCTCGGCGTGTTCCTGCTCCTGGCCGCACCGGCTACGAGCCTGCTACGTGTGTTCGTCGCCGGTCTCGTGCTCGGTCTGGTGTTGGAGGGCATGCAGCTATTCTTGGCGTCGGGTATTAGCCAGGGGCTTTCGGTAGTCATGCGTGGTGCTGGACTGGTCGCAGGGGCTGTCGTCGGTCGTCTGTTAATGAGCATCGGTCCAGTGCCGGTGGCCCGGCTGGTCTGGCGTGCGACGCCCTTTCTTGCCATCCCATATTTGCTTTCGCTGGCGTTGCTGAGCGGCTGGTTTTCCGCCCCTTGGTTGCCGCTGGACCAAGCGCTTGCTCGCTTCACAGACCTTCGCTACATGCCGTTCTACTATCACTACTTCACCAGCGAGCCGGCAGCGATGGCTAGTCTGCTCGCTAATGTGGTCATGTACGCGCCGGTCGGTCTCGCGCTCTGGGCGGGAGAGACAGCCCAGGCCATATCTAAACGAGGGGCGCTCCGCGCGGCGCTTTGGGCGGGCTGTCTGGCACTGCCCATCGAGCTGGGCAAGCTGATGGTGGCACCCAAGCATCCCGACTTCACCAATCTCGTGATTGCCGCGGGCGGTGCCGCCTTCACATTTGCACTTGCGCGTTGGATCGAGCAGGTGCTGACGGGCGGACCTTTGCCAAGACCCGGCCATCCCGTTACACCCGTCCATCCTACGGTCCCCGCCCACGTCGACGCACCCGCTCGTACCGTGGCACCCGCCGCCTCCAGACCTAGACCGACAGTTCTAGACATGCCGATGTCGCACCCCTTCGCGTTTTTGCTTGGTCTACCGGCTTTGCTGGCGGTGGGTTTGGGTCTTCTCAAGTATCCGATGGGTGTTCCCGTCTTGGCTGTTTTTTTGCTTGTATACGGCGGACTTCTGTGGCGCTGGCCGTTGCTCTGGCTCTTTGTAGTACCGGCACTATTGCCCGTACTGGACCTGAGCCAACGTACTGGACGTCTACCGCTGGACGAGTTTGACCTGTTTGTCTTGGTCACTCTTGCCGTAGGTTACCCTCGTGTCTCTCGGGTTTCCGCGCTGCCTTGGAAAGACCTTTTGCTGCCGTCTGCGCTAGTCCTTTTGTGGATAAGCTGGTGGGTGTCGATGGCTAGGGGTGTTCGGTTCTTGTCGGGTTTTGAGGGTGAGTTCGCGGTTAGCTCCCACTCTCCTTTGGAAGCTTGGTTGGTGGCAAAGGGACTGCTCTGGGCGCTGCTGCTGGTACCTCTGATCCGGCGCCTACCGCCCGCGTCGACGGAGCGTGCAAGCAATTTCTTTCTCGGCGGTCTCGCGACGGGCTTAGGGCTTTTGACTCTGGGGGTGTTATGGGAGCGTCATGTGTTTGTCGGGCTCCACGATCTGAGCAGCGTGTTTAGGGTTACCGGCACATTTTCAAGTATGCATACGGGCGGGGCCTACATAGAGGCATTTATTGCGTTTGCTTTTCCGGCGCTGGCCGTTTGGGTGCTGAAGCAGAAACACCTTGGCCTGAAGCTGCTGGGTATAGCGGTAGCGGCTCTGTCGAGCTACGCGATGTTTGTCACATTTTCACGCGGTGGCTATGCGGGTCTCGCTGCGGGACTCCTGGTGGTGGTCTTCGGAGCGCTCAGAGGGCGGGGCGGCCTACCCGGTCGGCGCTGGCTCGCACCGGCCGGCCTCACTGTCGCCGTAATCGCAGTGTCATTACCGTTCCTTACGGGAGGTTTTGCCCAACAGCGTCTGGCTCACGCGGTAGAGGACTTCAGCTCCCGACAAACGCATTGGGTCAATGCGGTAGCGATGATGGATGATGGCCTTGTTGCTCCGCTGGTAGGAATGGGTTTTGGGCAATACCCGTCCATTTATCTTCTAAACTCTTACACCCGAGAGCCACCGGGGACCTTTGCCGTATTACGTGACAGCAATAATCCGTATCTGCGCCTAGGGTCCGGCGAGTCCCTTTTTCTCGATCAGGTCGTGGACATGGAACCCGGAACAAAATACCGGTTGAGTGCCCGCATACGACGACAAGAGGGTGAAGGCCCTCTCAGCGTGCCGCTTTGCGAAAAGGCCCTGCTCTACTCTTTTGAGTGCGTGTGGAATCAACTCGAACCGGAGCGTTGGGCGGCGGGTTGGAGCACGCTGTCCATACAGGCCGATTCCGGACAGCTTGGCGCGGGTGGTCGTTGGCCCTACCGCAGCGTAAAGCTGGCTTTGTACAACCCGGGTAGCAGCGCCATCGATGTGGACGATGTGAGTCTTGTGACCGAAAACGGTCGCGAGCTCATAGTCAACGGGAATTTCAGCAATGGCGTAGAGCGCTGGTTGTTCACTACCGACCAGAGGCTCGCCTGGCACATAGACCAGCAGTGGGTGGAGACGTACTTTGCGCAAGGATTGCTCGGCATCGTGGCCATGGTGGTTCTCCTAGCAGCAGTCATCAGAGTACTGGGGCCGAAGGTCTTGTCGGGAGATCTGCCGGCGACAGCCTTCTCCGCCGCGCTGGTGGGGTTTCTCACCGTGGGACTGCTGGGCAGCACTATGGATACCACCCGCCTCTCGATGTTGTTTTATCTGGGCGCCTTCTGCGCGGGATTGCTGGTCCAGCATCAGCCCTCACGGCGACCAGGGTCGTGATGGGTTAACGTGACTCCTCGACTAGTTGTACGAACGTCGGTGATTCAAGAAGCCCTTTTACCACGCGTGCCGCCATCGCTCGGCTTCCCTCGTCGGTAAAATGAACCGAATCTTTGAAGTGAATCGGGTCAGCGGGAATGATGGTTTCGCCGTCGATTAAGACTGCGCCCGAGCGACTTGCCACTTCTCGAATGACACGGTTATACGCATCAAATCCCGCGAGAATACCGTCAACTGTCATGTATGGCATGTAATACAGGCTAGTTTCAGCGGCTTTTGCCCGACGTATCGGGTCCTGGTCATGCCGTAGCTGGTGGGAGAACGTCACTAGGACTACGACCGGGGCGACCCGCTTGGCGGCCGCCACGAGTTCGCTGAGGTCTTTGTAGAACGGCTCGGCCAGAATCTCCGACTCCACGCTCAACTTCTCGGTGCTCGCCGTCGAATGGTTTCTGCGCAGTAGGATTCGTCCATTCTTCTCAGCGAGATACCAAAGCAAGGAGTAGCGTGACAGCCATGTGGGATGATCTCCGCCCTGTTCCTCTACGAGCCCCTGCTCGCGGGCCGCCCTGTAGCTGTTTGATGACAAATCGTTCGTGGCGTGATAAATCACCACAACCTCTGGTTGCAGCTCCGCTACGCGGTACTCGAGATTCTTCAAAGACGCCGCAGCGTTGTAACCGGGTACGCCAGCGTTGATGTAGTCCAGCTTGATGTTGTCAAATTGGCGCTGAAGCGAGCCCCACACGAGATGCGGCCAGGTCAATTCATTGCTGGAGACCTCGGCACAATAAGTGGTAGAGCCACCCAAGAACGCGAGTCTCAGAGTGGACGGGGTTTTGTGCGCGACAATCTCGGGACCGCGAAAGCCACGCGAGTTGATCTCGATCGAACCCTCCCTGAGGCCGGGGACGGGCACGCGGAGGCCGGAGGCCTCGTCGACTGTATACGTACTTTCGATACCCCAAAAGCCGCCATACTTCAGATAGTGACGGACTCGCACCGCACCCTCGGCCAGCGCGGCAAGAGCCATGACGCCCAATAGCACCGTGACGCAAAGCAAAGTCGCGCGCTGCCATCGGGTTAGATCGTCTAGTTTGGCCATGCCTAAAAAGTAGAGCACCCCTGCGGTCTGTGCGACCGATCTTGCATCATACGGGGGGACGCAATGCCGCGAAAGACTGGACGCGCGGACTGAAGCAATACCCTGGCGCCGGCCCGCCATCGGTATCAGCCCGAGGTGTTTCAGCCGTGTGAACCGATCATGCCCAATTTCGCTACTGTCTGGGTGGCGATGATGATGTATGTACCACCTGTTGCAGCTAGAATTCAGCAACGATTAACTCATTCAACTGAGCATTCGCCACAGGCCTATGCAAATCTCAAGACCCGTTTCTCTCACCGTCTGGACGCTATGGCACTGTGTCGCAGCGGTCACACTTGCGCTCGTCCCAAGCCAGCTTCGTACGGGAAAATCGTTCTGGTCTCTGGATGCTGAGCACTCGACCTTCCTTATCGGACTCGCGGCAACGTATTTGCTAAGCATCTTCGCGCTGACCGTGCTCATTCAACGGCGCAAGGGCATAGCGTTAACCGAGATGATTGTGGTCGTGTTCGCGGTCTTCGGTGGCTATTTTCTCTACTTGTTGATCACGGAGTCATTCTATTCACGGACCCTTCTGGCCGCGGCGGTGATGCTGTCGGCGGTCTTCATCGCCCTGTCATTTAGCCTCAAGACGCGCATCCAGACGGTCGTTCTTGCAATCATCGCGGTGTTAACTCTCTCGCTTCAAGCCCTAGGTTCTAAGCCCACCGAGTATCTGACCGAAGTCCTGGACCTTGGTCCAAAGCCGCAGACCTCGAAGAAAGTCCTCAACACCATGCTTTATTCGGTGAGTTCTCTGACCTTCAGCCACTACTTCGACGTCTGCGCGACCGAAAATGGGCGCTGCAGAAAACCAGGGACCGGTGGCGGCATATCGCGTTTTGATGGAGGTTTCCTGCTCGCGACGGGAGAGGGACTACTTCATTTCTTTGAGCTCGACCCGGATACCGAAACATTACGCACAAAGCCTCTTCCGCTTCGCGTACCAATAAATACCGATAGCTACGAGTCCAGCGTCGGAGAGAACATTCTGAATACATTCAGAGTGACCGACATTCTGGTCCAAGATAAAGGTGCTGACTTCGTTTTACTCGTGGCACATCATTTTTGGAAAGCCGATGACAGTTGCGGTGTGCTAAGAGTCTCCAAAGTAGAGAGTGAATACTCCGAGTTTCTAAGCGGCAACGGCAACATCCAATGGCAGACGTTGTACGAAACCCAACCATGTCTTCCGGCGACGGGCGGGCACTTGACGCGCGGTAGCGAGTCCGGTGGCAAGATGGTCCTGGTTGATAATGACACTCTTCTCCTGACAGTGGGGGACCACCAGTACGATGGAGTCGATCGAACGCCGGTCATGGCACAAGATGCGACCACGGATTATGGCAAGACTCTGCTGATTGATCTCAGGACGGGCTCCTCGCAACTGTACAGCCTGGGTCATAGAAATCCCCAAGGGCTCTACAAGGATGTGAACGGGGTTGTTTGGTCGACGGAGCATGGACCCCGCGGGGGGGACGAGCTCAACATAATCGTCGAAGGCGCGAACTACGGGTGGCCCCTGGTGACGCATGGTACCCAGTACGGAATGCACATCTGGCCTGTGAGTACCAACCAAGGGCGACACGATGGCTTTGAGCTTCCGATCTTTGCATGGGTGCCTTCCATCGCGGTGTCCAACCTAATAAGTGTGCAACGCGAGCTGTTTCCATTATGGCGGGGCGATTTGCTGATTGCATCATTTAAGAAAACGCTCTACCGCGCGCGCGTTCGTGATGGGCGTGTCGTGTACCTCGAAACTATTCCCATAAGAGGACGCATTCGTGACCTACTCGAAGATGATGAAGGACGGTTCGTTCTCTATCTGGACAGTGGAGCGGTAGTCTTCCTACGGCCTATTGCGGAGGGCTACGGGGTCCAGTTCGGGAAACAAGGCGTGACGGAGGATATGCGTGGCGAGCTGATTTTTGCGAACTGCAGTGGATGCCACCAAATAGCAGACGGGAACTCCCACGGTATCGGTCCCGATCTCGCACGGATCGTGGGGCGGCCAATTGCTGAATCCCAAGGGTATAGCTACTCGAACGCGCTGGCGAAGCTTGAGGGAAAATGGACCGAGAAAAGACTCGACGAGTACCTTACAAGCCCTCAGCGCTTCGCCGCGGGCACCTCTATGGTCTTCGAAGGTATAGCTGACCCAGCCGACCGGGCCGCGCTCATCCGGTACCTGAAGACGCCAAATTAGGCATCGCAGCACCACCGTACTGAGCGCTGTCGACTATGTTTAATCTTTGATGTGACGGTCTGGAACGAGTTGGTTTGCTTTTAGAAATTGCGCGATTTCCCAGGCAAGCACGCCGTTACCTGCCTCGTTTATGTGCTTAAAATCTTCTGGTAAATCGAATTGTTCATTGTCGAGAGCAGCCGATACATAGAGAGAAGCAGTGCCGCGTGCCAAGGTTGCTTCGTGTAACTCCGGTATATGCGTAATTAGCGCAAATTCCGCTCCGTTTCTGGATGCTTCCTCACGCATCTCATTTACCAACGCCTCGCCGAGAGCGTAAAGCTCTTCTCTGAAAGCTGAGTCGTCGGAGTTCTTCTTGTCCCGATTCTCGGCCTGCTTCGCGTCAGGTCGACGTTCGGCACGCAACAGGTCACGTAAGCCCGTGGTCAATTCGCTGTAGGCTTTACTGCGGTCGCGTATCCAACGGTGTATCGTTCGTAGGGTATCGGAAGAGAGCATTGAGTTTGGAGGCAGAAATGATTCATCAGAGAGCGTTGAGTTCTCAAGTACTAGCTCACCGTCGATGAGTTTGTATTGTGGCTTTTCCTTTCCGAACCGCTTGCTGTGCATATGCCGGTGAGCTCCGTAGTGAGCGACATACGCCAAGACAAGATCCGGTTCATATCGCAACCCTTCCGAGCTTAGATACAGTAGTTCCTGATCCACGCCGAATCCGTTGACGCCCATGTTTATCACTTCGACGTCTACAAAGTATCCCTCGAGCAATCTAGAGAAGTGTTTCTCTATCGGAACACCAAACCCGAACGTCCGAGAGTCTCCTAAGGTGACAATACGAAACACGTGACCGGGCTTCGAATAACTGGACTCATCATCACGCAATCCCTTGGAGTTGATGCGGTATTCAATCTCATAACCCGTTCGGCTAGAAACGCCGTGAAACATTGGCGTCGGCGACCAGCCCAGCAACTCGTTAAATTGCTCAAGGTCACGCGGAATGACAGGTTCTGGAGGCGGTGTGGTGAAAACGCTCAAGAGCACCCGCGTTGTGCCCTCGACAAGGAGCACGCCCACGAGGACGATAATTATCGGATATCCGACCCTCCTCAATATCGAGCGTCGCATAGAGTTGCTCTCCTAACGAGTTAGTTGATACCGGGAATGCGCTCTGGAGTTTGTCCTCGACCCCAGTTACGGCATGACTTTAAATCTCTACTCCAATTCAACAATTCGAACCCGCCGCTGAGCCGTCACCGGTGCAGCATGAAAAAAGAAGCCCCCGATGTCGAGTCACTTGGCTATCCATCCTTGAATGTAGCCGAGAAAGTAAGTGGCGTTCATCTCCAGCCGCAAGGAAAAGTCTTTACCTTTTGAAAAACGTTGTTGGAGCGCAATTGCAATCGAACGGGCCAATTGCCCGAGCAGGTACTTTGGGGGAACGCGGCTTCCCATACCACGCTTGTTTAACCCTTCTGACAGGCCCTGTCGGTAGTGTAAGTCGAGAAAGTAGCCGCGACGCAGTTTATCGGCACGAATGCGATGATTGATAATTGCCCCGGGCACCCACCGCACCTTGTAACCACCCGCGATGAGCCTACGGTAGAACTCGGTATCTTCGCCCCCCACATTGACTCGGCCTTTGCGTCCGAGCTCGGTGTCGAATGTGCCAACCTGAGAGAAGACTGCTTTGCGCACGGCAAAGTTGCCCCCGTAGAAGGGCGTGGCCGGGTCGGTGAGCCAAGCTTCCTCACCGCGATGCAATCGACCGAGAAAACCGAGCAATTCATCCTGCAGCCAAGAAGGGCGATCCCCGTATTCGAACAACACTTCGATTTGCCCGCCCAGAGCGTCTGGCTCGAATTTCAGCATGGCATCTTCGTAAGCAACCAGCCATGCCGGGTCTGGGGTTTCGTCGTCGTCCACGAACAAGAGATATTCGCCGCGCGCCTCGCTGATGGCCCGATTGCGGGCACTGGATAGGCCGAGCTCAGTTTCTTGCACTACGCGGACTGATACGCCAGGCGGGCGCCAGCTCGTGTCGGCCAATAGCTCCGACGTGCGATCCGTGCTTGAGTTATCTACGACCACGAGCTCCCATCGTCGTGTTGGGGGTGACAATGCGCCAAAGTCACCAAGCGTACGCTGCAGCCGGTCGGCGTGGTTGTGAGTACAGAGTGCGACGGTAATGAGGATACCTTGCTCCAGGTCCATCACGGTCGTATCTTCAATTCCGTCGTCTCACATCCGTACCCTCTCTACGAGGCGGCCGAGGTAGTAACGCAGCGGTTGCCTCCAGGAACCGTCGTTGCTACCAAAGAATACCTTTCGAGCCAGCATCGTCGGCGTATCGGTACCATAAACATCCAGGCGGCGGATTCGATATGAGTCTACACCCCGGCGGTTAAAGCCTGGTTGCGTAGAAAAAGCCGCCTGATAGCCGGCGGTGCGCGCCGCCTGTATCACACGGTCGTCGTATCGACCGTAGGGATAAGCGAGGTATGCCCGCGATTCTCCAAAAAGCTCCTCCAAATCGCGGCGGGAGCCGTCCAGCTCGTCTGCGAGTTGATGGTCCGAAAGGGTGGTGAGATCAGGATGTAGGCGCGTATGGGATTGAAACGTGAACCCCATGCTTTGCATGGCCTCGATATGTTTCCGCCCAAGGAGTGGATATGTAGTACCGCTTGGATTCTCGTCTTTGGTCCACTCGTCTTGGCCGCCGATACGTTGACTGACGAGGAAAATAGTCGCTGGCCACTCCAAATCCCGAAGCACTGGTACGGCACGCTCGTATACACCGAGAAATCCATCATCGAAAGTCAGCAGAAAGCTCCCCGAGGGGAGCTCTATTTCACTCCGTAGCCACGCAAAGAAATCCGTCAAGGAACGGGCCCGCATGCCACGCTCTTGGAGACGGTGCATATGTTGCGAGAATCGTTCAGGAGTCACGCAGTAGCGACTCTCCCATTCGTTGCGCGGGGTACCAACACGATGGTACATAAGCACCGGGATTCGCTCCGCGGCGGTCATCCTTCGCGGACTCCTTGTGATTCGTCTCTCATGCGTACGATGCTCTGGAAAAGTCTGGCGGGCAAGAGGGCTGGTACGATGTATTTTAGGTCTTTTGCGCGCCAAGCGAACCGAGTGAGCGCGCATCGGAAGAGCTGTTGAGCATTTGTCAGGTCACGTCTCCAATACGCCCTATAGGCATCCTTCAACAGCCGACCGTCGACCAGCTCGTGCAGGGTCGCTGAAGATAGGTGATTGACTAGATCAGGATAGCGGGCAATAAAGTCACGTCGTACTCGCACAGCATCCAATACTTGCTTCCACCTCGTGGCCGAGATCTGATCGCTACCATGCCATCGATAGAACGCCAGTACCTCGGGAACCCGCACAATATGTCGAGTGTGTCCCAGGATACGTAGCCACAGGTCGTAATCCATGGATGAAAAACAGCGCTCGGAAAAGCCTTTTACGGCATCTATAGTGGAGCGCTTGACAAGTGCCGCGTGGATCGGCCAAGGGCAACTCTCGAGAAAGGCGGCGACCGGGTCGTGCTCCTCGTAGGCTGGTGGCACATATGGCTCTGAATCATGTGCTTGCTCGCCGACATTCTGCCAGCCGCAATAGGACAAGTCGGCCTCCGACTTCTGTAAGGCTGACAGCAGCTTCTCTAGACAGTCTTTGCGCCACCAGTCATCCGCGTCGAGGAACGCGATGTACTTGCCCTTTGCATGACCTAACCCGAGATTTCGAGCCGGGTAGGGTCCCCGGTGGTTCTGATGCTCTAGCCTTACACGACCCACATGGCTTTGTGTCAGGCACTCGACGATTTCGGCTGAGGCGTCACTTGAGCCATCGTCAACGACGATGATTTCGGTATGG
>CAJIAL010000226.1_pt1 | contig 10587 bp, 8 predicted proteins | sample 9199091 | NCBI WGS metagenome assembly CAJIAL01 (sample SAMEA7708270, study PRJEB35096) | sediment metagenome | biome: marine neritic benthic zone biome [ENVO:01000025]; feature: sediment [ENVO:00002007]; material: shallow marine sediment [ENVO:03000034] sea grass bed [ENVO_01000059] ... | reverse complement strand
GGCAGGTGAGGTCTCTGCACAGGCTTGGGCAAAAAACCCATGGGAAGCGTCTGGAAATGCTCGCCCTGGAAATGCGGCTCGTCCTCGGTCCACAGCGCCCGAAAAAGCTGCAAATACTCGTTCGTCACCGCCCCTCGTTGGGCAAAGGTATCATAGCCGAGCGCCTTGAACTCCTCCTCCATCCAGCCGGTGCCGGCTCCAAGGATGACACGCCCTCCCGACAGCACGTCGAGCGTGGAGAGTACCTTCGCCGTATGTACCGGGTGACGGTAGGGGATGATGAGCACATACGTACCCAGTCGGACGCGCTCGGTGCAGCCAGCCAGGAAGTTGAGCGCGGCCAGCGTTTCCAGGTATTGCCGGTTCGCGTCAAAGAGCGATGCGCCATCGGCAGCGTAGGGATAGGCGGAGGTCACGCTGCGCGGTATGACGATATGGTCTGGCACCCATACCGAGTCAAAGCCCAGGGCTTCGGCATGCTGCGCTATGCCTCGCAGGGCATCTGCACCTGCTTCAGGCCCCCATACCGCCTCGCTGAGCACACAACCAAATGGCACCGACATAGCGTCATCTCCTGAAAAATAAGCCGCCTCAAAGCAGCGAGTTGTTGTTGACCATCCCGCCGTCGATCGTGACGATGGTTCCGGAAATGTAGCTCGCACGGGCCGAGGCCAGGAAGACAATGAGGTCCGCCACTTCTTCTGGTTGGGCGAAGCGCTTCTGAGGCCAGTTCGCGTAGAATTCACGCGCCCGGCCGGCATCGCCCAGGTCGCTTGCCGCCTTCTGCGCCATGAATTGCTGGATGCGATCGGTCTCCACGGGCCCCGGGTTGACGCCGACAACGCGCACGCCATCATACAGCGAGCGGCTGCCGATGGCGCGGGTAAAGGCCATCAGACTGGCATTGCCGGCGGCACCGGCAATGTAATCGTAGTCGAGCTTCTCCCCCCCGGTGCCGACATCGTTCACGATGACACCGTGGCCGCGATCGCGCATATGGGCGAGGAAACGGCGCGTCATGTTGATGTAGCCGAAGACCTTCAGATCCCAACCCGTGCGCCAGGAGTCTTCATCGATGCTTTCGATGGGACCGGCGGGGATAGCGCCGGCATTGTTCACCAGAATGTCGACGTCCAACGTCGCTTCAAACAGGGCATCGACCTGTCTACTGTCGGAGAGGTCGTGGGCGTGCGTGGTGACCTGAGCATCATGCCGGGCACGGATTGCTTCGGCCGCCGCATCGAGATCGCCTTGCGTTCTCGATGCGATATGCACCCGGCAGCCCTCCCGGGCAAACGCCTCGGCACAGGCCCGGCCGATGCCCTTGGAGCCGCCAGTGATCAACACCGATTTGCCGCTGAGTTCCAGATCCATTGTTGTCCTCCTTGTACGGTCTTGGTCAACAGCAACCTGTTTGACCTCGATCAGTTCAAGCTTCAGATCGTCGAGGGAGTCGTCATCCAGATGAAACTGCCGCTTCAAGGCGCGATACGAGATGCGCTCGTCCTGCTGGAGCCAGTCGATAGCTTGAGCCAGTACCTCTTTGAACGCCATAACGATCCCTCCGATAGATCGGCTCACAGGGCTTTGGCGTCAATCAGGTCAGCGGTATCGAGGCCTTCAGTATATCAGGTGTAGAGAGGGATCAGTAGCCAGCCCTGTAACGGGTGGGGACTTTATGCCTTGAAGGTGTCATAGCGTTCCGCATGGGGAGCAATCCGCGCTTCGAGCGCAGCGAGTTCGCCCTCGGTCATCGGCGTGAACGTGTCACGAATGGCGAGGTTTTGGCGCACCTCAGCGATGCTGGAGCAACCGATGATAACCGTGTCGGCGTGGCTCGCCGCATAGTGGATGAGCTCCCCTGGCGTGGCCGCGTCGTCGCGCAGGAGGCGCCCCGCAGCCATGATTTTCATGCCGATGACGCCAACGTTGCGCTGGCGCGCCTCCGGAATCACGCTGGTGAGAAAGGGTGAGCGAGCCCGGTCGGCCGGGTTGATCGCGCACAGCACGGTATCGACCGGATAGCGACGCATGGCTTCCACGAGTATCGCGGGATCGTGATGTCCAGTGATCCCCACGAACCGCACGCGGCCATCCGCTTTGGCTTGCTCGACTGCTTCGATCGCGCCGCCCTTCCCGAAGATGCGATCGAGGTCGGTGTGGCTTCGCAGATCGTGAAGTTGCCAGAGATCGAGACGATCCGTGCCGAGCCGCTTGAGGCTATCGTCGAGGAGGGCAAGGGCTGCATCCCGTTCGCGTCGATGGGTTTTGCTCGCGAGGAAGACGTGGTCGCGAGCCTGTGTACCCAGGTTCTTCAAGGCCGCTCCATAATAGTCCTGGCTCTGTTGATAAGCCGGTGCGGTATCGATATAGCGGACGCCGAGACGCAAGGCCTCTTCGATCATCGGCACGGCGCGCGTGTGCTGGCCGGTGGTGCGGAGAATGCCCTCACCGCCGAGCGACACGATCTCGACCATGGCTCCAGTTGTGCCGAGTTGGCGGGTCAGGCGGTTGCGAGGAGCGGCGGTGTGAGACGGTGCAGACACGTCGGTCGACGGGCACCCCGTAGCAATGACGGAAGCAGCGGCCCCGGCGAGATCGCGCCGCGTGGATTGGCCCTTGTCTACCGGGTGGTTGGATGGACGATTCTCACTCATATTTGTACGTCCTTTTCTCACAATGTACAGGACAAGCAATGCAGAGCGCTTGCTTATCTCATGGGGGTTCCAGAGACACGTGATCGATAGCGCGATCTGCTTATGCCACACCTTCCGTCAGGAGAGCCTTCGCCTCCTGTAAATCCGCGGTGTCAAAGCCCTCGGTAAACCACTCGTACACTGGGGTAAGAAGGTTTTGGGCTTCAGGAACTTTCCCCTGACGTTGCCACAGACGAGCGAGGCTGGTGGCGGCGCGCAGTTCAAGAGATTTTGCGTCTTGGTTGCGAGAAATTTCCAGGGCGTGTTGGAAGCAGGATTCGGCTTCAGCGTGATGGGCAACTTTCGAGCGCAGCAGCAATTCGCCTTGCAGGCGATACAGTTCTGACTCCCACCATCTCTCGCTGCTTCGATCGACTTGACTCAGTGCCTCAGCAACAAGGCTCAGCCCCTCATCGGTCTGATCGTTTTTCCAATAGACATCACTCAATATGCCCATCAAATACGGCAGCCATGAGAACGAGCCTCCAGCCTGCCGCTCGATGAGCCCTTGATGGATACGCATGACGTCCTCGGGGTCCGATTCCTCCTGGGTTCGTGCCCACGCTTGTAACACTGGCCCGTTGGCTAACCAAATAGGCAATGCCTGTTCCGTACAAAGAGAGATGGCTTGCTCTGCCCACGCCAAGGTCGATTGGGGCTCCCGGCGAAATTGATAGACCAGGGCGACCCAGGCGAAGACACGAGCCAGCGTGAAAGGGTGGGCTAAGCTTTGAGCCATGCTGAGAGCGTGATGCATCGTCTGGAGCGCCTGCTCTGGGTACCCGCACAGCCACCGTATCCAGGCCAGAAAACTCTGGGCCGCAGCCCCCACATCCAGTCCGTATACAAAGGCCAAAGAAGGATGCTGTTGCGGGTCATACAGAGCAAGGCCCTGCTCAAAGTGGACCTGGGCCTGCATCAAGGTTCCCATATAGAATGCCACCATCCCGCGTAGACAATGACCCCACATGAGGAGCGCGGGGTCCTGCTGACTCTGGGCATGATGGAAGAACTGTTCGCCCACCTCGTGAGCTTTCGAGAACTCCCCGTGCACCAGATAAAAATTCCATAGCCCTCGTAAGGTCCGGGAGCGAAGCGTGGGGTCTTTTACCTGTTGGCACAACGTGTACGCCCGACTGTAGGTGGCTTCCATCTCTGGCGAGGCGGGTCCCCTGGTGCTGAGCAACACCGGGCCAAGCGTAGTCAGTAAGGTTAACTCCTGGTGGGCGTGCTTTGAGCTGTCAGGGAGCGTTTTGAGCAACGTGAGCCCGTTTTGGAGGTGGGCCATCGCTTCCACAGGAGCCATACGTCGACTTGCATGCTCGCCTGCCTTGTACCAGTACGCAATGGCAGACTCCGGCAGACTGGCTTCTGTGTAATGATGGGCTATCAATTCAGGTTGCGTCTCAATGGTTTCTGGAAATTGCCCCTCCAACACATGGGCAATCCGCTGATGATACTGCTGCCGGGTGCTTTTCAAAAGTGATTCGTAGGCAGTGTCTTGCACGAGCGCATGCTTAAAGATGTACGTCGATTGTGGCGGGATCCCACGTTGATAGAGGAGTTCCGCCTCGACCAATCGTCTCAACTCATGCTGAAGCATCGCCGCATCGAGTTGGGAAACTGCTTGGAGCAGTGCATACGAGAACTGACGACCTATGACGGCACCATATTGCGCTATAGCCTTGGCGGCAACTAGCCGGTCCAATCTGGACATGAGTGAATCCTGGAGGGTGACAGGAATGGTTAATGAGCCCATAGAGCCGGTTAACTCGTAATGCCCGTTCATGTCCTGTAGCAATCCCGATTCCAAGGCCGCTTTCGTCATCTCTTCCACGTAAAGCGGCACCCCATCAGTTTTCGCAACCAACTGGTGGAGTACCTCATCGGGAAGTATTTTTTCCCCTGCCACCTTTGTCGCTATCTGCTCAATACCATCCCGAGAGAGTCGATTGAGCGTGACCTGCGTGCAATACGACCTATTTGCCCAATGGGCTTGAAATTCAGGTCGGCACGTCAGCAACATATAGATTGAGGCGGTGGGCGTCTGGTCTATCAAGAGGTTCAGAAGTTCCAGAGTTGATGGGTCCGTCCAGTGTAGGTCCTCAAGAATGAACAAAAGCGGTTCATGTTCCGCCGGTTCCAACAACATGGCAACAATCGTTTCTAGCGTCTTTTGGCGCTGTCTCTGTGGCGTCAAATTCAGAGTGGAATACCGGGCTTCAGGTAATGAGATAGACAAGAGCCCGGCCATGAGAGGGACGGTTTCTTCAATTGGTAATCGATACTGGGATAATCCCTGTTCCAGTTTAGTGAGTTTTTCATCTGCCGAATCGTCCGGCTCCCATCGGAGCGTCCGTTGGATGAGGTCAGTCATGGGATACAGAGCGCTATTGGTGAAATACGGCGAGCCCCGACATTCCAAGCGAGTATGCGCTCCATCCGCTGAGGCGTGGTCTTTGAGCACTTCTACCAAGCGGCTTTTGCCAATCCCGGCTTCCCCGGATAAAAGCACGACTTGTCCTTGACCAGATTTTGCTTGGTCCCAGCGGTCTATCAGCAGTTGGAGTTCCGCATGCCTGCCGACGAGTGGTGTCAATCCTCTGGTACTGCAAACATCGAGACGGCTTTGAATTCCACGGTCACCAAGAACGCGGTAGATGACTATCGGTTGGGAGACACCCCTCACATCGTGTTTACCGAGTGGCTCACAATCAAAATATCCTTGTGTCAGCCGGTATGTCGCAGCGCTCATCACCACGGTATCAGGTTCGGCTAATCCTTGTAACCGGGCAGCGATATTGGGCGTTTCGCCAAGGGCAAGGTGTTCCTGGCTCGCCCCTACACCTACCTCTCCGACCACGACTGGCCCTGTATGGATGCCGACACGAATGCCCAGTTGGATACCTTTTTCTTGCTCCAGGCGCTCGTTCAACGTTTTCATAGCTTCGAGAATACCCAACCCTGTTCGTACCGCCCGTTCAGCATCATTGTCATGGGCGACCGGATAGCCACTATAAATTAACAACCCATCGCCCAATGTCTGGGCAATATGGCAACCAAAACGCTCTATAACCTCGCCACAGGTGTCTTGGTAGGGACGGACTATCTCCCGGTAGTCTTCGGCGTCAAGTTCCGAGGAGAGTTTGGTGGAGTCGACAAGATCGGTAAAGAGAATCGTCAGTTGACGACGTTCGGCTGCATCTTGCACAGGAGATGCATTAGACGGCGTGTGGACATGGGTGGGCTGGGCTTGTTCAACTACGGGCTGCGGTTCAGCCTGGTCGGGTTGGCTGGTGGTCGTTCCCTGGATGTTTTCGGTGCCACCAGTCCACACGAGACCCCGACCAGCCTCATCGACCACAGGATATGAAAAACAAAGTTCTTCTTTCAAATCCTCAATGAAGTCATCGTCCAAGCCAAATTGTCGTTTCAAGGCGCGATAGGTCACACGACCACGGCGGCGAAGCATCTCGATGGCTTGATCCAACACCTCTTCGAATGACACCACCACGTCTCCTCAGTTCCGCGCCGACTGAGCCTGTGGAATCTCCTGGCAGCATCATAGCACATTGTCCCAGCGGTCGAATCAGCGGCTCTCGCCGGACGCAAATCCGCGGGAGGCCCATAATGAGCACGAGACTCAAGAAGAGTTAAAGGCATGCTCTCCGTCCCCGTGATGCCCTAAGACATGCTTGACCGTAGTGGCCAGGTCCTTCGGACAAGATGGTGGCACTGATTTCAACCGGGAACAGCGTTCCGTCTTTCCGGCGCAACCGCCGTTCGCTCATTACGGGGACATCAGCGTGTAAGGTGGCGAGCTTAAGCGGCTCATCCCCCAGGTCTTCGGGAGGGATCAAGTCCCCAACACGCATGCCGAGAAACTCCTCGCGGGTATCGCGCTCTCCCGTGAAGACAATCGGCCCACGGCAGCGTTTCAGAGACAAATCCATAGGGAAAGCAGCTAGAACGTCACTGCATAGGCGAATACGCCGTCGGTTCCAGTAACTGGTTCTTTACGTTCTTCACAATGACGCCATCCCGGTGGGATTCCTCGACCGCGCGCTGCCACTCCGGATCCGCACGGAAACTCGCCCACGCCTCCTGCCGCTGGTTGGCATCGCTGAATGCAACCAGGTAGGTCAGCTCATGGTTACTGTCGCCGATCGCGGTCGTCCAATAGCCAATGTTTTTGATCCCGTGTTTCTCAAACAGTTTTACCGTGTGATCTGCAAATCGGCGATGGAGTGCCGGCAGCATTCCGGGATTACATTCATAAACTCGAAGTTCATACAGCATAGATTTATTACTTCCTTTCGGTCACCTGCAGGAAACTCAATCGGAACGTTGGGATCGAGGAGAAAATGGTTTAGGCCAGCTTGGTTTCGAAGATCGGCTCGCCTTGTGCGGTGTAGGCAATCGGACATGGCGTCCCCATCTTCATTTCCACGTCTTGCATCGTGACCTGCTCGATCAATCCGTGCCAGAAGGCGATACGTTCCCTTTTCCAAGTGTAAGTAATCGCCATCCCCAAAGTCGTCGGTATGGGGGAGAGGATTTTCAAACGGCATCATAGCGCTGGCTTCGCCACAACGCAATCCCAAGGGTCGTTTTGCGGGTTGTGCTTCGGAGGGGCCGGCGCTAAGATGCCGCGTAGATTTCCTCTACACGATTACTTCTTCATCCTGTCAGGACCGCCCCGTTATGAGTTTTGAGATGAGACCGCACACCGAACCAGGTGCCCGGTTGCTAGCCGCTATCAGTGATGTTGCACCCGCACTCAGCGAACGCGCGGGAGAGGCCGACCGTCACAACCAGATCTGCGAGCAGAACTACCGCGACATTCAGGCGGCAGGTATCGCCGGCGCGTTCGTGCCGGACGAACTGGGCGGCATGGGACTCCAGTCCGTGCATGATTGGATTCTTGCCGTCTGCGCCCTGGCCCGCGCTGATGGATCGACCGGCATCGCCATGAACATGCACTTCTCCGCCACCCGCGGTATGGCGGTACGCTACGCGGCGCAACGTGAACACGAGGGATCGTCACCCGTCGCCACCCAGCTGCGTGAGGTGGTCGCCGGCAACATGCTCATCTGTTCAACCACAACCGAGAGCGGGACCGACAATCTGCACCCGCTCACGGAAGCAGTGGAAGTAGAAGACGGATGGGAAGTCACCGGCAAGAAATACTTTGTCACCATGTCACCCATCGCGACGCATGTGAGCCTCAACGTACGTGCACGCAACGCGGACGGCGACCACATCGCAAACGTTCTGTTACCGATGCACACGCCAGGCATCAAGCCCAGTGGCGACTGGGACGCACTGGGGATGCGGGCATCAGGCAGTCAGTCCGTGACGTTCGACCATTGCAAGGTGCCGCGCTCAGCACTCCGTATCATCGGCCCCTGGGGGCAGTGGAGCATTCCCGTGCTCGTGCATCGGACCCTCGCCAACGTACCGCTGGTTGCCGCGTTTCTCGGCATCGCAGAGGCCGCGTACTCACTGGCGGTTGACAGTTTCGCAAAGCGACCCGAGCGCGCAGCCCAGTCGGGGGTTCAACACGCTGTTGCGGAGATGCAAGTTGCGCTCGCCACGTGCCAGTGCATGATGTCGCAAATCGGCATACGTCTGGACGACTTCATGGCCGGTGAGGCGCCAACGTGGGAAGCAGGGCACGAACTCATGAAGGACTATCAAAGCGTGAAATGGGTGGTCAATCGCCATGCCATCGATATAGTCAGCCGCGCCATGGATCTGTTTGGCGGCGGCGGTTTTGTCGCCGCCAACCCATTGACGCGCCTGTACCGGGACGTGCGGGCCGGGCCGTTTATGCAACCTTATTCACCAGTGGACGCCAGGGAATATGTGGGCCGCGTGGAACTCGGACTCTTCCCGCGGCAGTAGCGCGAATGCGGAGTCGGCCCAAATATAGCGAAACTGTCATATAGTGCCAGTTCTCTCAAACTCGGCCATAAGTCATTGTCGCACTGCCGCATCATAAAATGGTAGTCGTTTCCGCTTCGAGAATGGGCAACGGACGTGACGCATAGCTTCCCCGACTGCCCTACTCGACCGTGACAGACGTCGAGATGGGACCGCCTGGTAGGCCCTTCAGGGTGTACGTATAGGTCTTGCCTGACTCCTTGAAGGGGAACAACTTCCCGACTGAGCCAAGGCTGAGACGATCGCCCGCTTTCAAAGTTTTGTCCTGACGCTTCATTTCATTGACCAGCCACAAGACGGCCTTGAGCGGATTGCCAAGCAGATTGGAGCCGGGCGCAGACTGGAGGACTTCACCGTTCTCGTCCGTCAAGACGGTCTCCATGCTGGCCATTGCCTGCACGAATGCGGGCGTGGCTTGGACGGCGAGTCCCGGTCCTTGCACCATCTTCGCGGCGACGATGTTGATGGCCACGAAACTTGTTCCGGTGACCTTCTCACCCTGAGCGAATTGAAGCGCCGGAAGTTCGAGGTAGGCATGGACAGTGTCCAGGTGCGCTGCCACCTCCAGTGCAGTGGTCGCGTCCATAATTCCTGCATCTTTCACGACCACCATCAGGTCCGGCTCGATGAGGGAGCGGTGGCCAAAGTCACGCGCGAGCGTGCCACCGTCCGGGACGAACATCGGCGCAAAGAGTACGCCCATCGCTGGGCCGGGAATGTTGAAGCGCTTCTGCGTGGCCTTGCCGGTGAAGCCGACCTTATAGCCAACCGGGGGACCCATTGTCTGTTCGAGCAAAGCGACGTACTTCGCCTGCGTACAGTAGGCGTCATCGAGACTGAGATTGGCTGGGATGCCCGTGACCGGCGTCGTTGGGTATCCCGCCACGAGTTTCGCGACCGCGTCGTCACTGAGACAGGCGGCGTGTGCGATGCCAGTGAGGGCGAGGACAATGACCATGACGGTGGCACTACGGGCACACGTGGTTAATACGCTCATATGGGGACTCCTTGTTGTGCAGTTCATAGAGGTTTTGTTGCCTGAATCGAGCAGACACCGCATTGCCCCAACATCACACCAGCCCGATTACCCGACACGAGTATGCAGGCCACCGTCCATCGGGATGACGGCACCAGTGATGTAGGAGGACTCGTCCGAGGCCAGGAACGTCGCAACTTTGGCAGTTTCCCAGGGTGTCCCCATCCGCCCCATGGGTACGGTCTGGTCCCGCTCCTTGCGGATGTCCTCACGCGACCGTCCGGTGGCGGCATGGTAGCCTTCTATTGCCAGTGGCGTATCAATGAAACCGAGCATCAGCACGTTGCAGCGGATATTGTACGGGGCATTCTCGAACGCCAGCCACCGGGTGAATTCGTTCAGCGCCATCTTCGAGGTCTTATAGGCAATAAGAGGCAGTGACATGATGGCTGCTGTTGAGCTCACATGTGTGATACAGCCCCCTTGCTGCGCGCGCATGACCGGTAGGACATGCTTGCTCAACAGCATGGCCCCGGTGACGTTGACATCCAGGGTATTATTCCAATTCTCAAGCTCGACGGCCGTTGTGTCTCCTTCCACGGTACCGATGCCGACGTTATTATGCAGAATGTCGACCCGGCCGAATTGGTCAATGGTCGCTTTGATAAGCGCGGCGCAATCTGCCTCATTGCTCACGTCAGCCGTGATACATTGGGCCTCGTAGCCCTCCTGTTCGATCTGCGCCCGCGTTTCCTCCAACGATGCCTGGCTACGGTTCGCGAGGACCAATTGGGCACCCTCGCGAGCGAACACAATGGCTGTTGCCCGGCCATTCCCCATTCCTGCACCGGCTTTCTGTCCAGCGCCCGTCACGATCGCAACCTTTCCTTGCAAACGCATCATGCCCTCCCTTCGTGATCTCACTCCCGATGCATCGCACGATAGACCGCATCCCCTACGGATTGTTCG
>CAJIAL010000373.1_pt1 | contig 10618 bp, 9 predicted proteins | sample 9199091 | NCBI WGS metagenome assembly CAJIAL01 (sample SAMEA7708270, study PRJEB35096) | sediment metagenome | biome: marine neritic benthic zone biome [ENVO:01000025]; feature: sediment [ENVO:00002007]; material: shallow marine sediment [ENVO:03000034] sea grass bed [ENVO_01000059] ... | reverse complement strand
TGACCACGCCGTGGGGCCGTGACGATCTCATCGCAATGGCTCGTAGTGGCGCCGATGCGCTCTTGGTGCCGAAGGTGGAAAGCGGGGATATGGCACGCCAAATCGCCGAGCTCATGGCCGAGCATGGCGCGCCGGAGACGATGGCGCTGTGGTGTATGCTGGAAACGCCGCGTGGTATCCTGCGGGCCGAAGACATTGCGACAGCGCATGCACGGGTGGCGGTGCTGGTGATGGGGACATCGGATTTAACCAAGGAACTCCAAGCCCAACACACGCCTGATCGACATCCGCTTATGCCGAGCTTAGGCTACTGCGTGCTCGTCGCCCGAGCCTACGACCTTACTGCGCTTGACGGGGTTCATCTTGATTTGAGTGACGAGGCGGGATTTGCCCAGGTGTGTCAGCAGGCTGCGGAAATGGGATTCGATGGCAAAACGCTCATTCACCCCAAAACCCTTGCTACGGCCAATGCGGCGTTTGCCCCGTCGCCTGACGAGGTGGTGTGGTCGCGTCGTATCATTGCCGCCCATGCCGAGGCGACAGCGCAAGGGCAAGGCGTGGTCCTCGTCGATGGGCAGCTGATCGAGAATCTCCACGTGGAGAATGCCCAGCGCATCGTCTGCATTGCTGAGGCGATCGCAGCTCTCGAGGCAGATGTGGCCGTTTAGCCCTCCTCAGTGATGACAGCCTCGCGCCGGCAGCTCCCACACGGTTTCAACAACCCCTTGGCGTACGGCAATCATCTGATCCCAGCGGCTCACCATAATATCTTGCTGACCAGCCTGGAGTAGGAACTGCGAGCCGATGGTCAATGGAGTACTACCGTCGGTATGCAGCACAATGTGATCTGGATGCAACGCTGCCACGGTCACGCCCGGCATATCTTCCACCACCGGGAGAACGCCATTGGGCGACGCCAAGGCGTGTGAACCGACATCGCCAATGGCGACGCCCGATTGCGGTGTGCTGATTACCGTGCCAAGCACCTTGGCAGCAATGTGAAATTCCTCCATATAGGCATACGATGCGGACATGAGCGCGTACGTGCCGCCCTCGATCTCCGTCACTCCGGGCAAATCGGCAGCGACGTCGTAGGTCCAGGTTTCGCCGGTAGAGACGATGTCGACGGGAATGCCGACGGCTTCGATCGCGTCTTTCACGTCGAGACACATTTGCATATAGCGCCGCCCTTCAACTTGCCGCGTTTGCTTGTCGGGATGTCCGGGCAGGGTTTGATGGCTCATCACCCCGCGAAAGGCGATACCGGGCAAGGTTGTGGCTAGCTGCGCCAGCTCCACGCCTGCGTGCGTCTCTCTGATGCCGGCACGGTGCATCGACGTATCCACTTCGACGATGACCCCCAGGGTCACTCCCTGTGCCTGGGCCGCTGTAGACAGTTCCCGCAAATTGTCGGCGTTATCGATCGCAACTTTCATCTCGGCTTGCTTGGCGAGCGCGCACAGGCGCGCAATTTTGTCGCGGCCGACGATTTGATTGGCGATGAAAACGTCGTACAGGCCGCCTTCGACCATGACTTCGGCTTCAGTAACTTTGGCGGCACAGATACCACCGACAGTTCCACCGGCGCGAATTTGGCGATGCGCCAGCACCGGCGTTTTTAAATTTTTGACGTGTGTGCGCATTTTGCACACGGTATCGCGATAGGTGTCGGCAATGACGCCGAAATTATGGTCGAGCGCATCGAGATCGACGAGTAGGCACGGGGTATCCAGGTCGGCGAGCGGTGTCCCGATCGGTGGGCGATAACTTTCCATGCGTGTCTCCTTTACCAGCTTACCGGTAGTGGCCACGAGCCGCAACGGGCCAGATGGTGGTGAGGGCGCCCTGATATATGACGTGGATGAAGTCGTAGAGATTCGTTGTCGTGCCGATGTCCCAGGGAGTCAGCCAGATTGTGGTACCGAGAGGGAGATTGGCTGCCGCTTTATCGTTGAAGCGCAGCCTGCAATGTTCGGCATTGAGTCCCAAAACGGTGATGCCGGATACCTCATCGACTTCCGGCGGGCCGAGATCGATACCGACGGCTTTTTGCCCGGCATCGGTGATAGCTATATCCGGCTGCGGCCGGCTGGTGACAGTCGTGAGCACGCGTGCTGCAGGTTGGAGGTCCGGCAACACGGGGCGTGAACGGGCATCTAAGAGCGCATACGTGCCGGCACGGATTTCCGTGACACCCGAAAGTGAGCCGGCAGTAGCGTAGTCCAGCGTGCCACCAAGGCTGACGAGGCGCACGTCCAATTCGGCCTTCTCCAACATCTCGCGACTGTCCAGCAACGGTTGGAGTTGTTGCCGTGTCTGCGTTGCACGGGTGCCTTGGTCACTTTCTAGCAGCGGTGTGGTGGTTGCCATGAGACCGACGCCGTCAAGGTTGGGAGCGTGTTGCACCGCGCGGGCAAGTTCTAATGCAGGCTGACCAGGGGCAACACCACAGCGCCCTGCGCCGATATCGATGTCGACCGCAGCCTGCAGCGTCACATCGAATGTGCGGGCAGCGTCTGCGAGGTCTTGTACGTTAGCCACATTATCCACTGCAACCGTGACTGTCACCTGGTGTGCCAGGGCGCATAGCCGGCGAATTTTGGCTGGTGTGACGCACGCATTAGCCACGAGAATATCGGTGAAGCCATGCGTGGCAAAGACTTCGGCTTGTCCGAGTGTTGCCACACTAATGCCGCCGACAGTGCCACCGGCTGCGAGTTGGTGTTGGGCCAGGGCCGGGCAATTATGAGCAGCGACATGGGGCCGCAGCTTGGTGGCACTGTGCTGGAAGAGGGTGTGAATGCGTGTGAGATTGTGGGTCAGGACGGCGAGATCAACAACCAGCGCAGGCGTGTCAAGCTCGGTCGCCGGGGTCCCCACAGGTTTGAAAATCGGACGTTCCATCGTGCACTCCTGAACTGCTAGGCGTAGGCCGCGTGCAATTGTGTGCCGAGATAGTCGGCCAGTTGTCCCCATGGGTCAAAGTGGTCGATCCCGGGGAGGTTGGTGCGATAGTTCGAGTTGAGGTTAATATCGTAGAAATAGGGGATACCGTCCGCACCGGTCAAAAATTCGATACTACCATAGTCAAGCTCTAGGGCGGTAAACAAGCGTTCGATTGTGGTGATGATGGCGCGATCGGGTGATTCATTGAGGAAAAACTGCGCTTGGCTGGTCTCTTCAGTGCCGACATCGCAGGCATCGGCAGGGCACAAATTAAAATTGTCCGTCGGGTAGACCTGCAGCGCGTAGAGCAGTTTCCCCCCCAACACCTCGACGCGGTTGATATAGCCCCCGGCCGGGGCGATATATTCCTGCGCCAGCATCAGCTGATCAGGTGGAAAGGTGAGCCGATGGGCTCCGTCCAGTAATGCTTTACGTGAGTCAAAGCGGGCAATCAAGCTCCCGGCACCTCCCTGGGACGGTTTGATCAACAGGGGAAAGGGGAAATCCATCGGTAACGATGCGAGTTGCTCACGGCTGTTAAACACCCAGGTGCGGGGTGTGGCGAGCCCATGCTGACGTAACGCCAACATTTGCGCGACCTTGTTGACTTCCAAGTGCGCGTTCGTGCCATTCAAGACACGCGCACCTTGCGACGTGAGCCAGGTGAAATAACTGAAGGCCAAGGCGATCGCCCCTTGATGGCCACGCTGGTAGCTACTGGCCGAGAGGCGGTTCAAATACAGCGGCAAGATGTCTGTGGCGTGCAAATCGAAGCTAAAACTGCTGACGTCGATCTTGGCAAACGGAATCTGCCGTGCAGCCAGCGCGTCAAATAACGGAGCAAGCCACACCGGATGTTCAAACACCACACCAATCATTCCCATCCTCCAACGTTTGTGGCAGTGTGTGTCGGAGCCATAAGCCCGGTCATGCATTTTGCTTGACACGTGCCCTGGGGCCATTATAGCGTCATCTCATGATGAAACAATGGGGAGGGTAATTACGGCGAGTGCACCGTATGACCCATTGGTGTGTGTACATAAGGACGGGAGGCACGATGCCCTACAAATGTTTGATCTATGAAGAGCACGAGAATATCGCCACACTCACGATGAATCGGCCCGAGCGATTGAACGCGTTGGGCGATACACTGCGCGAGGATTTGCATAGCGCTATCGTCCGGGCCAGTGAGGAGCCATCAATACGGGCCATTATTCTGACCGGCGCCGGACGGGGCTTCTGTTCGGGTGGCGATGTCAAAGCGATGAACGAAGCGAAAGAACGGGGGCAGGCGCCGGCGATTCTCGACAAAGTCGCCCCATCACGCGATCGTACGGTCCTGGCGATGCGCGATGCGCCCAAACCGATTATTGCGGCGGTCAACGGCCCTGCCGCCGGCGCTGGTATGAACATCGCTCTGGCGTGCGATATGCGTATTGCTTCATCAGCGGCAAAATTCGGTGAGACCTTTGTACGCCGCGGCCTGCACGTCGATTGGGGGGGCACCTATTTTCTGCCGCGTCTCGTTGGTATGGCCAAGGCGTGTGAACTGATTTTCACCGGGGACGTTATTGATGCCGAAGAAGCCCTCGCGCTCGGTATCGTCAGCCGGGTTGTGGCCCCGGAAGACCTTATGCCGACGGTGCGAGCCTTGGCACAAAAGATGGCCGCAGGTCCGCCGATTGCTCTTCGCTTAGCCAAGCGCGCACTGTATCACAATCAAGACTGTGATCTGCGTGCCGCCTTGGAATATGAGACCTACGCGCAAAATATTTGCCGGGAAACCGAAGATGCACGCGAAGGTATTCGCGCCTTCGTCGAAAAACGTGCGCCGGAATTCCAAGGGCACTAAAAAACACCGCCTTCGGGCGGCGTGAGACTCTTGGATGAGACTGCTATTGCTATGAGGCAAATGTGTATGGGGCGTCTGTACAATACAGGACGCCCCATCCAGACCGGAGAGCACACGTTTTCTCTGGTATCTAAAACAAATTCGATGGTTCTTCCACAGGCTGTTCAGTGTCTTTCGCGACGTAAAATTGAATGTCGAAGGCGGCCGGTTTTTCTTCCTTGGACCGCCGAGTCATTTTCTCACGAAACGTGACGGGGATATCAAGCTGTTGCCACCCCTGTACACCTTCTCCCGTTTCTTCGATCTTGGCGACAACAGCGTCATCTACACCATTGCGAATATGGAAAAAGACATTGTTGGGGCGGCTCGTGCAGGCAATGAAGCCGTACCCTTTTTCTTTGTGGAAGTTAATAATGTTTCCGACGAGAATTTCTTCACTAATTTGGGAGGCGAAAGGCTCTTCACGTTCGTAATCTTGAAGGCGACGTATGTTTTCTTCAAGATCAAAAAACTCGAAAGAAAAGCCTCGGGTAAGACGTAAACCGATGACCCGCCGATTCCTGTAGGTTCGGTTAAACACCAGTGACAGGAGAGCAGCCTACGACCGCGTAGCACCACCTGCTCCATATCTGCTTCGGGATCGGCTTCGAGATAGACGGCTTTGGGTACGACGAAGCTCCGTTTCTGAACCTGTAAAAACTCGCGCTGTTTCGTGACGTCGTCTTTTTTCGCCGTGACTTGAATACCAATGTGTTGTGGGAGCCGTGCTACGTCTCGAAAGCCATTGACGATAAAATCCAATTTATAGAGATGATCGTAGGTTTGATCGTAGTAGATACGACACCCCAAGGCCTCTAATTTGGTACGTAAACGCTCCTCGAAATTAATCCCGTTGATAAACGGACGATTCATGCAACTATCTCCTTCCTGCGGTACACCAGAGAAGGATGGGTCTCCGGACCGGCTCTTGTGGGCATGCATGACTTGCGTTCTGTATATGGTTTTCAGAGAACTGCGCCCTACGCTACTGGACATGCGACATATTGTCAAGCACGGGTAGGCGTCATGTGCTGACCGCGGGGTGTTGTGCGCTTAGGCCAGGCCGTGGATGACGGTCAGGATGGTGCTGATTCCTTGGATGAAATGGCCGAGGCGGAGATTTTCGTTCGGCGCGTGTTGATTGTCATCGTGATTGGCTAACGGGACGCTAATCAGGGGCATGTCGAGGGCTTGGGCCAAATCGTGTAGCGGCAAGCTGCCCCCCATGGTCGGCAGGACAATCGGTGGCGCTGTGTCTCCCATACTTTGACACAGCTCGTGCATGGCCGTCACGACTTGCTGCACATGCGGGTGCGTCACGGAGACTTTGTAGGCTTCATAGCCGTGGAGCAGCTCGACCTGAGCACCCGGACAATGCGCCTGGACGTGTTCGACAATGCGGCGGCAGACGGTGTCCATGTTCATCCCGGCGACTAAGCGTACGTCGATGGATGCCGTGGCTTGATGCGGAATAATGGTGGAACGCGCGGCGCCGGTTTTCCCGGCACTCAGGCCATTGACGTTGAACGTCGGACGGAAAAGCGTCTTTTCGTAGAATGACAGGTCGGTAGGGCCTTCCCACTTGTCAATGCCGAGAAAGGCGCGCATATCGCTGTCGTTGAAGGGGAGATTCGCCAGGAGCTCTTGCTCGGCAGGCGTCGGCGGCGCGGCGTCGGTATAGAAATCCGGCACCAGGCACGTACCTTCCGGATCACGCATCGAGGCGAGCAAATGGACGAGATCCCAGCCTGCATTCGGCGCGGCGTTTCCATAGTGCCCTGAGTGGAGTACTTGATTGGCAGTTTGGAGTCCGATTTCCAGCATCATGACGCCTCGCACGCCGAGCGACACCGTGGGCCGGCCGCTCGGGTGCATAGGACCATCGGCGATGAGCATGACATCGCCGTGGAAGCGGTCACGGTGGGTGCGCAAAAACGCTGGCAGATGCGGGGAGCCGATCTCTTCCTCGCCGTCATAGAGAAATTTCAGCCGGCATGGGGGCTTTCCGACGACGGCCAGCATCGTGCGGAGAGCCATCAGGTTCCCGTAGAGCGGTCCTTTATCATCCCCACTGCCGCGGGCGTACACAAGACAGGAACGCAGCTCGTCATCGCTCAGGGCCTGCCAATCCGGCACCACGGGGGCTCCGTCTTCGACCCGGCCGCGGCGAAAGGTCGGATGGAAGGGCTCGGAGTGCCAGGCGTCGAGCGGCTCGACGGGCTTGACGTCGTAATGGTTATAGAGCACCAGGGTGACATCGTCGCGTTCGCCGGCAATCTCGCCGTAGACGACGGGGTTACCATTCGTCTCCATCAGTTCGGCGTAGACGCCTTCCTGCTGCAAGAGGTCTCGAAGTTCTTCGGCGCACTGCCGTACATCAGCAGTGTCCAGGCTAATACTGGGTTGGGCAAGCAAAGGCAGGAGGCCCGCGATGAAGGAGCGCGTGTTGGACTGGATGTAGCTCTGGTACTGGGCCCACTGTGGCGGCAGCATGGGGTGCTCCTCTGAGTCAATGCCAGCGATGCCCTCAGCCGCCTGCAGGGCGTTCGACGTGACCGCCGAATTTGTAGCGCATAGCTGACAAGATTTTTTCCGCGAAAGTATGCTCTTGGCGCGAGCGAAAGCGCGCGTAGAGTGCCGCCGAGAGAACATCGGCCGGGACGGCTTCTTCCACTGCAGTCATAACGGTCCAGCGGCCTTCGCCCGAATCCTGCACGTGACCGCTGTAGGCGTCCAGTGCCGGATCTTCCAGGAGGGCTTCCGCAGTGAGGTCGAGTAACCAGGAGCTGACAACACTGCCTCGGCGCCAGACTTCGGCAATATTCGCCAGGTCCAAATCAAACCGGTGGGCCTCGTCGACGTCGGGCGAGTTGGCGTTGCGGAAGATGTCAAACCCTTCGGCATAGGCCTGCATCATGCCATACTCAATACCGTTATGCACCATTTTGACGAAATGGCCGGCTCCCGGCGGGCCGCAGTGAATGTAGCCCTCTTCTGCTGTCCCCCCGGTGCGTTGGCGGCCCGGTGTACGTGGGATATCGCCACGCCCTGGAGCCAGGGCGGCAAAGATCGGATCGAGGTGTTGCACGGCTTCCGGCGCGCCACCGATCATCAAGCAATACCCGCGTTCCAGGCCCCATACGCCGCCGCTGGTGCCAACGTCGACGTAGGCGATGCCCTGTTCTTTGAGCAACGTCGCGCGGCGGACGTCGTCTTTAAACATCGAGTTACCGCCGTCAATAATAATGTCTCCGGCGTCGCACAGCTGGGCAAGTTCCATCACGGCCGCTTCGGTGACATCCCCAGCAGGTAACATGACCCACACAGCGCGTGGCGCCTGTAGCTTGTGCACCAGGTCGGGTACCGATGTGGCTGCGACTGCCCCTTGGCCCGTGTGAGCCGCTACGGCAGTTGGATCGCGATCGAACACCACCAGGTCATGGCCGCTGCGCATGCAGCGTAGCGCCATGTTTCCACCCATCCGGCCTAAGCCGAGCATACCCAATTGCATGGGGTCTTCCTCCTCTGCGTGTGTGTCGTGCCGTTGTCGATGCTGACCGTCGGAAGTGTAGAAGTGCTCGTGGGATGCGCACAGCGCGTTAGTCTATGTGCGTGTGAGTAACACCTCTACCATGGTTGGGCAGTAGAGGTGACAACGACTTTGCGGGGATAGTATCATCTCGGCATCGGACGTGCACGGTTACTGTGACGGGCGCACGACGATTTCGACATTTGTGTGGAGGAGGGGATGGTAATTCTGTGCGGGCTCAACGAGTTCGATGGTAACCCGGTGGACCGCCCCTTCTGTGCCTTCCGGCTCGGGATCGACGTGGACAATCTTTCCGTGCAGGCGTTGTGGGGGCACAGGTGCTGCGTCCTGTTGAGGAGACGCCGTCGGTTTCCCCGCCCCGAGGGGGAACATTGGACCGGTGAAAAGCGGCCCGTGTGAGCCATACATGGAAAACCCTCCGCAAGCGTGGAAGACAAATACTTCACAGCGTGTGTTCTTATCGGCAAGAAAAATGTCGACTTAAGCGCGCGAAGGTATGTCACGACTCCAAGACTGCTTCATACGTGCTGTGACATGGATGACTTGCCCCCCTTCGAACCATCCTCTGACATAGGAGTACGACTATGCCACCATCATCGGCTCTCAGTCAAGAGTATCCTGAACAACCAGGGACATATAATCTCACGACCCGCCGTGCAGGAAGCCAATATACGCTCCGTATTCCTCCTCAATACGACGGGCAGACAGCCTTACCAGTGATGCTCTGTCTCCATTTCGGCGGACAGGCGACAGATTTTTATGGCCGTATGTTCCTGGAACTCATTCCCGAACCGGGTCTCGGTGCCTTGTCCGCGTTTCTCGTCGCACCCACGACATACTCGGGCGGCTGGACCAATGCGGCCGGCGAAGCGGCCGCGTTTGCAGCCCTTGAGGAAGTCGAGGAGCATTTGTGCGTCGACACCGAGCGGCGGGTGGTCATGGGCTACAGCCTTGGAGGGATGGGGACGTGGCATATCGCGAGTGCGTTCCGGTCGCGTTTTATGGCTGCTGTGCCCATCGCAGGGGCGCCCCGCCAGGCGAATATCGAGGCGTTGCAGGATTTGCCCCTCTATGTCATCCATAGCCGGGAAGACCAGGTGGTACCCATTGTTGGTGATGAAGAGGCGGTGCACAAGCTGCAGGCACAAGGCGCACCGGTCGAGTTTGCTGTCTTACCGTCTGGCGATCATTTTTCGTATGGCCTGGTTATTGCCGAATTACACAATAAGGTAGCTGCATGGCTCGAACAGCTCTGGGCGAATGCATGATATTCCCGGCAGTGCTGCCGGAGCGTGTGATCTGAGAAAGGATACGTGGTGCATATCGGCCTCATAACCCCGAGCTTTCCGCCAATGGTGGACGGCGGCGTGGCGATTGCCACGGGTCGCCTGGCGGCAGGATTCCAGGCGCGTGGGCATCGTGTGACCGTGCTGACCTCGGTGCCGTCGCCTCCGACAACCGGGACGTGTTCCGGACCGGATGGTGTGACGGTTAACGATGGTTTGATGCCCGATCCGCTCCGTGAGGCCACGGCCGTGGCGCGGGTGTGCGCGTGGGCGCAGGCGTTCCACCGCATACATCCGTTTGACGTCTTGTTGGCGTATTTTGTCTACCCGGCGGGATACGTTGCCACCGTGTTGGGGGAATGCTTAGGCATACCTGTCGTGTGCAGCTGCCGTGGTAACGACATTAGTAAGGATATCTTTATCGACCCACAGACCGTTGCGACCGTGTTACAACGCAGCACGCGCTTGGTGTTCGTCTGTGATTCCTTGTTACACATGGCCGATACGCTCGTACCATGTCGCCGGAAGTCGACGGTAGTAGCGAATGCGGTGGACTGTACCGCGTTTGTCCCGGCTCTGCCGTCTGACCGCCGGGCACCGCGTCCGGTCATCCTCGGCACCAGTGGCCTCATGCGGTGGAAAAAGGGGCTGGACTTGCTACTTCCGCTCGTCCGTGAACTGTGTGCTGCAGACGAAGCGCGCTTTCTGGTTGCCGGCTACGGCTTGGATGCCGAGGTCGACCGGCAGATCGCGGATTTTCTGGCCTCCCATGGTCTCCAGGATCGCTTCGAGATGTGTGGACCCATCCCGCATGCGCAGATGGTCGAGGCGCTGCACCGGATGGATATCTACGTGACCACATCGTATCAGGAAGGCATGCCGAATGGGGTGCTGGAAGCTATGGCGTGTGCGTTACCCGTCGTGGCGACCGCTGCGGATGGTATC